>Ga0207664_10000739_pt1 | contig 22224 bp, 20 predicted proteins | sample LARL83metaG_FD_184349 | JGI IMG/M metagenome (GOLD analysis project Ga0207664, IMG submission 184349) | Corn, switchgrass and miscanthus rhizosphere microbial communities from Kellogg Biological Station, Michigan, USA - LAR L8-3 metaG... | ecosystem: Host-associated > Plants > Roots >... | reverse complement strand
ATCCGCGTCACCGTCGGCATCCGCGAGCGCCACGCCGTGCCCGTCCCCCTCCCCCTCAGCATCCGCGTGCCCCGCCGACTCGGCCGCGCCGACCGCGACACCCACCGCCACGCCTGCCGACACGCCGTCACCGTCACCGTCCGCGACGGGATGCTCGACGGACACCGCGACTCCGCTGCCCAACCCGCTGGCCTCCACCGGCCTTGACTCCGCGGCGCCGCTGGCTTCACCTGTCCCGACGCCGAGTTCCTGACCTCATCGACTTTCGGGTAGAGCTCCGCTGTCTCTCGGCCATCAAGGCCAGTCTCAGCACTCCGGCGAGGCTCCTGCGTGCATGAGTTCGCCCTGGCTCGTGGTCAATTCTGCCGGGGAAAAATACGCGTACGCATCACCGGCCGTGGCAGGAACGTGGAAGGTAGTCCCTTTGTGGAAGGTTGACCCCCGAGAACGGGGGTCCGTCCACCGCAAAGCGGTAATCCGGCACGTTGTCCGGCCACGCACCTCTCGGCAAGCGTCAACCGGACGGCGGTGAGCGGAGCCGGCCGCCGCGCGCTCCGAATTGGGCAGGTAAAAACCACAATAATCAGACGCGGTTGGAATAGGGCAAATGCCCGGTTCGCGATCCGAGCACTTTCGCGTAGAGGTCCGCCGTCTGGGCGGCCACGGCCGCCCAGGAGAACTCGGCGACGGCGCGCTCCCGTCCGGCCGACCCCATCGCGCGCGCCCGCGCGCGATCCCCGATCACGGAGTTCAGCGCAACAGCGAGCGCCGAAGGATCATCGGGCGGGACCAGCAGGCCGGTGACGCCGTCGGCCACCACCTCGGGGATGCCGCCCACCCGGGACGCGACGACCGCGGTACCGCAGGCCATCGCCTCCAGGTTCACGATGCCCAGCGGCTCGTACAGCGAAGGGCAGGCGAACACCGCGGCGTGCGACAGCAGCTGGATGACCTCCCGCTTCTCCAGCATCTTCGGGATCCACACGATCCGGTCCTGGTCCAGCCCGTCGACGAGCGAAGAAACCTCGGCGGCCAGCTCGGGTGTGTCCGCCTGCCCGGCGCATACGACCAGCTGGGCCGAGGGATCCAGCGAAAAAGCCGCGCGGAGCAGGACGGGAAGCCCCTTCTGCCTGGTGATCCGCCCCACGAACACCACGTACGGCCGCGACGGATCCACCCCGTACGAGGACAGTACGTCTGTCCCGGCGTCCGCCATGTACTCCGAAGTATCGATGCCATTACGGATGACCGAGATTCGTTCGGCCTCGATCGCGGGGTAAGCGGTCATGAGGTCGGCGCGCATGGCGTCGGACACGGCCACCACGGCCGCGGCGGAGGTCACAGACACCTCCTCGCACCAGGAGGAGACCGCGTAACCCCCGCCGAGCTGCTCGGCCTTCCACGGGCGCAAGGGTTCCAGCGAGTGCGTGGTGACCACGTGCGGGATGCCGTACAACTTCGAGGCGAGCAAACCAGCCAGGTTGGCGTACCAGGTGTGCGAGTGCACCAGGTCCGCCCCGCCCACGCCCTGCGCCATCGACAGGTCCGCGGACATCACCCGCAACGCGGTGTCGGAAAGCGACGACCACGGCTCGTGCGCAACAGCGCCGGGCCGGGACGAACCGAAGCAATGCACGGTCAGGTCGACCAGCCGCGCCAGCTCCCTGGCCAGGTATGTCACGTGCACCCCGGCACCGCCGTACACATCCGGCGGGTACTCCCTGGTCAGCAAGGCAACCCGGGTCACAAAACCACCTCTTGACCCTTGCCCACCACGGTGATGCCGCCCTTGGAGACGACGAAGCCGCGCTTGCGGTCGTGCTCCTTGTCGACGCCGATCACCGCGCCGTCCGGCACGATCACGTTCTTGTCGATGATCGCGTCCTTGACCACCGCATGCCGACCGATCTTGGTGTTGTGCAGCAGCACCGACCGGTCCACCTCGGCCCAGGAGTTCACCCGCACCCCAGGCGACAGCACGGACGTCCGCACGAGGCCGCCGGACACGATCACGCCGGGGCTGACCAGGCTGCAGATCGCCCGGCCGATCCGGTTGACGCCGTCGTCGTGCACGAACTTGGCCGGCGGCAGGGACGGCACGTGGGTCAGGATCGGCCACTTGTCGTTGTACAGGTTGAACAGCGGCTGCACCGCGCACAGGTCCATGTGCGCGTCGAAGTACGCGTCCAGCGAGCCCACGTCACGCCAGTAGGCCGCGTCCTCCGGCAGCACTCCGGGCACCCTGTTGGTGCTGAAGTCATAGGCCTGCGCCACGCCGTCCCGCACCAGCATCGGGATGATGTTGCCGCCCATGTCATGGCGGCTGTCGTCGTCGTCCGCGTCCTTCCGCAGGGCGTCGACCAGGACGTTGGTGTCGAAGACGTAGTTGCCCATCGAGCCGTAGCACATCGACGGATCGCCGGGCATCGGCGGCGGCGAAGCGGGCTTCTCGAGAAACTCGGTGACCGTCCGGCCGTCCGCGCCGACCCCCACGATGCCGAACGCCGATGCCTCGTCCCTGGGCACCGGGATCGCCGCGATCGTCACGCCGGCCCCGTGCCGCAGGTGGTGGTCGACCATCTGCATCGGGTCCATCCGGTACACGTGGTCCGCGCCGATAACCATGACCAGCTCGGGGTTCTCGTCGTTGATCAGGTTCATCGACTGGTAAATCGCGTCCGCGGAGCCGGTGTACCAGTACGGGCCGAGCCGCTGCTGGGCGGGTACCGGCGTCACGTAGTTGCCGAGCAGCGAGCTCATCCGCCACGTGGTGGAGATGTGCCGGTCCAGGCTGTGGCTCTTGTACTGGGTGAGCACGCAGATCTTCCGGATCTGGCCGTTGGCCAGGTTGGACAGCGCGAAGTCGATCAGCCGGTACAAGCCGCCGAACGGCACGGCTGGCTTGGCCCGGTCGGCGGTGAGCGGGGACAGCCGGGTGCCCGCTCCGCCCGCCAGCACAATCCCCAGAACCGACGCGCCGTCTGCCATACCGGGCACCTCCAGTTGCTTTACTGCTAAGGCGAGCCTAACGGGCCAGGGTTACGGGTCATGGTCCTGCGGGCCACCGGAGGATTGCCAGACCTCTCTGACCAGCACCTGGAGTGCGCCGGCCGCCGGAATGGCGAGCAGCGCCGCCACGAAACCGCCGAACAGCCCGCCCACCAGACTGCCCACGGACGCCGACACCAAAACGGCGAGCAGCACCAGCAGCGGGCTGATCCGCACGGTCTTGCTCATCACGACCGGGTTCAGCACGTGGTTCTCGACCTGGGTGTAGACCAGGAACACCACGAGCGTGGTGATGCCAGGCCCGAGCCCGGAGCCGAACGCGAACAGGATGGTCGGGATGCCGGCCAGCGCGCCGCCGATCATCGGCAGGAAATCGACCAGCGCCACCCACAGGCCCCACAGGAACGGGAACGGCACGTTCACGACGAGCAGCGTGACGAACACGACCACGCCGGCGATCAGCGAGGTCAGCAGGTTGCCGAGCATGTAGCCGGTGACCGCGCGGTTCACCTCGCCGGCCACCCGGGTATACCTCTCCGCGCGCTTCGGGTCGAGCTGGCCGAGCAGGCCCCGGCGCATCTTCGGCCCCTCGAGCAGGAGCAGGAGCACCAAGACGAAGATCGTGGTCAGCTCGATGATGAGCGACACCGCGCCCTTGCCCGCGGACAGTACCGGACCGCTCAGCGACTGCGCGTAGGTGATCAGCTTCGGTGCGTTGCGCTGGACCCAGTTCTGCACGTGGTACTTCTGCACCAGGTGGCCGATCCAGCCCTTGCCGTTCTCCGCGTTCGCCACGTACGACGGCAGCCGGTCCGCTAGGTGCGTGATGCCGTTGACCAGCGGATACCCGAACGCGATGGCCAAGCCGATGAACACCAGCAGGGCCCAGATCGCGACGATGGTCACGGCGAGCCCGCGACGGGCCACCACCCGCCGCTGGAGGAAGACCACCATGGGGTTGAGCAGCACCGCGATGAAGCCCGCCACCACCACGAGCAGCACCACGTCGCGCAGCCGGTAGATGAGCTTGCCCACCAGGTAGGTCGCGGCGACCACGGCGACGGTCGCGACGATCGTGCGCAGCGGGACCCCGCGCACGTCCGCGGCCTTCCACAGCCGCGCCACGCGGCTTTCGAACGTAGGTGGCGGTTCCTCATCCAGCACTCGTCAAGCATGCCAGGTTTTAACTGCTTTTTTTCAGAACGACATCGGTGCTTGCCCTGGGACGCGGCCTTGGTGCAGTCCGTATGGTTGTGAGGGTGGGCGTGGTCCGGTCACAGACGCAGCGCAGGTGGGCCGTGGTCGTGCTGGCCGTGGCCGTGCTGTGCGCGCTGCCGGTGCTGGCCAGCGCGCTTCCCGTGGCTGTGCCCGGCCTCACCGCCGCTCAGCTGCGAGCCCGGATCCAGGGGTCGGCGAGCATGTCGTACTCCGGATACGCGGAGAGCAACGCGACGTTCGGGCTACCGCCGCTGGCCGGGCTGACGAGCGTGACGTCGCTGCTCGACGGCGTGACGAAGATGCGGGTCTGGCAGGCGGCGCCGCAGCGGTGGCGGGTGGACGTGGTCACCGACGCCGGCGAGCGCGACACTTACCAGCTCGGCGCCGCCGGGTACGAGTGGAACTCCGGCGCCCAGCTGCTCACCGAGGTGGTGCCGGCCCCGCGCGGTCTCCCCACGATCCGGCTCCCCCGGGCGGCCGACCTGATGCCGACGTCGCTGGCCCAGCGGGTGCTGTCGCTGGCGGGCACGTCAGCCGCGCGGTTCAGCACGCTCCCGCCGGTGCGGGTCGCCGGGCAGGACGCCGCGGGCCTGCGGGTGACGCCGACCGATCCGGCATCGACGATCGGGGCGGTCGACATCTGGGCCCAGCCGTCGACCGGGCTGCCGCTGATGGTCGAGGTGTACGGCCGCGGCGCACGGACGCCCGCGCTGCAGAGCCAGTTCTTCCAGGTCGGACCCTGGAACCCGGCCGGTACCGTGCTCACCCCGCCGCCGCGCGTTCCCGGCACCGGGTTCACCACGGCCAGCGCGAGCAACCTCAGCAGCGCGCTGCACAACCTCTCGTTCGAGCTGCTGCCGGTCACCCTGGCCGACCGGAAGCGGGTGTCCCGCCAGGTCACGAACGTCGGCGTGTACGGCAGCGGCCTGGCTCTGTTCACCGTGCTTGCCGTCCGCGGCGGGAACTTCATCGCCGACGCCCAGTCCGACGGCGGCACGCCGTACAGCTTCCCCCACGGCACCGGCTACCTGCTCAGCGCCTCGCTGGTCAACGCCGTGGTGGTCCAGCAGGACGGTTCGGACGACACGTTCCTCATCGCCGGGACGGTGAGCGGCAAGGTGCTGTTGCAGGCGGCGACCGAGCTCACCAGCAGTCCGCCATGATCACCACATCGGGTCTGAGCAAGCGGTTCGGCACCGTCCAGGCGGTCCGGTCGGTCGACCTCGACGTGCGCGAGGGCGACCGCTACGGCCTGCTCGGGCCGAACGGCTCAGGCAAGACCACGCTGGTCCGCATGCTGCTCGGGCTGGTGTACGCGACCAGCGGCTCGATCTCGATCATGGGAGTTTCCGTGCCGCGGCACCTGCACGACGTGCTGCCGCGGATCGGCGCGCTGATCGAGGAGCCGGCCGCTTACCCGCACCTGTCCGCCCGGGCCAACCTGTCGATGTTCGACGCGGCCGGGCCGAGCGGACCCGGCGCGGGACGGCGGACCAGGAACCAGCGCATCGACGCGGCGCTGGAGCAGGTCGGCCTGGCCGGCGTCGGCCGCCGCCCGGTCAAGGCGTACTCCCTCGGCATGCGCCAGCGGCTCGGCCTGGCCAGCGCACTGATCCGCCGCCCCAGCCTGCTGATCCTGGACGAGCCCGGCAACGGCCTGGACCCGCGCGGCATCTCCGATCTGCGCGAACTCCTGCTCAGCCTGAGCGCCGAAGGGGTGACGGTGTTCCTGTCCAGCCACCAGCTCGCCGAGGTCGACCAGCTGTGCACCCGGATCGGGATCATGGACCACGGCCGCTTGGTGCTGCAAGAGGACCTTTCCTTGCTCCGCGCTCCGACCGGACAGGTCCTCGTCGAAACCCCTGACCCGGAACGAGCGCTCGCTTTGCTCGATGGCACCGTCGAACATCGCGACGGCACGACGCTGCTTGTCCGGTGCGACGACCCGGCCTCGCTCAACGCGCGGCTGGTCGGCGCAGGCATCCAGGTCTCCGCCCTCACCCCGTACGCCAAGAGCCTCGAAGAGGTGGTCCTGGCCGTCATCGGCACCGGCTCCGATCACATCGACGTGCCCCTGCCCCCTTCCCTGCCCCCGTCCCCGCCCCCGTCCCCGCCCCCGTCCCCGCCCACTCCCACGAATCCGGATATTTCGTGATAGGCGTCGAGCTGCGGAAGCTGATCCGCCGTGCGCGGACCTGGGTCAGCATGGCGCTGATCTGCGGGCTGCCGTTCGCGGTCGCGGTCTTCATCGCGGTCACGCACCTCGCGCCACCGCCTGGCCAGAGCAGCGCGTTCCTGTCCGCGGTGCTCAATCAGGGCTCGCTGTTCCCGGCCGCGGCGCTCGCCATCGTGCTGCCGGTATTCCTGCCGGTATCGGTCGCGGTGGTGGCCGGTGACTCGATCGCCGGCGAGGCGAACGCCGGGACGCTGCGGTACCTGCTGGTGCGCCCGGTCGGCCGGACCCGGCTGCTGCTCGCCAAGCTGATCTCCGTGACGACGTACGTCCTGCTCGCCGTGCTGCTGGTCACCGTCACGGCCTACGTGACCGGGGTGTTCCTGCTCGGCCCGTCCCGGGCAACCGCGGTGGGCCAGGCACCGCCAGGCACTGGCGGCTCCGGTCTGCCGCCTGGCTCGATCGGCTCGGTCGGCGGCGGCACGGCCGGCGGCGGCGCGGTCCAGACCGGTGGTGCCGTCACCTCGCTGTCCGGTACGCCGCTGACCACGCTGCAGTTGCTCGAGCGGATAGCGGGCGCGATGGCGTTCATCACCGTGTCGATGCTCGGCGTCGCCGCGATCGCACTGTTCCTGTCCACGTTCACCGACTCGGCTCTCGGCGCGGCGCTGGGCTCGCTGGCCGCCCTGGTGGCCAGCGAGGTGCTGGTCACGCTGAACGCCGCGACCGTCATCCAGCCCTACCTGCCGACCAGGTACTGGCTCGCCTGGGTGGACTTCTTCCGCGATCCCATCTTCTGGCGGAACATCCAGCGCGGTTTCGCCATCCAGGCGGTCTACGTGGCCGTGTTCCTGGCCGCCTCCTGGGCCAACTTCGCCACCAAGGACATCACGGCGTGACGGCTCCCCCCGGCCGGCAGACAGCGGAAGACGGCGCGTCGAGGTGCGCGCTGGCGAGCGCGCGCAGGACGATGCCGATGACCAGCGAGTTGCTGGGAAGCTGGTCGTGCTGGATGCTGACGCCGGGGCAGACGGACTGAAGCGGGACGTTGATCGCGCCGGGCAGGCGCGCCGAGTCCGGCGGCTGGACCACCTGGTCGTCGGTGGTCCACAGGGAGAGCCACGGCGGGCGGGCGGCCGGACTGTCCGCCAGCTGCGTCAGCAGCGCGCTGCCGGGTACGAGTTGCTCGCACGCCTGCGGGCACTCGCCTGGCACGAAGGCCTCCCCGAGCGAGGCCAGGCTGGTACCGTGCAGCGGGGAGCCCAGCGTGATGACGTCGCGGGCCTTCGCCGCGCCGTCGTAGTCGACGTCCCACAGCCAGGCCACCACCCCGCCGGCCGAGTAGCCGATCACCGTGACCGGCCCGGACCCGCCGCTCAGGGCCTGGTTGACGTAGCCGTTGAGCAGGTTCGCCTGGACCTGGAGGTCCCCCGTTCCGTTCCCGGCGAGACGGACCACGGTCGCGCTCCGGCCCGTCGCCCTGATCTTCGCCACGAGCACGTCCAGCGAACCCGTACTTCCGCCGTACCCCGGGACCAGCAGCACGTCACCGGGCTTGCCCGCCGCCGCGGGAAGCGGCCCCGGCCCGCCTCCGGCCAGCGCGCTCACCCCGCCGGCCACCGCGCCCGCCGCCACCACGAGCGCCAGCACGGCCAGCAGCATCCTGCGGCGTCGGCTGAGCCCGCTCCACCAGGCGATCACATGCATTGCCGCCAGCCTATCCGCCGCCCGCCGCGTCAAGCCGGCCCCGGCGTGCCGATGGCGCCAACGGGTCGCCCTTCCGCGTGCCGATGGCGCCATCGGGTGCGGGTCACCCTTGCCCGTTGGCACCATCGGCACGTTGCCGCCGCCCAACCCAGCCGCCGCGATGCACGCCGCGGCAGTCAATCGGCATGCCCGGAGGTGACCGGGTCTGCTACGAACGGTGACCGGGTCGAGTCCGTGCCGCGTCCTCAAACTTCAGGGCTCGCTCGGCGGTGTCGAGCAGCGTGGCATAGGTGATGACCTCAACGCGGGAGAGATGAGCATTGTAAGACCGGATCGTCTGCTCAATAATGCGTTCGTCAGCATGGGCCACGTGAGCGGGGTGACCGATCACGACCGTAGCGAACAACCGGCGCATGTCGTAGTCGATGCCGAGGTCATTACGGTAGGTCGTGCTGAGCGTCGCGCCGGCTTCGTCGAGATTACGCAGGTAATTCATTGCCTGCGACGTTGCCTCGTGTACATCGGATCCGGCAATCCAGTGATTGCGGTGCTTGCGTACGAGGTTCGGGATATTGGGGCCCTTGAGTTCGACTATATGCACGGTCCCATCGGCACCGATCAGCGGAATATCGTGCTGGTCGAGCGGAGCAAGATTGCGCTTCTCGGCGACTCCGACATACCGCCCTCCGAACAGCCAGTAAGCGTCACCCATGACCTGCTGGAGATGACTTTCGGTCGTCGCCGGGTCTTCGGCCATCACGCGAAGCCGGCGAACAAGGTCCCGGCGCTGGCTAATAATAGCGCCCTGGGCGGCCGACAGTCCTTCTTCCGTAGCGGCAAGCGCAGCCATCACTGCATCGAGATCCTTGCGCTGCGCAAGTGTGTCTACGAGACTGTCTGCGTCTATGCCGGCGCTATCGATGAGCTTAGGCACGGTCGCGATCGAACTATCGGGGTCTACGTCATCACGTCCGGTCGGAATGCTATCTTCGGTTTGCGTGGCCGCCACGGCGCCTTCATGCAAGAAGGCAAGCAGATTTGCCGCTTCCTTATTCCTGAACACCATGGTCCAGATGGGATCGTTCAGATTATACTGACCGTCCGGTCGGCGCACCACGGTGCCGAAAGCCAAAACCAGTTTGCTGGCTATTTTGGCGACACGGTCGCCATGGTAAGCGAGACGTACGACCGTCGCCGCGTCGCGGTTCTTCTTGACAATCATGGCCCCCGGGCCGAACCAGCCGAACCTCTGCGGCCTAGGTACGGATTGATCATCTCGTCCGCTCATGCGGACCTCTCCGTTGCTCGGAGGCAAGCCTGCATAGCCTCTTGACCCGGGCCACAGACATCAAGCCGAGTACCTGCTGTATCAGATGCCGCAGGCGGGCAAAAGGTATCTAAATGGGTCCTGCGAGACATGCGAGGGCGATCTCCCGTTTCTGGAGAGAATGGCGCTGTGCCGCGAAGTTTATCAGGCCGAAAATGTATATGCACCGCTTTGCGATGACGGCGAGCAGGATCTTGTCGTCGGTGTCTTGGCGCGGGCAGCGAAATAGCCCAGGACCGGGATCGCTTCACCGCGCTAACAAGGCGAAACTCTCGCAACGTGCCGATGGCGCCAACGGGTCGCCGTTCCGCGTGCCGATGGCGCCATCGGGTGGGGGGCACGTGGTGCCGCTGGCGCCATCGGCACGCTGCTGACTGGCTCGCCGAGCTGCGGTCGGAATAACCGGCCGGCCGGCGCCAGGCTGGGCTCGGGTTGCCCGGTCGGTGCGCCGGCGCCGGGACGGGGCCCGCGACGAGCGGATACGAGTGGCCGGGCGGCGATTGCCAGGGCGGCGACAGCGATCAGCACGTAGCTGTTGCCGAGCAGGAAGTGCAGCGGGGTGGCGGATGAGGGCGTGTGGCGGACGATGCCGGTCCAGCCGACGACGGCGACGGCGGCGAGGGCCGCCAGCCAGGCCAGTGCCGCCGGGCGGCGCGACCCGAACTGGTGCCACGCTGTCACCCCGACGAGCAGCAAGGCGGGTATCGCGATCACCCAGTGGTGGGTCCAGGAGACCGGGCTGATGAGCAGTCCGGTGATCGCGGTCAGCGAGAAGCCGGCCGCCTCGTTTCCGGCTTGTCCGGCGCGGGCAGCGAGCGCGAGCCCGGCCAGGCCCGCCAGGACGACGACGGCCAGCCACCCGGCGGGGACCCTAGGGGTATGCAGCACGCGGGTGAGCATGCCCAGCAGGCTTTGGTTGATCGTCAGCGCCTGGTGCGGACCGGTGCTGACGCGCCCGGTGTCGAGGAACGCTCCCGTCCAGTACCAGACGGCACTCGACGGCCCTGTCGCGAACGCGGCGCCGATCGTGGCGGCGAACGTCCCGGCCGCCACGGCGGCGGCACGATAGCGGCGGGTGACCAGCAGGTAGACGACGAAGATGGCCGGAGTGAGCTTGATCCCGGCGGCCAGCCCGAGAGCCACTCCCTTGAGCCTGGCGCCCTCCGGGCGGCTGAGGTCCCAGGTGATCAGCAGCGCGAGGAGGATGTTGACCTGGCCGTAGGCAAGCGTGGTGCGCACCGGCTCAAGCCAGAGCGCGGCGGCCGCGGCGACGAAGGCCAGCCGGGCCGCCGTGCCCCGGTCCAGCCAGGACGAGACGGGCGGCAGCCGGAGTGCGAAGTACAGCACCGCCGGCAGCGCGATCACGCTCGCCGCCGTCATCAGCGTCGCGGCCGCCGTCCATGGCAGTACCGCGAATAGGGTGAAGACGAGTGCGGCGGCTGGCGGATAGGTAAACGGCAGGTAGCCGGCATAGTTCACCTGGTTGAGCGGCGTGCCGCTGAGTACGTCTTGTCCGCCCGCCCGGTAGACATGCAAGTCACAGAAACGGCCCGCGCTGCGGGCCGCTAGCACGCCGCAGATCACGGCAACCGCGAGGTAACCGGCGACCGCGCCGATGCTCCGCCATCGTGCCCCCGAAGGCCTCACGCAGAGAGCATATAGGCCATGATGCCGCTTCCAGAAATGCCGCCGTGGCCGGCGATTCCGTCGCCCACGGACCCGTGGTGCTCCGGGCGTTCTCCGATGCCGATGTGCCGATGGTGGTGCAGCTGGCCGGCTGGCCGAAGGGCTGGGATTTTCGTTCGCCATCGCCGAGGCGGGCACCGATCGCGCCGGCGGCGTGCCGGGTTAATACTGATGCACATGACTACTAATCAGGTATTCGAGCTCGCCAAGTTCACCCTGCGCGACGGTCACGAGCGGGCACTGCTCGACGTGATCTTATGGCGGAGCCGGGAGGATGCCGAGTACTCGGCGGCCCACGCCGCGGAGGTGCCGGAGGCCGCGAGCTGGTTCGGTCACATCGCGGAGTTCCTGGGTATTGAGCAGCTGACAGTTCTCGGACGTTGAGCCACTGTCGTTATGAATATCGAGACGGCCCGCGGTGACATCACCAGGGAGCGAGTCGACGCGATCGTGAACGCGGCCAACTCCTCGCTCCGGGGCGGCGGCGGGGTGGACGGCGCGATCCACCGGGCCGCGGGAAAGCGGCTCGCCGAGGCCGGCACGGCGCTCGCTCCGTGCCGGACCGGAGACGCCAAGGCGACGCCGGCGTTCGACCTCGACCCGCCGGTGAAATACATCATCCACACCGTCGGGCCGGTGTGGCGCGGCGGCGACGGCGGCGAGCCGGACCTGCTCGCCTCCTGCTACCGGCGGTGTCTCGAGGTGGCCGGCGAGCTGGGGGTGACCTCGGCGAGGAGGGGGAGGTGGTCTGAGCCGGGAACGCGAAGGACCTCGGCGGTCATCTCGACGCCGTCCGAGGCGAGGACGTAGTCGATCGCCGTGCGGGGACGGCGGGTCGGGAACGTCGGCTCGGCGTGCGGCGGGAATACCCGGATGTCGCTGAGGCCGTCGAACAGCTTCCCCGGCGGCGCGTTGAAGTCGCCGCAGATGATCCACGGCGCACTCAGCTGCAGGGTCAGCTGGCGGAGCCGGCGGGCCGCGGCCTTGCGGCTCGAGTGGTGGCTGGCCGGGAAGTGCGTGCTGCCCACCCACGCCGCCGTGCCGGACAGCCGGGCGAGGATGACGGAGCGGGTCTCGCTCGGCTCGCTGCCGTCGTAGCCATGCGGGTGCGCGTGGACTGTGAGCTGCTGCACCGCGGTGACCGGGATCCTGGTGAGCAGCGCGTTGCCGTAGCCGCGGGCCGAGGGGTCGGTGCCGTACTCGATACTCGGCACGAAAATCCATGAATAGCCGGATTCGCTGGCTACGTCGGTCAGGGTGCGCGGCGCGCCCCACGGTTCGTTGACCTCGGTCAGCGAGACGACGTCTGGTGCGGTCCGCCGGATTAGCGCGGCGACTGCCTCGCGGTTCGGCGCTCCGTCCGCGTCCTTCCAGGAATGGATGTTCCAGTGCAGGATGCGCAACGGGCGTCAGGTGGAGATGTCGGGATAGGGCAGCGTGAACCCGCTGAGGCGGACGGCGTATTCGCGCTGGAAGGCGAGCGGTTCGGCGTAGTCGCGCTCGAACATCGCGATGAACAGGGTCAGCGTCAGGAAGTTGTGCGCGCCGAGCCGGAACAGCTCCGGGTAATCGTGGGTGACCAGGGCTTGGCGTTCGGCGTCGGTGAACTCGAGCCAGGTGCTGCGCTCGTCGCTGTGGCAGTTCAGGATTCTGTTGGCGCATTCGGCTTCCCACCACGCCACGGTGCCGCGCGGGTCCTCGCGGTAACGCTCCACGAGCTCAGGGTCGCGGTCGATCATGAACAGGAACTTGTTCAGCAGGTACTTGCTCACTGGGCATCGGTTCCGTTCGGGTACCAGGTGAAGTAGGCCTCCATGGTGTGGAACAGGTCGAGCGAGTCCGCGTAGTCGGCCTTCACGTTCGCGCCCGCCACGCCCATCATCAGCATGAAGTCCATGAAGCCGTGGGTGGCGTTGCCGGGTGCGTGGAGGCTGTCCAGACTGACTTCGGCCAGCGCGGAGTCGAGATCGCCGGACGCGATCCACTCGACGGCCTTGCGGTCGAACTCGGGATCGGGGCCGTGCGGGCCGAACTGGCGCGGGCCGCCCAGCTCAAGCGACAGGTGGCCGGTGCCGATGATCGCCACCCGCTCGCTGCCGGGCCAGGCCTCGACCATCTCGCGGATGGCCTGGCCGAGCTGCACGAAGCGCTTCGGCCGCGGCATGGGCGGCGCGAAGATATTCGTATAAACCGGGACGATCGGCAGGTCCGTCTGCGGGCGCAAGGTGATCAACGGGCAGGTGACGCTGTGGTCCACCCGCAACTCGTTGCTGAACGCCAGGTCGAAACCACGGTCCAGACCCTCACGCAGCAGGTAGGCCGACAAGTGCTCGTGCCCCACCATGCGCATCCGCGGCAGGCCGAACTCGCGTTCCTCGTTGTACCAGTTCCCGTCGTAGTACGGCGCCTTCCCGATCAGGAACTGCGGCATGTTGTCCAGCCAGATCTGGTGGAAATGATCGCTGCCGACCATGACGAGCACGTCCGGGCGGGCGCGGGTGAGGGTCTGGCGGAACGCCTCGATCTTGGCAACCCACTCGTCGGCGAACGGCGGCCGGTCGTCTCCGGTGGAATTGCTTGCCCGGTAGTAAAAGGGGTGATGGGTCGAGGCGATGACCGCCGCTACTGTGGCCATAGTTAGTCCTCTGGGGCGATGTACTGGGCGTTGCGGTCGATGGAGCGGTACATGTCCATGGCGATCGGGCGGCACCGTTCCTCCGCGATCTGGCCGAGCAGGCCGGCCGCGCGGGCCAGCAGCGCGACGCCCCGGAGCAGTTCGGGGTCCAGGCCGAGGTCGGCGAGGGCCGCGCCGCAGACCCCGGCGCCGTTGAGCGGCAGGGTCCGGCCGAGCACCTGAGGATGGACGCGGCCGATCGCCTCGAACAGGGCGAGGTGGTTGCCTCTCAGTCCTTCCTCTGCCGCGATGCCGATCAGCACGGCGGTGCGCGGGTCGGCGATCTTGTGCACCGGGTGGCCGAGGCCAGGGATGATCTTGTTTTGCTGCTTTGCTTCGGTGACGGCGGCGAGGGCGAGGGCGTCCCAGGCGCCGTTGTCGTCTAGTGGTGGCGGTTGTTTCGCTCCTGCCAGGACGTTCGCAAGGAAGCGGGCGGCGTCCTCGGTCACGCCGAGGAATCGGGAGCCGCCGCCGAGCAGGCCCGCCGCCATCGCGCCCTGCACCGAGTCGGGGGCGCTCAGGTAGGTCAGCCGGGCGGCGATCGCGGTCGGCGTGAACCCGTGGTCGGCGAGCGCGACGAGCACCGCCTCGAAAACGCGGGTCTGCGAGGGTGACGGACGCCGCTGGGTCATCAGCCACAGCGCCAGCTCGCCGAAGCCGACCTTGCCCATCAGGCTGCCCGCGAGGTCCTCGCCGAGCAGCGTGATCGTGTCGCGGTCCGAGGTGCCGAGCGAGGTCGGGTACGTGCCGGTCATTCCTGGGCCCCGTTTAGCTTTAGCCAGGCCCGGATCTCGTCGCCATGCTCGTCGAGTGACGGCGGTGGCAGCGGGTAGTCGGCCGGGGTCGCGGAGAACGTCACCGGATGACGAACGGCCTGCCGCTTTGTGTCACCTTCACCCGCGGTGATCACCGGGTTCAGGCCGATCTGCTCGGCGAACGCGACGCCACCGTCGACGGTGTTGATCGGGCCGCACGGCACGCCGGCGGCGATCAGCTCGGGGAACCACTGTCTGGCCGACTTGGTCTTGAGCCGTTCGACGAGCCTGGGCCGCAGCTTGTCGCGGTTCGCGGTGCGGTCCGGGTTGGTCGCGAACAGCGGATCGTCGGCCAGCTCCGACACGCCGAGGACCTCGCACAGCTTGCGGAACTGGGCGTTGTTGCCCGAAGTCACGATCAGATCGCCGTCCCCGGTCGGCAGCGGCTCGTAGGGGAACAGGCTCGGATGGGAGTTTCCCATCCGGTACGGAACGGTGTCGCCGGCGACGAACGCGCTGGTCTGGTTCACCATGCCGGACAGCGCGCTCGCCAGCAGGCTGGCCTCGACGTGCTGGCCCTCCCCGGTCGCGGTCCGGTGGTGCAGCGCGGCGAGGATCGCGATCGTGGTGTGCAGGCCGGCGATCACGTCGAACACCGAGATACCAGCCCGGTACGGCGGCCCGTCGGGCGACCCGGTCAGGCTCATCAGCCCGGAGATGGCCTGCACCATCAGGTCGTAGCCGGGCAGCTCCGCCCCGCGCTCGGTGGTGCCGAAGCCGGTGATCGTGGCGTAGATGATGCCGGGGTTACTCCTCTGCACCGAGGTGTAGTCCAGGCCGAACTTGGCCAGCCCGCCCGGTTTGAAGTTCTGCACGAAGACGTCGGCGCGTATCGCCAGCTTGCGGGCCAGTTCCAGGTCCTCGGCTTTGGTGAGGTCGAGGGCTACCGAGCGCTTGTTCCGGTTGACGCCCAGGAAATAGGTGGACTCGCCGTCCTTCGTGGCTGGCGGCATCCAGGCTCTGGTGTCGTCGCCTGCCGGGCTCTCCACCTTGATCACGTCCGCGCCCAGATCGCCCAGCAGCATCGTGCAGTACGGGCCGGCCAGGACGCGGGAGAAGTCCGCTACCAGGAGGCCGGCGAGGGGTCCGGGTCGTGATTGTGCGGGTCGTGATCCTGCTGGCGTCGGTTCGCTCATGTCGACTGGTGGCTGGCCTTTCAGTCATGTCCGCGTGGCGGACACTTGTCCGTTTGATCGAGTATCGACAGGGCCGCTTCTGGGTGTCAAGCTGGCCGGCCGACGGTGAGATGCGGAACGCCCTGGCAGGCGGACCAGTCGGCGCTGATCGCGCTCGCGGTCTGGAGCAGCCACGGCAGGTACTCCGCGGTCAGCTTGTCGACCGGGGTCTCGGCGGCGTGCACGGTGACGTTCAGCGCGGCGATCGTCCTGCCCTCGCCGTCGCGCAGCGGCGCGGCCACCGAGCGGATGCCGGCGGCGAGCTGCTCGTCGGTGAGTGACCAGCCGCGGGCCCGCACCTCCCGCAGCGTGGCCGCGCGCTCGCGATCGTCCGGCTGCCAGCGCGGGGTGATGCCGGACCGGCTCGGTTCGGCGAGCACCCGCTCCGCCTCGTCCGGTGGCAGGGCAGCCAGCAGGACCTTGCCGAGCGAGGTCTGCATCGCCGGGAAACGCGTGCCGATCGTGACCGCCAGGGCGATGATCTTCGGCACCGCGACCCTGGCCACGTAGACGATGTCCGAACCGTCGAGCTGGGCGATCGACGAAGATTCGTGGGTCCGCGCGACCAGCTTCTCCATGTGCGGGCGGGCGATCTCCCACAGTCCGCGCGACAGGACATACGACATGCCCAGGTCGAGGACGCGCGGCGTCAGCTCGTAACCGCCGTCGGCCGACCGGACGTAGCCGAGTTGCTCCAGGGTGAGCAGGATGCGGCGGGCGGTCGGCCGGGCCAGGCCCGCCGCCTCCGCCACGGCGCTGAGCGGCATCACCGGCCGCCGCGGCTGGAAGACCCGGATCACGTCGAGGCCGCGCGCGATCGCCTCGATGAAGTCCGGACTGGTGTCCCGGCGTGCCACGGTCATCCCTCCAACGTATTACTCGGCACTGTAATCCGTCTGGCCAGGTTGTCCGCACAGCGGACACTGGATAGCTCCCCCTTGACAGCCGGGCGGAACCCGCGCAACGCTTCGGTTCAACCGTCAAGTGACCGTCGTGCGGACATATGTCCGTCGCGTCTCTATCCCGGGAGGCTGCTATGACATCGGAAGCTGACCTGACACCCGGGCGTCCGGTGGTGTTCCGGAACGCGACCGTGCTGACGATGGACGACGCGCACCAGGTTCTGAATGGCGCCGACGTGCTCGTCACCGGCGAGCGGATCGCCGCGGTCGGCCCTGCGCTGGCCGTACCGGACGGCACTCTGGAAATCGACGCCTCCGGCGGCATCGTCATGCCCGGCATGATCGACACGCACCGGCACATGTGGCAGACCGCGATGCGCGGGTACGGCGCGGACTGGACCCTGACTCAGTACTTCGTCTGGTACTACCTTCAGTGGGGCAAGAAGTTCCGGCCGCAGGACATTTATGCCGGGAACCTGCTGTCCGCGATCGAGTCGATCGACGCCGGGGTGACGACGACGGTCGACTGGTCGCACGGGCTGCAGACCATCGATCATGCCGAGGCGGCTGTGGACGCGCTAGAGGCGGTGCCGGGCCGGTTTGTGCTCGCCTATGGCAACATCCAGCAGGGCTCGTGGGAGTGGTCTACCACGCCGGAGTTCCGCGACTTCTATAGCCGCCGGATCGACGGCAAGGGCGACATGCTCGGTTTCCAGATCGCTTTCGACATTCCGGGCGACGAGGCATTCCCGGAGAAGGCGACGTTCGAGGCGGCCAGGGAGCTCGGCGTGCCGGTGACCACGCACGCCGGCGTATGGAGCGTCACCGGCGACAAGGGTATCGAGCTGATGTACGACAACGGGTTCTGCACGCCGGGGACGATCTACGTGCACGCCTCGTCGTTGTCGCCGGACTCGTACCACAAGATCGCCGCTACCGGCGGCTTCGTCTCGGTCTCCACGGAGAGCGAGTGCAACGCGGGTCAGGGGTATCCGCCCACCTGGCGGCTGCGCAAGTACGGCATCCCGGTCTCGCTTTCCCAGGACACGAGCGTCTGGTGGAGCGGCGACATCTTCGCGGCGATGCGCGCGACGCTGAACGCCGACCGGGTCATGGAGCACTTCGAGGCGCACGCCGACGGGAATACCGTCACCAACCATTACCTGCGCGCCGAGAACGTCGTCGACTACGCCACCCGCGGCGGGTCCAAGGCGCTCGGCCTCGACTCGGTGGTGGGCAGCGTCGAGGCGGGCAAGAAGGCGGACCTGGTGCTGGTGGCGAACCGCAACTCCCCGGTCAGCTTCCCTGTTTACAACCCCTACGGTCACGTGGTCTTCCAGGCCCAGCGCGGCGACGTGCACACCGTGCTGGTGAACGGCCGGGTGGTGAAGTACGACCACCGCCTGGTCGGCGTCGACCTGGACCAGGCGCGACGCGCGATCGAGGAGACCGAGTCGTATCTGCGGAGCGAGCTCGGCGACGACGCGTGGGCGGAGGGCATGTCCCCCGAGATCCCGCAGAGCAAGACGCTCAGCAACCCCTATACATACCGCGACACCGCCGCGTGGGGCGAAAAGGAGGGGTAGCTCGCCCGGGATCGTTGGTAATCGCCCCTGTTTGTGCGGGTGTGCGCAATGTGCGTATAGACACGGTCGGAACTTGTGCTGTTTAGTCATGAGCGGCACGTATCGATGCGGCGAAAAGGGCAGAGGGATTCCGGCTGGCGAGCATTAGCCTGGCGGGTTCGTGGTTGGCGCAATTTTCTTACCCCGCGGGCGGCTTGTCGCGATCCGGTGCTGTCTCTGTCCCCGATGATCCGCTCAGATTTCACGGGAGGGAGCATGAGAACCAACCGGCTTTGCCGGCTTGCGGGCGCCCTGACGGTACCGCTGCTGCTGACCGGCGCGCTCATCGCCCAGACAGGAGTGGCTTCCGCCGACGTGGCGGGACACAGCCGCCATCATGGCGTGCTGTACGTCTCCCCGTGGGCGAAACCGTGGCACAACGACAGGTCCTGTGGCTCGGCCGCCTTCCGGTCAATCGGGGCCGCGGTGGCGGCCGCTCCGGCGTGGGGTACCGTCGTCGTCTGCCCCGGCACCTATCACGAGCAGGTGGTGCTGTCCAAGCCACTGTCCCTGGTGGGCCACCGGGCGATTATCGACGAGAAAGGCGTCACGCCCGCGTTCCCGGTAACGATCCCCGGCATCGGAACACAGACCATCTTTGCCGCGGTGGTCATCGTGAGTTCCCACGTGAGGTTCGGCGGCTTCACGGTCAAGAATGCCCAGGGCGAGGGCGTCCTGGCTGCGGGCCTGGGCAAGGACATATCCGACGTATGGGTCAAGAACAATGCCGTCGTGCACAACGACCTTGGACCGCCGAGCTCGCCTTACTTCGAGTGCCAGGCGTCGGGACCGGTTCCCGGCGACTGCGGGGAGGGCGTCCACTTCATCGCCGTCGCCTACTCGGTGATACGGAGCAACTACATCTCGAACAACTCCGGCGGGATACTGCTCAGCGATGACATCGGGCCCACCCACGACAACCTCGTCGCGGACAACGTCGTCACCGGCAACGCGTCGGACTGCGGGATCACGGTTCCAGGGCACAACCCCCATGCGCTCAGCGCCGCGGGCGTGCCGCAACCCTCTGTTGCCGGCGTCTATCACAACCTCATCCGGGACAACGTGGTGACCCGGAACGGGCTGAAGGGCGAGGGCGCGGGAGTGCTTTTCGCGAACGCCCAAGCCGGCACCGCCTCCTACGACAACGTGGTCGTGGGCAACTACATCGCCAGGAACGGGCTCTCCGGCGTCACGATGCACGCGCACACCATCGGTCCAGGGCAGTTCGAAGATCTCAGCGGCAACGTGATCGCCGGCAACGCCATCGGGACGAACAATATCGATGGCGACACCCTCGACGGCCCGCCCGGCCCCGCTGACACAAAGACCACCGGAGTGCTTGTCTTCTCCGCTGGAACCCCCGTGAGCGTCACGATCGCCCACAATCACATATTCAACAATGACATCGGCATCTGGCTCAGCAAGGCGGTCAAGGCCGCCGGGCTGAGGACCAACAAATTCACCCACGTGAAGACCCGAGTCTCGGGCAATCACTGATAGTCCCGGTGGGGGGCGAACCGGAGGGCGGGCACCGCGGTGCCCGCCCTCCGCGCGCGGCAACCGCCTGTCGCGGGGACCGGTCCGCCAGCGTCCGGTGTCTTGACTATATCCCCAGGTAGCGGCAGTGTTTATACACATATTCCATAGTTAGTGGACGCCGAGGCTCCCGGGGGGACAGCCATGTACGTTCCGCTGAGCGGATTGCAGGAGGCTGTCCGACTGGTCGGCAGCCTCACCGACCTCGATGATCCGGCGGGTTTCGCGGACCTGGCGCTCCCGCACTTGGCCTTGCTCATCGGCTGCGACAGCCTCAGCTACAACGAGATTGGCCCGGCGCCGGGTCAGTTGAACGTGGCGACCTATCCAGGCGACTTCGTGTCGCGAGATAGCCTGGCCACTTTCGCCGCCTTCGCCCATGAGCACCCGCTGATCGAGCACTGCCGGGAAACCGGCGATGAACAGCCCACCAAGATCAGCGATTTTCTCAGCCGACAGCGCTTCCACCGGTTGGGCCTTTACGCCGAGGTGTTCCGGGACCTCCGGGTCGAATACCAGATGGCCTTCAGCTTGCCGAGCCCGCGCGGCCAGGTGATCGGCATCGCGTTCAATCGCGCGGGGAGCGACTTCAGCGAAGATGACCGGGCTCTGCTCAGCGTCCTGCGCTGCCCGTTGAGCACCGCGCTTGAGCGGGCGCGGGAACGCCACTGCGCCAGGGAACGCCTCGCCGCGGCCAGTCTCAGCGTGCTCGGCGGTCTCACCGACCGGGAAATCCACGTTCTGCGCCTTGCCGCGCTCGGCCGCACCAACACCGCTATCGCGCACGCGCTCGACGTCAGCCCGCGCACTGTCGCCAAGCATCTCCAGCACATATACCGCAAGCTCAACGTCACGAGCCGGGCGTCTGCCGTGTTCACGGCGCTGGCCAGCTAGGCGCACCCGGGCTTGCTTCTCGCGGGCCGTTCAGGTGGGGTATTCCTTGATCTGCTTGGTGTAGCGCAGCCCGGCGGGGGTGGTCCAGGTGCGGGATCCGTCGGGGTTCTGGACGATGCCCCAGCGGGGGTCCTGCTTGATCAGGTGGTCGCGCTTGCAGTGCAGCCCGCCGTTGCACGAGCATGTCCGGCCGGCTGGCCACGGGATCGCGTGTTCCCATTCGCTGGACCGCGGGGTGCGGGCGCAGCCGGGCATCGCGCATTCGCCGTCGCGGACCTGGACCAGCCGCCGCAGGACCGGGCCGGGCTGGTACCCGGCGGACTGGTAGCGGTGATCGCAGTCCGCGCCGCCGTCCGGGATCTGGTGCAGCCGTACCCGGTACGCCGCACCGCCGATCTCCAGCTGCCAGGTGCCGTACCCGCCGTCCGGCCCGGTCCCGGCGGGGGTGAACCTTGCTGTGGGCATGGCGGGGTTGCCCGGCGGGTCTCCGGCTGGTCCTGGGCTGGGGTTGGGCGGCGGTGCCGCCGAGGGTCTTCGGTTCCCCGCTTGCCCGAACCCGATCGCCCTGCCCTGGGGGTCGGTGAGGATGATGCGGAAGGTGCTGGCCGGGTTCTTGGCGGCCTGCCCGGCCAGGCGGCGGCCCAGGTCGGGGTCGAGGGCGCCGAGGGCGGGGGCGTGCCCGGCCCGCTGCGCGTACCGGGTCAGGTCGGCCAGCGGCACGATCAGGTCCACGTTCGCCGCCAGCCCCTCATCGCTCACCGCGCCGCCGCCCGGCCCGGCCGGGCCCGCCGGACCGGGGCCGTCCCCGCTGCTCCCGTTCCCGTTCCCGCCGCCGTCGCCCTGGCCGTCCTCGTCGCCCTGGCCGTCCTCGTCCTCGTCGCCGTCGTCGTCCCTGTCCTGGTCGTCGTCACGATCCTCGTCGCGGTCCTGCGCGTCGTCGCCGTTGTCGCCGGCGGGCTCGCTGCCGAGCAGGCTGTCCCAGTAGTCCTGGTCTCGGCCCGCGTCGGGGTGGCCGCCCGCGGTGTCCTCGTCCCGCCCGGCGCTGTCCGTGTCATGCGCAGTGCTGTCCGTGCCGCGGCCGCCGCGGCCGTCGCCGTGCGGGGTGCCGGGCCGGGTCTTCCGGCCCTTGGCGGGGGCGGCTTTGGGCTGGCGGGTGCGGGCGTCGCGGCCGGCGAGCAGGTCGAGGAAGGCGAGCACGCGGAGCTGTTCCATCGTGGCTTCGATCCCCCAGGCTCGGTAGGCGCGGGCCCGCCCGCTGATGCCCTGGCTGGCCCGCAGCGCCTCATCGGGCGGCAGGCTGTACCCGGCCAGCCCGCAGGTGCCGGCCTGGTCGCGGAAGAACCGGACCCGCGCGTCTTCCCGCTCGGCCCGCTCGCGGCGCTTGATGGCGGCTTCGGGGTCGGCGTTCACCACCGCGCGGGTGATCAGGTCCCGGATCCGCGGCCAGGTCTGCCCGGCCCACTTCCCGGCGATCTCGGCTTCG
>Ga0207664_10000738_pt1 | contig 22230 bp, 21 predicted proteins | sample LARL83metaG_FD_184349 | JGI IMG/M metagenome (GOLD analysis project Ga0207664, IMG submission 184349) | Corn, switchgrass and miscanthus rhizosphere microbial communities from Kellogg Biological Station, Michigan, USA - LAR L8-3 metaG... | ecosystem: Host-associated > Plants > Roots >... | reverse complement strand
ACAGAAACGGGATACAAGATTCATGCTTCTCCTTCGCCTGCTGTAAGTTATTCTGGGAACAAGACTAATGTAAAATGGTCAAAGACGGGCTTACATGCCTATGATGCATACCAGTTTGACTGGTGACTTGTCCCGGATCGAATTAGTTTAGAGATAAATGGAAAATAATGGTATGATTTTTCCAGATCTTTTTTAGCTAGTGTGAAACTATTCTAAACCAGTTTTTAGACTTTTAACATAGTGATGCATAATAACAAGTTGGAAGAAATTTTGTCAACAGTAGACAACCAGTGTGAACTGCAAAAGAAATTTCCTTTTTGAAGATGCCATCTTAGACTTAAAAGTCAGAGAGAAGTTAGCTGTATTGACATGAAATATTCTAGTCTGAAAAGATTACAGGTGGAGGTACTTGAGTGATTCGCAACTACGGAAAAAAGGAAGACCAACCAAATCTGTACAGCTAAACATACAGGACAAGGTTCAAGAATGTTATTTACGTGGACTGTCGGCAGCTGCAACATCTCAGATTACAGGTCACGATATCAAGACGGTAACCAAATACTTTAACGAGTTTTATGAACAGGGAAGGGTTGCTCGGAAAAAAGACTTTCTTGAAAGACAGGACGAAGAGAGACAGCGAGAGATTGCATGTTATGATTTTTTGATGGCAGAGGAGTTTGACTACTATGATACCATCAAGGATGAGATAGCCAAGGCAAGAAAGAAGAGTGAACCTGTCCCAGAGTACCTGCTGAAGAAGCACTCTGAATCTGTTCGCATGATAACAATGCTAAACGAAAAGCGCGGGGCTGCAGCCATGAGCCCGCCGCTTGACGAGGATCTGAAGAAGATGGTAAAAGAGATGATTGGAGATGTCAAGAAATAATCAGAGAAAGATCATCAGAAAGACGCTAGAGGATGAGATCAAGAAGATCAAAGGCAAGAGTGCAAACAGGCATGATGACTTTGGTGCCACAAAACTTGCTGCTGATGTGCGTGGCAAAATGTTTTGGATTGGAGTCAAGGAACATCAAGGCTTGATGATTGAAACCGGTGAGAAGTGTTGCTTCAACCACATAATTGGTCTTCCTGAAAAGGAGCACCTGGTTGGAATGGGTCCAGACGGAAAAGAGGTTCGCGAGACACGCAAGCATCCCATGTACGAATATGAGAGGGAGATATTTGATTCAATTTTCAAACACAGGTACATTAGGGTGAAAAAAGCTACAGGGATGGGAGTTACCACAATGATGTTGCGAGTCATCGCGCACCTGTGTGTCAAAGACGACACATACTCAGGTCAGGAGATGATCATAGTTACAGGGCCTCGCCAGGACCTTGCAAACGATGAGCTTGACAGGCTGGTGGATCTCTTCAGAGATACTGATTACACTCCAAGAAGGGTTGGCGATTCCGTATTCATAAACAGATGCAAGATAACTGCATATCCATCGCATACTTTTGATTCTGCAAGGGGCCTTGCCAACTGCAGGCTCATCTTTGTTGACGAGGCTGACTTTTTCCCATCAGGACAGATAGACAAGGTCATGACTGTACTGGAGAGGTACGAGGCAAAGAGTGCGCCATACGTGATACTAAATTCTACGGTCAACATGCCAACCGGCCTTTATGCGCAGATGGACAAGGGCAAGTATCCAAGGTTTGAGACTGTCGAGTGCTTTTATGAAAAAGGTATTGGCAAGATCTTTACGGAATATGAGATCTCCGAGGCAAAGAAGATGGCAAGCTTTGAGCGGGAGTACAACGGGAGGTATGGACATGGGGAGGGAAATATCTTCCCATACAAGTTAGTTGATGCGTGTACCGGACAATACGATCTTGCTCCCGGAGAGAACCTGAAGGTTCTTGCAGTAGATCCTGCATACGGATCTTCCAAGTTTGCAATTGTTGCTGCAGAGAAGGTTGGCGATGTGATATACATCAAGGAGGCAGAGGAATTTGACAGGCCTATGCCAAGTGTCATGGTGGAGCGCGTCATAGAGATGGCCAAGTCGTATAGTACGGTAGTGGTTGATGATTCCAATCCAGGGCTGATAAGCGAGCTTTCTGAGCGTGGTATTGATGTTATTGGCATATCCTTCAGGTCTGACCTCTCAAAGATGACTATGGTTTCATCACGAATGGTAAGGGAGGGAAAGGTCAGGATCCATCATGCGTTTGAGGAGCTTATTGCGCAGCTAAAATCGGTAAAGCTCAACAAACGAGGACATCCGGACAAGGAGTTGCTTAATTTTGACCTGGGCGACGCGTTCCTCATGGCAGTATCCCAGATAGATGCTAGCGGTTGGTACTGGATATCAGTATGACAAAATAGACCGATTCATTGAATTCCCTTGTTTTAACTTTGGAGCTAATACAGAATTAAGGATTTTTCCATATTAAGAAATTTCAATGCAAGTGAATCTTATAATTTCAGATCATATGCTGCTACTTCTTTTGAGAATCCAAGTCGATTGATTTCTTCATCCACACTTCTTTCATATTCTTCACGCTCTTTGGTTCCCAAAGGAAATTTAAAATGAGACAATTTATTCACCATAGCTATTCGTTCACTGTTTTCAAGACTGTCCCAGTTTGGAATTTCGGTCATTTTTCTCCAAAGACGACTCCATTCAGAGAACTTGTATGCAATCAGTCCCATAATATAATCATCAGACTTTCCTACCAAGTCATCTGTTACCAATGTGATGACATATGTAGAATCTTCCAAAACTTCGCAGATTTCATAAAAATTGTTACCATCTTTGACAGATACGTTCCTGGGATCTCCAGTACGCAGAACAATACTAGATTTAACAAGGAATTTTTGCATTAGATCTCTTTGACCTATGTAGATACTACCTACCATATCAAATTGTTCTTCGTCAGGAAGTCTTATTACCACTTTGTCAAGCTGTTTCTTTACTTTTATAGATGATTCAGTATTATCCGTTAAAACACGAACATTTTCATAAAAAGTTTCTAAAGATACCATTCTGATCCAGTTGTGAAAACGTTAACATCTCATATAAAATGTGATGGTTATGAAGTTGTACCAATGTAACATTTATGTATCATACGTTACAAATATGGTACATAACATGAAACTTCATGCATATTTGGAACAGGTCCTAGGTACAAAGTCAAGCATCAGCATTCTTCGCACCCTTGTCAAATACAAAGACAGGGTCTTCACTGTGAGAGGACTTGGCAGGGATGCCGGTATCTCAAGTGTGGAGGCATCCAGGACAATCAAACAACTTGAACAATTTGGTATCGTAAGAGTCCAGCCATTTGGCAGGGCACATCAGATATACCTCAATGACAATAGTTATGTGCTCAATAGTATCATCAAGCCGATTTTAATGGCAGAAGAGAGGACTAGAGATGAGATAGTTTACATTCTAGCAAAACATCTAACAACGAGAAAAATTATTTCTGCGGCTGTTTTTGACCGTGTAACAAGGGGAAAGGAGAAAGAAGGCAGCAATATTTACCTGCTTGTAATATCTGATGATATCGATCGTGCTAGATTGTTGGTAGCAGATGCTGATGCAGAGATTGAACATGGATTTCATAGTAAAATATCTCCGATCATATTTACCAAGAAAGAATTTGCATCCAAGAAAAAGGGCGAGTTGGTACGTTCCATACTGTCAAGCCACATTCTTGTGACAGGATCAGGATTGGACAAACTCAAGTGACAAGATCTTTAGATCAGAATAGTACTATAGGATTTATTTTATATATCCGAGTTCTTCAATTTTTTTTGTTATAATTTGGAGACATTGTTCTGGTGTTAAGATTTCAGTATCCAAGACCAGTTCCGGTTTTGTTGGTTCTTCATATGGTGACTGTAATCCTGTAAGGTTTGTAATCTCTCCGTTCTTTGCCTTTTGGTATAATCCCTTTGGGTCTCGTTTTATGCAAACATCCAGGGATGCTTTAACATAGACTTCGACAAAGTTTGGAATTTCCTTTCTTGCCAAGTCTCTAGTTTCCCTGTATGGGGATATCAGTGGAATAATAGCTGTAAAGTTGTTTTTTACCAGTAGCTTTGCAATCTCAATTACTCGCCTGTTGTGCTCCTTTCTGTCCTGGGGTGAAAATCCAAGGTCCTTGGATACAGTCTTTCTTATTTCGTCACCGTCTAGAATGATTGCAGGTATGTTTTTTTTCTGGAGATAGTCCTTGAGCAGAATGGATATCGTGGTCTTGCCAGATGCCGGGATTCCTGTTAGCCAGATTGCCAGAGATTGCATGATGAAAATTCAATTGACCCATAATTAGGATTTATGATCGCATAGTAATTACTTGATAAATTCAATATCCCATACTTCTTTTTCATACAGATCTTTAGTTAATTTAGATGAGATAAATTATTATTCATATTATTTTTAATATCGCTTATTAATTTAGATATATTTTCATCACTAGGATGTAATATTAGAGCTCGCTCTAAATCCATAATAGCTAAATCAAAATTTCCAAGTGTTGCATATAATTGTCCCCGATTATATCTTATCCAAAATTCATCAAATCCATGTTTCAATGCAAGTCCGTAATATTCTAGGGATCTATCAGGCATCTGCTTTTTAGATTGTAAAATAAATGCTAGCAAATATTCTAATTCCGCATCTTCAGATCTATTAAGAATTTGTTCTATAGGCACTAATGCTTTTTCCCATTCTGCTTTATGTACATATTCTCTTATAATAGATCTAAATGAGTGATCAATGTACATTGTTTTTTCTATTAGATTTGAATAGATATCTTCGTATTTCCATAATCTTTGGGTTATTGGATTTTCAAATCTCGACATGTCATATTTTTTTTCTAGTAAGAGTAGATCATAGATTTCTATTCCATAAGGAGTAAGTTCTTTTCTTTCAAAACTTCCATTCTTTTTATTTATTTTATAAATCCATGAACGTGATTCTTCCTTTGAGCTGAATCGATAAATGTTAGTTACTCCAGAACTCCTAGACTTCCTTCGATGACCACTGGATGCCACATATAGATATTTTTTGTCGAATGCCATTCCTCTAAGATAACCTCCCAACTCTAGAAAGATTTCATGTCCTTTATTTTGTGAATATCTGTGAATTGTTCCTGTTCCTGATTCTAACCAGTACAGTGTTTTATCTATGACAGTTAAGGAATGAGGCTGATACAAGTTTTCAGATATTATTGTATTTGTAGACGTATCAATTATCTTTCCAGTTTTTACATCTCTCCAACCATTTGAAAGTTTTGTTCCAAATAGAGAAACAAATATACTATTTCCAATCATTGCTAGAGAATTTACATGAACAGTGTCATTTCCCGTATCATCATACTTCCAAAATTCGGTTTCCTTGATTGAGTCCACATCATTTTCTAATGTGATTTTTACAATTCCATTTTTACCAGTATTTGTGACCAAAAATCCACCATCATACGAAATAAGAGAATGTGCATCTATAGTTTCCACCAAATTATAATTTTTTTCAAGTTTGAGGTCATCATTCATGACAGCCAAACCAGAAATTCCGCCCTCGGAAATCTGTGTTATGACGTAGTATTTTTTATTATTAAAAGACATACCATCAATACCCAAGATGTTTTCATTTACAATAGAAGAGTCAATCCATCCAAATTTTTCTTGTTCATAATCATATATTCCAAGAGCTAATCCTCGTGGGAAAACATTACAGAAGCTTATCAACAACTGAGTCATTATTGTCACACTCATTTTTGGTCGATTACAAATATGTCTGTCGATTGATTTTTTATATTATAATTAATATAAGATGTTGTACGTATAAAATATCTTCAGGCATTTCAATTCCTATTTAATATGAATCGTTTATGATTTTCATGATTTTTTTAGCAGTGTTTCCATCTCCATAAGGTGTGGTTTTGTTTGGAATTTTTGGATTGAATGCAGTTTTCAGTATTGATTTTTGTATAGATTTTTGATTGGTTCCTACAAGTTCAGACACACCTGCATCAACCGCCTCTGGCCTGTCGGTAGTTCTGCGAACGACCAATACCTTTTTTCGAATCTTTGGAGAAGTTGCCTCCTCCTGTATTCCACCAGAATCAGATACGATAAACTTGCATTTTTTCATCAATCCAATCATGTCAAAATATCCAACGGCATTTATCATGCGTATGTTTTTTGCAGATGCAACATTTTTGTATATATCAAACTCTTTTAGACGTTTTAGTGTCCTTGGGTGTATAGGAAAGACAAATTTTTCACCAGAATCTATAACAGCCTTCATGATACCAATCAGTGTTTTTTTATTATCTACATTTTCAGCCCTATGAAGTGTGAGTAGAACATAGTCATATTCTACATTAATTGTATGGTATTTTTCTGCGATTTTCAGGTTTTGGTTTATGGCATCAATTGATGTATTTCCAACAACAAAGATCTTGCCGTGCACTTTTTCATCAAGAAGGTTTTTTCTAGAGGCATTGGTTGGTGCAAATAACAACTCGGATAAATGGTCTGTTGCAATTCTATTATGTTCCTCAGGCATTCGCCAGTCAAAACTTCGCAGCCCTGCCTCGATATGACTGACAGGAATGTTGCATTTCAGACTTGCAACTGCCCCTGCAAGCACAGTATTGGTGTCACCCTGCACTATTACAGTATCTGGTTTTGTCTCTAAGAGGATCCCAGATAATTCTTGAATTATTTCACCCACTTGTTTTGCAGGATTTGTCTTTGATAGCTTCATCTTAAAATCTGGTTTTTGCAGACCGAGCTCTTCTATGAACCGAAGACCTAGGTCATAATCATAATGCTGGCCAGAAAAGATTACATCAACATTTTTCCTTTTTGCAAGCCGGATTATGGGTGAGAGTTTGATAATTTCTGGTCTTGTACCAAGCACGATAGAGATTCTAGTCAATGAAAAAGGTAAAAGTCCCCCACTATTCATGCTTTTTCAAGCATGGCTAGATCTTTTCTGAGACTGGCCATTAGATTTGATTTCATGCTTTTTCTACAGTCAACTTTTAAACCCACATTCCATAGATTTACTCCATATGATAATATCTGAAAAAGAAGCAACTCAAGCAATCAAGGAAATCACAATGGAGAGCATATCAGTCAAACAAAAATTAGTTGAGCGGTTAGGCGGTGTTATATTTGAGATCAGCAAGGCCATCTCAGAAGTTCTCTCCAAGGGTGGAACCGTGTACTTTTTTGGAAATGGTGGAAGTGCTGCAGATTCACAGCACATTGCCGCAGAATTTGTCGGAAGATTTGCAAGAGAAAGAAGAGCACTTCCTGCAGAAGCTCTTACTACAAATACTTCAATTCTTACCGCAATAGGCAATGATTATGATTTTGGCGAAGTATTTTCAAGACAAGTAAAGGCAAGAGTTCGTCCAGGTGATCTAGTCATTGGAATAAGCACTAGTGGCAAGTCAAAGAATGTAATCAATGGTCTGAGGTCGGCAAAAGAGATTGGTGCCAAGACAATAGGATTTACGGGTTCTGAGCCTCATCAGATGAGAGAGTTTTCAGACATATGCCTATGTGTGCCATCAAATAGCACGCCTCGTATCCAAGAGGCACATATCTTGATCTGGCACATAGTCTCTGAGATTGTTGAAAGATCAATAGAAGAATGATTCTATAACTTCAATCCATCAGCAATATGTTTACCAAATTTATCATGATCTTCCACGGTTCCAATATCAATAAAAAAAGAATTTGAGACAAAACCAAATACTCTTTTTTCAACCACAAGTTTTGGAAAAAAGTCATTTTCAATTGAAAACTTGTCAGGTAAATTATTCCACTGAAAGCAACTTTTTTCAAGATAATACACCCCTCCGCTTACTAGATCTCCCCCAGAATTTCCCTTCTCAATAAAACCAGTGATTTGGAATTTGGAATCAACTTGTACATTTCCATACCTTGATTTGTCTTCAACTTTAACAAGAGCCAAGGTAGCATCAGAGCGATTTTCCTTATGAAACTTGATCATGTCATTGATATCGATTAGAAAAATAGAGTCTCCATTTAATACAAAAAATTGTTCATTCAACAGGTCTTTTGCATTTTTTATAGCACCACCTGTTCCAAGCAGCTCTTTCTCTTGTGCATATCGGATCGAAATGCCTAGTTTTTCTCCAGAATGGAAATATTCTTCAATTTTTTCACCCATATATCCGGTTGAAAGAACAATATCATTGACGCCATTTTTTTTCAGGAATTCTATTTGATATTCCAAAAATGGTTTTCCATGAATAATAGCCATTGGCTTGGGTCTGTCGTTTACTATAGTTCTAAGCCTAGTTCCAAGTCCTCCAACCAGAATTAATGCCTGCAAGTTCAAACTATGTACCGTTTAAAACGTGGCTGCCATGGTTGCTTATTTTAATTGGAATCTCCGTTAGATGAGAGAGTTTTGATCGTACGGATTCTTTTTTTGCTGGAGGAACAAAGAATAGGACAAACCCTCCACCCCCTGCTCCAAGTAATTTTCCTCCCAATGCACCTGCAGAAATTCCATCATCATAGATTTTATCAATAATATCATTTGAGATTGTATTATCAAGTTTTTTCTTCATGCGCCAGCCCTTATCAAGAAGTTTACCAAATTCGGAAAGGTGTGATGTGCCTGCAAGTATATCATGAGCTTGGTCTACCATCTGCCTTAGAGAATCAAGAGTTTCTTTGTTTTGATCAACTTTGGTTATTTGTTTTGAAACAATATCACTTGCCTTTCTTTTTATCCCAGTGAAGAAAAGCATCAGGTGGTTTTCAAAGTCATCAAGACGGGGCTGTGATAGTATCACCGATTGCACGGTAATTTTATCTTGTGTGAATTTTATAACATTCAGTCCACCAAAAGCGGCAAATGTTTGGTCTTGATAACCAACTGGTTCGTGCAGGATTTCTCGCTCTACCCGGATGGCCTCACGCGCCAAGTCAAGCTTGTTTATCTCTTCTCCCTTGAAGGCATGCAATGACTTCAAGAGCCCCACTATAAACGATGAAGAGGATCCCAGACCTGTATAAGCAGGAAGCTCTGCAGTATAATCAACCTCAACATCATTTTCTATGCCATGTAGCCGCAGACACTCTCGAAACGGTGTATGTGTTATCTCATCAAGTGAGTTTACACATTCAACTTGCTTGTATGAAATACGTATGGAATAATCAAATAGCTTACTGTAAAATTTTGCTATAGATACAAAGACATACTTGTCTATGGCAGTTCCCAATACTGCTCCTTCTCCATACTTTGTAAAATAATCTGGATAATCTGTCCCACCTCCAAAGAAACTGATTCGAAGAGGAGTCTTTGTGATTATCATTTCAGATTAACCTCTTGTTCTCTTGAATAAAATTCATCACCGCATCTACAGAATTTGGTACGTCTGTCAGCCTTGAGATTTTGTCTGTGTTGATGTCATATTTTACCAGCGGGCTGTTGTGATTGACTGAAATTTTGGAATCCATTATATCTTCAAGTTTGACCAGTCCCTTGCCACAAACATTGAAGACCTCTTGTTTGAAACCCTTTTGTATTAACATGAAGGTTATTTTGGCAACATCATCTGTTTTCATATATTGTAACTGACTCTTGGGATCAAGCCAGATTGGGCCTCCATTTAAAATATCAAATATCGGATTTTTTTTCAATCCAGGTCCGACCATTCCCCCAAGACGCACTATTAGCCAATCAGGAGTTGCATGACGTACACACTCTTCTGCCAGATACTTGTGAAAACCATAAGGACTCTGCTTTGAGACATCTACAATCATATCTTCTTTTGTTGTATTAGGAGAAGAACAATCAGGATACACATCGCATGAAGAAATCATGACATATTTTTTATATTTGAAATCTATGAGAGTTTTTTTTGTATTTCTTACAGTGGTATCAAAGTCCTGCAACGGATCTTTTGCAGCAAGTACCTTGCTAGAACTTCCGCTTGCATTTATGAGAACATCGCATGATTTTCCCACATGACTGTCATAGTTTTGCCTATCAATTACGACATAGTCTTTACCAGCACTTTGGCAAAATCTGACAAATGCAGAACCAACAAATCCTTTTCCTCCAAGTATGAAATACAAATTACTAGTATTATCCATCACAGGCGTACATTACCAGTTTGGTAATTTTTCACAAACCAATCTATTGTCTTTTTAAGACCTTCCCGGAGTGTAGTTGGGCAAGAAAGTCCGAGATCCTTCATTCGTTTGGTGTCAAAGATCTTTACCATCTGTCCATCTGGTTTTGTTGTATCCCACACAATCTCTCCTGTATATCCTACCAATTCCTTGACTGTTTCTGCAAGTTCCCTAATTGATGTAGTGGTTCCAGACGATATATTCACAGGATCTGTCAAATCATAATCATCAATGAAAAATGGAAATGTTTCTGCAACATCACCTGCGTATACAAAATCTCTTTGCGGTTTGCCAGAGCCCCACATTACAACTTTGGGTACATTGTTCATCTTTGCCTCATAGAATCTTCGAATTGTTGCTGGAATTACGTGTGATTCTGTTGTCTTGAAATTATCATATTCCCCATACATATTGCCTGGAACTGTAATTACAGAATTCAATCCATATTGTTCTTTATAGGCAAGACTTGCAACAACGCCGACTTTTTTTGCCATTGCGTATCCTGCACTTTCTTGTTGCGGATAACCATTCCACATCTCATCTTCAGAGATTGGAGACGGGGAGGTATTAGGATAACAGCATCCACCAATTGGATAGACAAGTTTTGTAATCTTTGTCTTGGCTGCGTAATCAAATGCAAGACTTGTTAACAAATTATTGATATAGAAAAAGTCTGCCGGTAACTTGCTGTTTGCTCCAATACCTCCAACATAGGCTGCCAAGTGGAGTAGCACGTCAGGCTTTAGGTCGTCGAACATTTTTTTGACTTGGATTGGATCTGTCAAGTCATAATCCTTGCTTGAAAGACCTACAACATTTTCAGCGCCATATTTTTTATTAAGAACAGGCATCACATGCCTTCCAAGAAATCCAGTAGATCCTGTTACAACTATTTTCTTTGTCAACTTGTCATTTACCTCTCATTTTCCCAATTTAACCCTTCAAACGTTAGAGTAATGAGGCCCTCTCAATATAGTATATGCCTTGATGAGCTCCTCAATTCCAAAGTCAAGCGAATATTTCGGCTTAAAGCCAGTCTTTTCTATCCTTTCATTTGATACAATATAATCTCGTTTGTCTGGATCTTCTCCTATTTGGGATTCCATGAATGTAAATTCTGGGATGCGTTTTTTTATTGCCTGACATAATTCTAACTTGGACAGGTTTGCATCTGATAGTCCAACATTGTATGGTTTACCTTTCATGGCATCAAAGTTTTTAATTCCGTGTAGAAAGACTCGTGCAACATCTCTTATGTGGAGATAATTTCTCTTGAAGCTTCCCTCAAAGATTACAAGATATTTGTCACGTACAGCTCTTTGGACAAAGTCGTTTACAAGCAGGTCAGTCCTCATTCTAGGTGATACACCAAATACAGTGGCAAGTCTAAAACTGATAGAGTTGCCTGATTCTAAAATTGCCTTTTCTGCATCTACCTTTGTTTTTCCATAAAGTGTGATTGGCCTCAGAGGAGTTTCCTCGGTGCAATACTTGCCTTTTTCTCCAATGCCATACCCGCTGTTGGTGCAAGGAAAGAGTATCTTTTGATCTTTTGATCTTAGGGAAAGAAGCAGTTTTACTGCATCAAAGTTTGTTGTCTGTGCTCCTATCTGGTCTGCATTGCATATGGGAGCTCCAACAAGTGCGGCAAGATGTATTATAACACCAACATCTTTGATTGCCTTGCTTAGTGTATCTTTGTCTCTGCAGTCACCGCGCATTATGGAAAAATTATCTGAAAAGCAGCAGTCCAGAAGACTATTTTGATTATATCTAAAATTATCGAGGACTCTAACCTCATGTCCTTCATCTAGGAGAGTCTTTGCAAGTACGGAACCTATGTATCCAGCACCGCCAGTGATTAGGACTTTGGTCATGTAAAGCTCGTTTGAACTAGAATTTTTTATCTCTATAAGTCTATTGACGTCAATTATTAAAATGAAATAAATTCAAATGCAAATCATGATAAATTATGAACAAGGCAGTATTTTTAGACCGAGATGGTGTGATAAATCTAAAACGAGATGACTATGTCAAGAGTATGGAAGAGTTTGTAATTTTAAAAGATGTTCCCAAGGCCATCAGGCTTCTCAACGAGAATAACTATCTGGTCATAATCATAACAAACCAATCTGTCGTCAATAGAGGGTTACTTACTGACGAAGAACTTTCTAGAATACACGACTTTATGAAAAATGAACTTGACAAAGATGGTGCACATATTGACGGGATATATTATTGTCCACACAGGCCAGATGAAAATTGCTCTTGCAGAAAACCAGGAATAGAACTGGTAGAAAGAGCAGTAAAAGAATACTCTATTTCTACAAAGTCATCGTGGTTCATAGGAGATTCTGAAACAGACATGCTGGCTGCAAGAAAAATGGGACTGCAGGGAATTAAAACTGGAGAAAATTCTAGTCTGCTTGAGCCTGTAAAGAAGATTCTTGACTCTGAAAAATGATAAACCAAAATTAGATCAGATATTTTTCAAATGAGGAGTTAATTTTGTCATCTGTGATTCCCAGTTCAATTCCTCCTTTACAGCAATCAAACAATTAGTAACCATCTTTTCATATTCCTTCTTGTCTTGATAGTATTGTATCCCTAGTTTTATTGCTTCAAAGAAAGAATCAAAATCCCAGTCTTTCATTACAATACCACATGAATATCTATTGACGAGCATTTTGCATTGAGGATGAGGAGCAGTAATTGGAGGAACCCCAGACGCTATTGATTCAAAAAATTTGTTTGGAGAAGCATAAAGATTGTTTTCGCTCACAGGCAACCACATGACAATGCTGTAAATGTAAAATTTTCTAAGCTGTAACAATTTTTCAGAGTCTACATAGCCATTATATTTCACATTATCTTGCAGTGAGAATAGTTTTTTCTTGTACTTTGATCTATCAATATTACCGTATAGATCAATTGGAATCGATTGAGTTTTTTTATTGAAATAATAGTCAATAGCAGTATCTTTTCTTATTGTTCCTTGATAGATTATTCTACCATTTCGTTTTTCAGTTGGAACTATATCATTGTTCAAGTCATTTACACAATTATATACAATACAGAACGGGATATTCTGAAAACCACACATCTCTCCAAACTTGACGGCTCTGTTCTCTTCTGTAAAAATTATGAGATCTACTAGATGATCTATTTTCTTATTCATCTTAATATCGTTTCTTCCATAAGTAACAACAGATTCCAAATAATAGTAAATCACAAACTTTGGTCTGAAATTTATTTGAAATATAACAGGCAAGCTGTATGTGGCACAGACAACCAAGACATCCGGCCTGAGCTGCTGGACCACTTCAACAGCTTTCTTTATGAATTCCTTTCTGCCTCTATGAGTATGTGGATGTGAAGAAAGTGGAATTGTTCTCAGGGCATAATTTGTTGAAAAATCTTGGTTTCTGGGTTTTAGTGGTTCATCGGGTTCCAAAATAATAGCTTCTGCATCATAATTTTGGGACAGAAATTCAACTAATTTGGGAATTTGCGGGCTTCCATAGCCAATATTAACATCGGATACACAAACTACTCGGTTTTTTACCATAGAATCTACTTATCAAATTCTGATACAACTGTTTTAGTGTTATTGGCAATCTTTTGTACTAGTGATTTTGCATTTTGCTCTTCAAGATAGGCAAGCGAGAACTCTTTTGCAGTTTTAAGGTAGTGGTCATAGTTATCAATAATATTTGCAAGTTTTTGAGAGATCTCTTCAGGATTATCATAAATTATACCAATGCTACTCAATGGAACGTTTTTCTGACTGCAATGTAGTGTATCTACAGATGCCTTGAGAACAATTTTCTCAGATCTTGTATTTCTAAATTTTAGCATTATCTTTTTTACATGATTTTTAATTGGCGATATAACAGTGGCATATGTTAAATCAGATTTTTCAACAAGATTAGAATTTGAAGCAATTATCAAATCATCAGATGTCATCTGAATAATATCTATCATAACTGGCGACATGGAATTTTCTTCAAAAAATAGAGTGACAAGAACATGAGAATCTTGGTCATCAATTTCAAATGAAGTATGTACCATGGATTTTTTACGATTTAGAACCAGTTCATCATTTATAGAATTTTGTTGTGCGCTCTCTTCATATCGTAATTTCATGTCATGTGATTTTCTGAGAAATTTTTCTCGAAGAGATCGTTGATATTGATATACCTCTTTAATGAATTGTCGAGACAACCATGTTCCTGCGGGAACTATGACAGGAATTCCACATCCAAGAGATTCTGCTAAAATTCCCGAGGTTCTAGCATAATAATTCACTTGATCATATGGTAATAACACAACATCACTATCAATAAGCAGATTTTGATACTCCTCTTGATCCAATGGATTGAGAATTAACTTCACCTTATCAGAAGGAAAATTTTGTAATTCGTGGAAAGATACGATTGTTTTTGGTTCTCCTTCAGCTAGGTTAAAGTAGGATTGGATAGTAAAGGAAATTTTTTCAGACAATACATAATCATGCCAGAGATCTTGAACAATATGAGGCAAGTGATGATAGCCTTTTTCAGTCCTTGCATCACCCAAATAAGTCACATTGATAGAACTAGATGATTTTTTTAATTCGGATTTTGAAATGGTGTGAGGTATTGGTAACGTATCAAATCTTACTCCCAGTTTTTCATACTGCTGTGTTAATTGAATAGAATCCGTATAGAAATGTGTCTGGAGAATTGATTTTTTATGGAAAATTTGAAAGACTTTTCTCATCAGTTCTAGTTTAAGGTTCGAAGTATCCTTATCTGGATGACCGGTATGCATACTACGTCTAAACAAAAAATGCCAGGATGCTTTTTTACAAGAAGGATTCATTTTTGCACACCTCAAGATTCCAAACATTTCAACAAGACCACTGGTTGGAAGAAAGATTATGTCTCCATTTTCAAGATCAATCTGTTTGATAAGTTCTTGAGTATCTTTTGCAAATTCAGCTATCTTCTTTTTATCTAATAATTTTTTGATTAAAAAATACCCAAATCCGCCCAAGATAACAAAATTAAGAATTTTACTGTTGATCTTTTCTAATTTATGATATAATTTCATTATAACGGGCTCGTATTTGTCATACATCCAAAAGGTACTTGAATAAACACCAAAAACCTTCCAAGGCACTTTTGCCATATTGTTATTTTTATTAATTGCAAGTATTGGTTCGTATCCAAGGTCCCTTGCTGCTATCAAACAATGAACAGCATATTGATAATGATGACCACTAGAATCAATTATGGAATTGTCTACTAGTATGAATTTAGTCATTATGTATCACAAGAATAAATTGCTTTTTTAACATAACCAAACATCATTGAACAATACTAGAGGAAAGAATTTTTTTCCAATTGGTTGTAAATTACTTGAAATCTATCCTGCCATGTATTTTTTGAAGCAAATTCAATCCTTTTTTCTATCAATTTTTTGTCATTTTCCTTTAGAGATTCGTCCAATTTTTCAAGAAAATCAGTTCTATCTTTTGCGATATAACACAAATCATTCATAGGTAACAAGTCAGGAATTTTAGTAGTAACAACAGGTTTACCAGCTGCCAGATATTCATAAATTTTTATTGGATGTGAGGACCGAATCAAAGGAGTTAGTTTGAACGGTATTAGACATACATCAAAACAATGCAAATATTTTGGTAGTTCTATGTAGGGTCTCTCACCTAGAAAATACACATTTTTTAGATTTCGAATTTTCTTTAGATTGGAACCATAAGTGTCTCCAATAAATACAAAAGTCAAGTTGGGTCTGCTCTTTGCAACAAACTCTATCAGATCAGTGTCAAACCATTCTGCTATTGCACCAAAGTATCCAATTATGGGCTTTTGAAAATCTTTTAGTAACTCATCTAAAACAGGCTTGGAAAAGAGGGCAAAATCTCCGGCGTTTGGAACTAATATTGTATCTTTGTTTGTTTTTTGAGCCTTTTGAAATAGTTTTGATGCACTTGTAATTACAAGGTCGCTATTTTGTAATAATACATCTTCTTCTTTTTTACGCTCCTTGTTTATGTTAGGAAATTCCGGTATAGCATCAACATGGTCAAAGACGACTTTGAATCCGAATAATTTTTTTAATAAAAATGCTAGTGGAGTCCATGTTGGAAAGGCCACAATTGAAACTGCGTCAAGTTTTAATTCATTTTGCAGTCTTGTGAAAGATCCACCTAATGATTTGAGCAGTTGATCATCAATTTTATCCTTGTAGATATCAAAATATTTTGGAGATGACAATTCTATCTCATAAATATTTTCTTCCAGAATATCAATTTCAAAGAAACTATCCAATTTACGAAGTGTGGGAGTGAGATAAAAGACCCTGTGTTCATTATTTGCAAACTGACGTGCTATATGATGTGGTCGTTGCCACCTGTAATTCCAGTCTATCATTGGAAAAAAAATAATGTCTTTTTTTTCTGGAATGACACGGGATAGAGTTTTTTTTAGTTGTGATGAGTTTTCAGACTTTATTTTATTTGTAGATAACTGGATTTTCTTTTTTAGTCTAAGCGGTACTATTTTTCCCAAGCTTGAATCGTATGTGCGAAAGATTCTAAGAGGCATGCTTTGATGAATATTTACAATTAGTTCTTGCGAATTTGCCAATGCCTTTCGTAGACTAGTAATTTGCTCGTCTTTTTCTTTGATCAATGATTTTAGGTTGTCAATTTGATTTCCTTGTAAAATCTTCTCTTGTTTTATATTATTATCCTCAGTATACGTCATTTTACTAGATTTTAGTTCCTTCAATCCTTCTTTAATCTATTGGATAATCACATGTAGAAATGTTAAACAAAAAATAGATGATCTGCTTGTTGGAATGTAATAATAAAAATTAATAGTGTTGTCATAACTTTCAAAATGTGAGTCTTGTTTAGACAGATTCCAAGTAGTGAATCATATATTCAGAAGCGAATATTATGCATTGTACACAATTTATGATTTGGTTTAAAATTCGGTCTTTTCAGACTCAAAGAAATAATAACTCGGAAAAAAAATAACCATTATGGAACAAACAGATTCATCTGTAGAAGTAAATTTATTGACAGTTGATGGCGTTCCTACATTAAAGTTAGTTGCTTCGAATCCAAACGGTGTGCAAAAAATAGCAATATGGAGTCGCTGGGGAAAGGTACCTACAATTAGGAATTATGAATGTTTGAAAATTTTAGAAGATTCAATTGCGCCATATTCTACAGAATGGTTTCCTATTGTTATAGACATAACTGATTGTCAGAGTGGAAAGATAAGTAGATTTGGTCCATTCAATGTAGACGGTAGCGAAGCTATGGGATTTGTAGAGATTGAAGACACATCTAAATCTCCAGGTCCATACAAACAAATGTAGATAATTCATAGTTTGATGAATATCCTACAAATGCATATAGTAAAAGTCCCCTTGGAAACTTCAATTTAACTTTGAAATATTTAAAAAATAATATATGTTACTTTTACGATCACAAATTTTCTGTAACAATCAAGTCATAAATAAAAAACTCTGTTTTATGTTTACCAGAGATTCTTACATATAACACATTAGCTTTAGAATTATTTAAAACAAAAATATTTTGGTCGTTATCAGGAAAAATCATTGATTTAGCATCATACTCTGAATGATCCGTAATTAGACACACCTGAATCTGGGACTCCTCATTATACATCAGTGCTTGATTTGTCTGTAATGTAATAATGTTACCGCTTACAGTAATTTCTTTGGTTTGTGTTTTTATCGGAATATCAATATGCCATTCTTTTTCACTATCTATCTTGTAATGTTTACCTCTTGCATCATCAAGTAGATTATGAACAAGAATTTTTGATGTTGTATTTTTTTTTGTTTTACATTCATCTGTTATCTTTCGTGCAACTGTAAACAGATTTGCACCTGCAAAAAATGGTTTACTTTCAAGTACCTTATTCAAATCTGATTCAAAATCTTGATTTTTTATGCCTAGATTTCTGAGTGATTGTTGATTATTTGCGAATTGTGATATATTAAGCTCTACTGAATAACCAATATTCTCTAACATTGACTTCATTGAATCAAGTGTAAAATAAGAGAGGTGTTCTGGAAATACAAAATCATATAGTCGTAGAACATCGGATTGAGTTATTTTATCTGAGAAACAAGGACATGTTATTATCACTATCCCACCTTTTTTCAATTTTTTATGGAATATTTCGAGAATCGAATAAGGATCGGTAAGATGTTCTATTGTATGACTAGAATATATTATGTCTATTGTACTGTCTTGTAACTTATCAATATTAGTCATAGGTATACCAAGATTTGATTCATTAAACTCAGATACTACATCATCAAATTCTATACCTAGCGGTTCTAAACTTTTATCCTTGGCAGCTTCTAATAGATAACCATAACTGGAGCCAAAATCAACTATTTTGATTTTCTCCCCACGATTCTGTCTTTCAATTTTGGATTCATTAAGAAAATTAAGAAAATCCTGTATCTTTGCTGTAAAAAAACCTGATTCATATTTTTGTTTAAGATCATTATGGAGTTGTTCTCGGTGAACATGGGAGTATGTTTTTTTGTAATAATTTTCCATATCATATTCATCTAGATGATTTATAAAGAAAAAACCGCCACAACTTTTACACTTTATCAGATTAGAATCATTGTGTGAATAACAACAGAAAACATTTGGAGATTGACAAAAATTACAATTCATGATTTATTTTTTTATTCCCAACATATGTACTACTTTTTCCATTTGCCTTTCCCAGTGTAACTCACTGGCTACAGCATCAGTGCAATTGTTAACTAACTCCTGGTACCTAGATTTGTCAATTTCCATAGCAGATTTAATCGATTTTAGAAAGGAGTCGAAACTAAAGTCTTCCATAACTATACCACAATCATATCTGTTGCAGATCATCTTACATTGAGGATGTGGAGCTGTTATCGGTGGTATTCCGTTTGAAATAGACTCAAAAAATTTGTTGGGACATGCAAAAGTGGTATTTTCATCAACTGGCAACCAAATAACAAGGCTATAGGAGTAGTACTTTCTTATTTCTCGCAATTTGTTACTTGCTAAATATCCCTTGTACTTTACATTCCTTGATAAAGCCAAAAACTTTCTTTGTATATCATCACGTTGGCTTTGTTCAGGAGCCTCAACAAGACCATAGATATCTATCGGATATTGTTGTAGTTTATCATTTAGATAATATTCATATGCAGTATTTTTATGCAACCCACCAGAATATAGAATTCTTTCATTTCTCTTTTCAACTGGAACCACTTCTGCTTGAGAACTACTATTGGTACAATTATACACAATACAAATTGGAACTCTGGTCTGTGTAGTTTCCACGTGTTTTGCAGCCCTATTCTCTTCAGGAAATATTATCAAATCCACCTTAGAATCTATATTTTGATTCATTTCCAGATCCCCAGTATAATGCGAAATTGCTTCCAATGAATAGTAGATTGTTTTTTTGGGCTTGAAGTGTATCTTAAACAGAATTGGAAGGGTGAAAGTGGTACAAATAATCAAAATATCAGGTTTTATTTTTTCAACCAGTTTGCTAGCATATAGCACATATTCTATTCTCCCTCCAGGACTATGTGGATGCATATTTGTAATTATTCGTTGGATTTTGATATCGGGGAAAAGATCTTGCTTGCTTGGTCTTTCAATTTGATCTGGTTCAAGTATGATTTTTTCAGCACTATAAAGATCTCCCAAATATTTTACCAATGAAGGAATCTGACTACTTCCATAACCAATACTCACATCTGAGACTGCCAATACTTTCATCTTTTCGTCACCTGGCAGCTGTCCCATTAGTTAGCAACATGCTGACTAACTTGCGTGCATTATGAAACTCGTAATATTCCTTTGAAAATTCCTTTGCAGTTTGTAGATAATGTTGATAATTATCAATTAATTCAGAAAGTGCTTTTGACATATCGGAAGAGTTTCTATAAATATTTCCAATTACACTCATAGGAATTTCTTTGTTTTCGTTCGCGAGAAAATTAACTTCAAAGTTCATGACAGTTACAGGATATGTACTTTCAGGATTTTTTAATTCAACAACTATTTTTTCTGCATTATCACGTAGTTTTACGAATAGTGTACCTTGTGAAATAGAATTAACTTTTTCTAACAAGAATTCATATGATGCTAATTTTTGTAATTTGGAATCAAACTGATTGACACATCCCCCTACAAAATGTGATAGAGGATCATCTGAAAAATTAAATGAAATCAAACAATGAGAAGATCCTTTGGGAATTCTAAGATCAGAAAATATTCTGTTTTCATGATCTTGGAAAGAAACCCTGTTATGAGAGAAATTGAGTTGTTTAAAATCTGTGTCATACCAACGAATATTATTACCATCAAATTGGTGAATCACCTTTAGTTTATTTTTCAAAGAAATATGGTATTCGTAAATTTTTCCCTGAAACTGTCTTGACATCCAAGACCTTGCCGGTACTAAAACTGGAATGCCTGCGGCAAGTGCTTCTGCAAGTATACCCGAGCTTCTTGCATAATAGTTATTTTCATCATATGGCAATAGAATTAGGTCAGAACTCAATAACATGTCAGTATATTCGTTCATAGAAGGAGGATCGGATATTAATTCAATTTTATCAGATGGAAAAACTGATAGTAAATTCTTGGCCAATGCTGGTCTTGGCTCACCATTTGGAATGTTAAAATTCGATTGAATTTTGAAGATTACCTTTCCCGTTTTTACATATTTTGTCCACAAATCATCAATCATTGTAGGTAGAAAGTGATATCCTTTTTCCGTTCTTGCATCACCAAGATATGAAATAACAATACTGTCACTATTAATTTCATGATAGGAATCTGGATGAGTATGTGGAATAGGTAAAGTTGTAAATTTTGCTATTTTAAGCTCATCATATTGTTCTGTTAACTCATTTGTATCGGTATAAAAAAACACTTTCTCGTTCTTAAGACCATCCAACAAAATTTGAAATGCATTTCTAAGACCTCTCATTTGTTCCTGTTGTGTAGAATATTGAACCCGAGTACCTTGGAAAATATTTCTCCTGAATAAGAAGTGCCAATTTGCTTTTGAAATCCTTGAATTATTTTTAAAATATTCTAATATTCCCAACATTTCAGTCAGTCCAGAGGTAGGAATAAACACATGATCATCTTCTACCAAGTTAATTTTATGAAAAAGATCTCGTGTATCATTAGCAAAAGTCTCGATTCTAGATTTTAGCAATTTATTTCCCGTAATAATATCAATAGGTTCAGATTTACTAATCGCTATGAAATAAAATAAACGATTTGTAAATTTTGCCCAAAGCTGGAAAAACTTCTTGGAGATATTTTTTAAAAACATATAAAATATAACAGGGATTCCAAGAAAAACCCCAATCAATAGCAAAGTTCCTTTTGATACGGTAATTCCATCTTCTATCGTTTTATTTGTTAAAAATTGTGGTAGTGTCCAGCTAATTTCCTTATAAAATCCAAGTTTAGAATATCTACTTTTTATTCTTCTTACTACCTGCTTTTTCTTTATCGAGTTTTTTAATCGATTGAAAAGTCCATAGATGCCGCCGCTTGGTTCATCAGGACTGACCCAAAAACCAAATCGATAAGCTGGAATTGTCTTCCATGGGACCTTTTCATGATTGTCATATTTCTTATTAGTTATCAAAATAGGTTCCAACCCCAATGATTTTGCAGCATCTAGACAAAACATTGAATACTGAAAATGATGACCAGCGGTATCAGTAATTGAATTATCAATCAATATGAACCTGGACATCAGATACATCCTCTTTCATAATTTTTTAAAACATGGAATAAAGTCATATAGAATCTAATTGATTATTACAAGTTATTATGATTTAATGCAGAATACAATACAGAAACTTGTACAAAACAAAAGGGAGAAAAATGTAATAGAGTCACATAATGAGCAATAGCATATTGTTTTGACATTAAATTTTCATAAGCAATATTCATTAGAAGAATTTTATCAGTCCTCTTGATAAGTCTATTTCTC
>Ga0207664_10000737_pt1 | contig 22232 bp, 22 predicted proteins | sample LARL83metaG_FD_184349 | JGI IMG/M metagenome (GOLD analysis project Ga0207664, IMG submission 184349) | Corn, switchgrass and miscanthus rhizosphere microbial communities from Kellogg Biological Station, Michigan, USA - LAR L8-3 metaG... | ecosystem: Host-associated > Plants > Roots >... | reverse complement strand
CGCAGGACGTGTTCGTGTGTCCGGGCACCGCCGTGACCGGTACACCGCCCGCCCTGTGCGGCGGCACCGAGACCAACGGCGAGGTCGCCAACGACGAGGACACGTTCTCCGCGACGGTGAACGTGCCCAACGGCAACGGCCACTGATCATGCGGAGGTGGGCCCGGGCATTTGAGCCCGGGCCCGCCCGCCCCACCCCCCAACCCCCACCCGCCCCACCCGCGTCCGGTACCGTTGTCGGCTGAAGAGGTGATGTCCATGCAGATCCCGCTGGCCCACTCCCCCCGCCGGGCCGCATCGCTGGTAGTCGCGCTCGCGCTCCTGATCTGTGGAGCCCTGGTCCTGAGCAATGCTTCGGGAGCCGGCGCCAGAGCTGTCGCCCATCTGACGCTGGTCAAGACCAACCCCGTCACCATCTCGGGCCGTGGCTTCAGGCCCCGCGTCCGAGTGCACCTGGTGCTGACCGCCCACGGCACGCTGGTCCGCCGGCCCATGGCCGACAACACCGGCCGGTTCACGATCACCTTCCCGACAGCGCTTGACCGCTGCAGCGGATGGATGGTGACCGCGTCCGAGCAAGGGCGCGCGATGGTGGTGCTGCGCAGCCCGGCCAAGCCGGAGTGCGCGCCGCTGCGGGCGCCGTAGGCCGTCGGCGCTCTCGCCCCCGACGGGGGGCGTCAGCGTCGCTCAAACGCGAGGCGGACGCCGAGCCCCAGCAGCACGGCGCCGGTCAGGCGCTCGAAGCGTCGTGCCCATCCGCCCTCGATGAAGTGGCGCTTGGCGCGCGCGACGAGCGCGGCGAGCACGGAGTACCAGACCAGGTCAAAGGCCACGATCACGCACACCATGGCTAGCGTCGCGGGCAGCACCGGCGTCCCGCGGGGCACGAACTGCGGAAACAGCGCGACGAAGAACACCGCCAGCTTTGGGTTGGCGAGGCTCGTGATGAGCCCGTCGCGCAGCGCCTGGCGGTCCGAGACCTCCGCCGGGGCGTGCGCGTCCGCGCCTCCGTGCGGGCGCCCGTGGCCCCGTACCAGGAGCGACCGGACGCCCATGACGATCAGGACGAGCGCCCCCACGAGCTTGATCACGCTGAACGCCGTGGCCGACGCGGCGACGACGGCGGCCACCCCGGCGGCCGCGCAGCACCCCCACACCAGCACGCCGGCGGAGTTGCCCGAGGTCGTCCAGAAGGCGTGACGCCGGCCGCCGCGCAGCGCATTGCGAACCACGAGCGCCGTGGTCGCGCCGGGCGTGATCGACAGCAGGCCGGCGATCGGTGCGAAGGTGATGAGGACGCGGAGCATGGGCCGACGTGCCGACTCTAACGACGGCGCCAGCGGGGCGCCGCGAGTCCTGTCGATCCGGCGGGCCCATGTTGCAACGCCGGCCGCCGCGCAGGAGAATGCCCGCATGGACCCTGGGCCGGGGGACATGGTTCTGGTGGGGGGCTGCGTGAGCCCGCAGGGGGCTGCGTGAACTCGCGCGCTCGTCGTGCCGCGACGCTGACGACCGGTGTCGGCGCGGTGGTGACCTTCGTCGCCCTGCTCATCCCGCAGGTCGCCGACTCGCTGAGCCTCACCACGGCCGGGAAGATCCTCGCCGCCGTCGCCATCGGATTCCTCACCGCCTGTGCGCAGAGGCTGATCACGTTCCGGCGCGCCCGCGCGGCCATCCAGGCGGCGCTGCGCGTATGGCCCCCGGAGCCGCTGGGGCACGCGCGGCTGTCCACTCTCGGCGTGTTCCCCGCGCACGACCGCCAGGGGCGCCTGGCGCGCTATCAGCCGCGGCCCAACGGAGAGGACCGCGCGCTGGCCGACGCGCTGCGCACCGCGCGCACCGTCATCGTTCACGGCCCCGCGGGGTGCGGCAAGTCCCGTGCCATCAGCCACGCCGCCGCCGCCGAGCTGCCCAACGTGCCGGTGGTCATCCCGCTCGATGCGGCGTCGCTGCACTCGCTGCTGGACGGCGGCGTGGACCTGCCGCTCTCACAGCCCGAGCTCTGCCTGTGGCTCGACGGGCTCGACCGCTTCACCGAGGTGCTCGACGCGTGCTCGGTGGAGAGCGCCCAGACCTCGAGCCGGCCGTCGGCGCGGATCGTGGCGACGCTCCGGACCGACGAATGGACCGCGCTGGTCGGCGGGACCGGGCAGAAGAGCGAGGCGGCGCGCGCCCTGGCCCAGGACGCCCGCATCGTCGAGCTGACGCCGTTCACACCCGCCGCCGCGGCCGAGACCGACGGCCTCAGCGCACCACCGGTGGTGCCCGCCCACGGAGTGCTGCGCGACCCGCCGTTCCTCGGACTGCTCTGCGCTCTTTTTGCGGTGATCGCGCTGGGGGCGATCCTGGCCGCCCGGGGCGACATCGTCGACGCCCCGTCGATCGACCAGCAGATCGAGCAGACCACGCGCGAGCTCGTGGCCGCCGCGGGCCCCGGCGGGGGTCACGTCATCCTCAACGAGCGCATCCCGTTTCACTCCACCGATCAGCCGTCATGGCTCATCGTGGTGCAAGACCTGCCGACCGCGGCGGGCTTCAACGAGGGGGCCGCCGAGGGGGCGAACCCGAAGCCGCGCTCCGATGACCTCCGCGTCTACGACGTGGTGGGCGACAAGCTTGCGCTCCGGTTTCATTTCCGGCCCCTCGGGGTGGGGCTGAGCGCGGCCGAGTGGGAGTCGCTGTCGGCGGGCGCGCCGGCCTATGCGGACTACGCCCAGGACGGATCCGCGGCGGTGATCGGAGGCTTGGCGCTCCCGTCTCAGGCGACCAGCGCCCTCCTGCCGGTGGGCCTCCGATACGACGGCGCTCGCTATGTGCTCGTCCCGCTCACCCCAAACCAGCCCGACCTCGGGACCGCCGGTCTGGACGCCCGGACCGCGCGCTTCCGCCAGGCCGCCTACGAGACCCCGCTCACGCTGCGCAACACGGTGCGCGACCCGCAGTTCGCGCGGTTGAGCGTGACGGGCTACCGCGTCCAGTCGTTCGCGCTGGCCCACTCCCCCACGCTGCGTCTGCTCACCGGCTACTTCTCGCGCTTCCCGGTGTTCGGCCAGCCCCACGCTCTCGAGATCCACGCCAACCAGATCCGTCCCGGGCTCGTCATCCACCCGTGCGAGCCGAGCTACTTCGCCTGCCCCGCCCCCATCGCGGCGCAGGACGCCATCGTCCCGCCCGACAAGTCGCTGGACAACGGGCTGTTGGAGGCATGGGCCCTCGTGGCCAAGCGGTTCTCCACGCGGGTGCGAGTGGTGCAGCGGGGCAACTGATTTAGTCAGGTTTGCTTGACAGTCAGGTCTACCTGACTATACTTCGACTCTCACGACTCCGAGGTTCATCACCATGAATGAGACAGTCATACGCCGTTCTGACGCGCCCGAGTTCGACCAGGGAGACATCGTGGTCACCGGCTACGGGGCGCCCACCCGCGGCTCGCAATCGGTGGCCGCCTGGCAGATCGCGCTCGAGCCCGGGGCGGCCAGTCCCGAGCACACGCTGACCCACGACGAGGTGTTCATCATCCTCGACGGCGAGGCCACCTTCGAGATGGAGGGCCGGCGTCACCAGGTGCGGCCGGGCGACGCGATCTGCGTGCCGCCCGACATCGTCTTCCGGCTGCGCAATGCGGGGTCCGAGTGCTTCACCGCCATCTGCTGCATGGCGGCCGGCGGTCAGGCTCGCATCGGCGACGGCGACCCGTTCCCGATCCCCTGGGCGCAGTGACGGACGCTCCGGATCTCGCCATCCTCCTGGCCGCGGCCTACCGCACTCTCACCGAGCGGCTGGACGCGGCCATGGAGGAGCGCGGGATCGAGGGCATGCGGCCCTTGTTCGGGTTCGTGATCCGCTCCGTCGCCGCCGAGGAGCCGACGATCACCCGGCTGGCCGAGATGCTCGACGTCACCAAGCAGTCGGCCAGCGGCCTGGCCGACGAGGCCGAGCGGGCCGGGTTCATCGAGCGCGCCGTGGTCCCCGGCGATCGCCGCAGCCGCTATCTGAAGCTCACCGCCAAGGGCGCGCAGGTCAGGGCCACCGCGCTGGCCACCAGCGGGCAGCTCGAACGCGAGCTCGAGGCCGAGCTGGGGGCCGCCGGGCTGAGCACCATGCGCGCCGGCCTGCTCGCCTTCGTCACCGCCAGTGGCGACCTCGATCGCGTCCTGGCGCGCCGGGCCCGCCTCGTGTGGTGAGGCTCGGCGCCGGGGCTACGCGGCCGACACCGAGAACACGGGCGGCAGCCGCGTGGCCACCGTCGACCACGTCCCGCCCGCGTCACCCGAGCCGAAGATGTCTCCGGAGGTGGCGCCGAAGTAGAGGCCGAGCCGGTCGCCCTCCCCGGCGCGGCTGAACGCCTGGCGCAGCACGGTCAGGTAGGCGTGCTCGGCGGGCAGGCCGTCGCCGCGCGGCGCCCAGGTGGAACCGCCGTCCCGCGTCTCGTAGACGCGCACGCGACCTTCGGGGGTGACGCGGTCCATGTCGGCGACCAGAGGGATGACGTAGGCGCTCTCGGGATCGGCCGGATCGACCGTGAGCGGGAACCCGAAATCGGAGGGCAGGCCGCCGCCGGCGATGTCTGACCAGCTCTCGCCGGCGTCGTCGGAGCGGTAGACGCCGCCGTGGAACTGCATGAACATCCGGTCGGGCCGCTTGGGCGCACGCTCGACGTGGTGTACGCAGCGGCCGGCATTCTCGTCCTTGAGCGCCTCCTCGGGCAGGTAGCGGGGGTTGATCCCGCCGTTGCCGCGCCGCCACGTCCGCCCGGCGTCCTCGGTCAGCCACATGCCGGCGGCCGACACGGCCACCGCCAGCTTGTCGGGGTCTCCGGGCCACGTGCAGATCGAGTGCAGGCACAGCCCGCCCCCACCCGGCTGCCAGCGCGGACGCGACGGCTGCTCCCACAGGCCCGCGTTGAGCTCCCAGCTGGCGCCGCCGTCGTGGCTCTCGAACAGGACGCCGGGATCGCCTCCGGCATACAGGGTGCCGTCCGCCTCGCCGGGCGCGATCACCCAGATGCGCTCCAGCGCCTGGTCGCCACCGTCCGGGAGGGCCACGCCCTCGGCCTGCTCCCAAGGCTCGCCGGGGTCGCCGTCGGTGTAGAAGATCTTCGGCCCGTAGAACGGGGAGGTCACGGTCGCCAGCAGCCGGCCGCTGCGCGGGTCGCGGGTCGCAAAGTCCACCGGCTCGCCGGGGAACGCGCGCGTCGTGATCTCAAAGCTCGAACCGGGCTCTCCGTCGAGCAGAAACAGTCCCTTCTTAGTGCCCACCACCAACTCGGTCAACCCTCAGCCTCCTGTAATCGCCGGTAGCACTTCGACTCGGTCCCCCGACTGCACCGCGCTGGCGCCGCCGCCGCGCTCGCCGTTGACGAACACGTTGATGTGGCGGCGGACCGCGCCCCGCTCGTCGAGGATCCAGCCCTCCACCTCGGGATGGCGTCGCTCCAGGGCACGCAGGAGCTCGAGCACGGTCCCGCCCTCGAGCTCGTGCTCCCCGCGACCACCGGCCAGCTTGCGCAGCGGTCCCCGAACGCAGACGACGGCCATCGAAGCAATCCTATGCCTGCTCATGTGGCTCTAGACCAGCGCGGCGCCGGATTCTCATCGGTGGCTGGGGAGGAATTTCCCGCGGGCTGCGGGACTCACGGTCCGCGACCACCGACGAGTTTCGCCGAACACGGCAGTCTGTAGGGCATGACCCGAACCGATGCGCATTTCTCCATCTCGCTTGACGGCTTCATGGCCGGACCCGACCAGACCCGCGACAACCCCCTCGGCGTGGGCGGCATGCGGCTGCACCGCTGGCACTTCCCCGACGGCGAGCTCACCGAGGCCGACGCGGCCCTCACCGCCGAACTGCTCCGCCCCCGCGGCGCCTTCGTGATGGGCCGCAACATGTACGGCCCGATCCGCGGCGAATGGGACGAGGACTGGCGCGGCTGGTGGGGCGAGGAGCCGCCCTACCACGCGCCCGTGTTCGTCCTCACCCACCACCCGCACGACCCGATCGAGATGGCCGGCGGGACCACGTTTCACTTCGTCACCGACGGCTTTGACTCCGCCTACGCCCAGGCGCGCGAGGTGGCGGGGGACGGCGAGGTCTCCATCGCCGGCGGCGCCTCTACCATCCGCCAGGCGCTCACGGCGGGAGTCGTCGATGAGCTCGTGCTCGACATCGCCCCGGTCGTGCTGGGCAGCGGGGAGTCGCCCTTTGCGGGGCTCACCGACCTGCGGCTGGAGCCCTTCGAGGTGATCCACTCCCCCCTGGCCACGCACGTCCGCTACCGCGTGGGGGGCTAGTGGCCCCTCCCGGGACACATCGGCCTGGCTCCGAGCGTCACTTACCGTTCTGCACCCAGCTGAGCGGCGCCTGGCAGTTCAAGCTGTTGGATGCGTCCTGGAGCGTGAGGGCCAGATCTGGACGGGCGAGACCCCCGAAGGGCGGCTGGTTGCCCGGCGGGAGCTGGTCGCTGTTGAGCTCGGCCTTGGTCGGCCCCTGGAACAGGATGCCGGCGAGGGTCTTGGCGTTGCTCGAGCTGAGCTTCACCGCCTGGAGGTATGCGGACAGCGCGTAGGGGATCCCGTTGTCATTGCTGTCCACGGCCTCGATGGGATTGGTCTCGGCCAGATACGTGAGCGGATCGCTGCTGGGTCCGGGCTGCTTGAAGTTGGGCGAGAAGACGTCCGGGTCGTTGATCTTGGTGCAGCTGTTGGGATTGGCTGCGGCAAGCAGCCGTGGATAGACGTAGTTCGCCTGCGCGTAGACCAGTCCGTTGGTGATGATGTGGCTCTCCCCGGCGCTGAGGTTCCAGGGCGCGTTGCCCTGCGAGATCTCCTGGTAGGCGGCCGCGAGCTTGGTCGGATCGGAGTAGAGGATGCCCTCGAGCTCGTCGAGCGTGGTCGAGGTGGAGTTGAAGGTGTCCGTGATCCAGCCGGCGATGTCGCCGACCGTCGCCTCGAGCTTCATGTTGGTGTCGTTGGACTTGGGTTGGTCGTTGAACTCGGCGCCGATGCCCAGGCCGCTGGCGACGAACGCCAGCGGCTCGCCGATTTCCTCCTCACCGGCGAGGTCGGCCACCACCCCCACGAACTCGGTGATTCTGCTGATGAGGTCGACGACGTTGAGTCCGGGGACATGCGTGTTGGAGTTGAGGAAGCTCTGGAAGAGCGAGGACTCCTGGGTCAGGTTCAGCGGGGCCTGCAGCTGGGCATTGGTCAGGGCGTCGTGCAGCGGCGTGAACGTGTCCTGGTGAATGTTCTGGATCTCCTGAACCTCCGTGCAGACCTGCGCCCACAGCGCCGCCAGCTGCTGCTCGCTGAACTGGCTGGAGTTGTTGTAGAGCGAGGACGGCATCGGTGCTGATTTCCCGAGTAGAGGGCAACTCAGGGCTGTCGTGACATTGGTGATGGCATCGTAGAAATCGGGGGCGCCGTAGTTGGCGCGGATCGCCTCGGCGACGATGTCGCAATCGGACGTCGCGCCGTGGCAGTACGGGTAGCTCGCGTTGATGGTGTCGTACAGGTGAGCCTCGGCGGCGGCGTACTGCGCGGTCGTCCCCACTGGGGAGGTGGGATATGCGTACGGCGTCGCTGCCTGCTGGGCGAGCTGTGTCACGCTGGACTCCACCCCTGGGTTTCCGCTGGCGGTGGCGGCTCGCGGCTCAAACCGGCCGTGCTGGTCCTCACTGAGGAAGCCCACGATGTTCGGACCGGAGATCGAGACGCACTGCTGACCGGTCTGCGGGTTGCTCATGCCCGGTTGGTTCTTGGGGCAGTCGCCCGGAATCCCGCTGTCGAGCAGCTTCAGGGGACTGGCGTCCACGCTGGTGACACCGGCGCCCCCCAGGAACGTGTACTCGTGGTTGAAGAACACGTTGGTCTCGTAGGACTCGCTGGGGTCGGGCGCCTGGAACGAGCGCACGAGGAGGTCCCGGTTGACGCCAATCGAGGTGAGGCCCGGGCTGGTCGGGCTGTTGTCGCTGTTGCTCGGGTCGCCGAGCAGGTGGTAGAGGTTCGAACGGTCCGAGTAGTTGGCGACATAGCCGTTCCACAGCAGCAGGAACAGCTTGGTCGGGTCGCGCACGTAGCGGTCCACGAACCCGAGCGGCGTGCTGACGTTTCCGATGCTGCCGACGCTCTGGTTGGGACCGGTTCCGCTGGTCACGGTGCCGATCAGGCGCAGCGAATGAGCGTCGAGCACGCTGACGCTGAACGCGCCCGCCGGGGGTGGGCTGATGTTGACCTGTCCCGAGGGGCCGTTGATCTGGGCGCCCTTCGTTCCGGCGGTGAAGGGGAACAGCTGACCGGGCTGGAAGGTCAGGGCCGTGCTGTTGCCGAGAAGCCGCCCGGTGTCTCGGATGTATCCGGTGAGGCCGCCGGCGTCGTCGGCCGACGAGTCGAAGTTGGCGTAGGCGCTCCCCGGGGTCTCTGTCGGGAAGCCGATCACGCTGAACGGCTGGCCGCTGGCGATGACGTGCGCGTCGGCCTGTGACTCGTTGGGGTCGACGCCGATGAACTGCAGGGCGTTCTGCAATGCCGTGATCGCGTTCGCGTTGTCGTTGAGCGGGCTGGATGCCGAAAGCTCGCCCGTCAGCACGATCAGATTGCTTTCGCCGGGAGCCTTGGGTGGCGCGAGCGGCCCGGCCTGCCCCTGGATGTCAGTGGCGAGGGTCTGGATGTCGGGCGCCCCATTGATGCCAGGGATCTGGCCCGCCGTCGGGACGCCGGTGACGGTGTCGATCGTCATGGCGGTGATCCCGCCATCGCCCGGGGCATGGATCGAGAGCTGCCCGACGTAGTCGATCCCGGCCCCACTCCCGCTCGTGGTGGTGGAGATCTGGATCCCGAACGGCGACACCGGCACCGTGGCCGCCACCTCCAGGGTCACCGATCCGGTGACCACGTTGCCACCGGCCTGCGCGTCGCGCGCCAATCGCCCCCCGCCGGCGATCGATCGCGTGGCCCGGACCTGATTGCGCGTGCGGGGCACCCGCTCGCTCACCGTGAGACGGACCCGGTAGTACCCGGCCTTGTCGGGCACGAGCCTCACCCGCACTCCGCGATGGGTGATCAGCCGCGGCCTCGCTCCGCGCGGGGCGCTGACCACCGACCACCGGTACGAGAGGCGATCGCCGCGATGGACCGGCAGCGTCTTGGCCGCGTTCAGCCACTCGATGCCGTGGCTGCGCACACGCCGGGTGAAGGACACGCCCGCCAGCGGCGCCGTGCGTGGCTCGATGAGGAGATGCGTCTCGCGATCGGCAAACCGCCGGCCGTCGTGGGCGGTGGCGACGATCGTGTTGCGCCCGAAGCGCAGCCCGTCGGCAGCGGTCACCCGGAGCACGCGCACCCCGACCCCGCCCGGACGCATCCGGGTGTCGAGCCGATGGCCGTTGAGCCAGACACGCAGCGCGGCACGGGCCGGATGGGTGACAGCGGTGATGTCGGCCGCCGAGGTGGACCTGCCCACACGACGCGCCCGTACCGTGAGGACCGAGCTCTTGCGAACCGCCGCGAGGAGCGGCAGGAGATCACGGTCGCGCAGGCGGCCGTTGGCCGACGTGGCGGTGATGCGCAGCGCCCGCGGACCCGTCCCGATCAGCCGTCTGGGAATCTGAGCCACATAGCGGGTGGGCGACGTCTTCTTGAGCAGGCGCTTGAAGCTGCGTCCGCCGATCTCCGCGAGGTCGATGTGAGCGCCGCGCTTGACCGCCAGGACGACGTGAAGCGAGCCGAAGAACGGCTGGAACATCGTCGGCTGGATCACCCGCACGATGCCGCGGTCGTAGCGAATGGGCTGCTTCCGGGCCGATGTCTGCGCAGCCCCCGCGGTCGCGCTGGCCGTGCATGCCAGACCAGCCATGGTCGCGATGAGAATCCGGCGTGCCTGCATCGTCCCTCCTGCCACAGATGTCGATCAAGCGCCTGGCGACGGGCCACCTGGCGCCCGGGGATCGTAGGACCGGGCATTTCCTGTTCGCGCCGGGGGTCACCCCCCGGACTTTTCCGGTGCAACGGCTACACGGACGTCTCCTGACGTCCTCCTCCGATCGGAGGACCCGAGGTTCATCCGCACAACCATGCGAGCGGGCGATGCCCACGGGCCTGGCCAGGGTCGATGCTCCTCGTGCCGTTCGGAACACCCACACACCGACACACAGGAGAAATCACATGTCTCACCGCATCGCCCTCATCCGCCGTCTCGCCGTCGCAGGCCTGATCGCGTGCGCCGCACTGAGCGCGGCCCTCGCCTCCACCGCCTCCGCCGCCGTTCCCGGAGTTGCCCAGGCCTGGCACTACGAGGTCCACTTCGTCAACAACACGGGCCACACGCTCCAGCTGGTCAGCGCCAGCGACGGCGGCGGTGGCGAGTCCTGGGATACGAAGCCCCCGGCGAGCGTCACCCCCGGCGAGACCGGCACGTTCGAGGTCGGCTCCACCGAGCTCTCGGCCGGTGGCGTCGTGGTCTACCAGGATGCCCAGACGGGCGCCCAGGTGACCTTCACGGGCCACGCCGATTCGCTCATCGATGACTCCTGGACCTTCGCCAAGGCGACGGGCGGGATGCAGATCAGCGGGCACCAGGGTTACTACGGCGGGATCACCCCCCACATCAACGTCACCTACACGCTCTCCTACTGATCACGACCCACACGCACGGAGGCCCGCCGGAGGATGGCGGGCCTCTGCGCGTGGGTCGACCGGCGACCCTCAGATCACGCGGGCGGGGTGAACTGGCTCGCGGTGAACACCGCGCCCTGGGGGTCGCGGACCAGCGCAGTTCGCGTCCACTGGTTCTCGTCGGTGGCCAGGACCTCGCCGCCGAGGCGCTCGACCCGCTCCGCCGTGGCGTCGCGGTCGGCCACCGAGAAGCTCACGTGCCAGTGCGGAGCCAGACGCGGCTCCAGCGGCGCCACCCGGGCGATCGCGTCCAGGAACTCCGGCGGCGCTCCGACCTCCGCGTGGCGCTCGCGGATGGTGGGGTCGACGGTCGCCTCCAGATGGTCCCCGTAGCCCGGCCGGCGGATCAACGTGCCGAAGCCCAGATCCTGGACGGCCCAGCCGAACACGTCGGCGTAGAAGGCGATGGAGCCCGGCTCGTCGGTATGGAGGTCGCTGAAGTTCCAGCTGCCCGGATCGTTGACGAGCTGAGCGCCCGGGTGGGTGCCGGCCTGCCACAGGCGGAAGGGAACGCCGCTGGGATCGCGCAGGCTCACCGCCCGGCCGAACGGCCCCACCTGGCCCGGGTCCTCGGTGATCTGGCCACCGGCCGCGGAGAGCTGCGCCGCGGTCGCGGTGGCGTCGTCCACCGCGATGTAGGTGTTCCAGGCGGACGGAGCGTTCAGTGCCTGGCCGATGCCGGCGACGTCGTGGCCATCAACGGCGGCGATCGCGTACACGGGCCCGCCCGGAGGCGACACTGTGGTGAACGTCCAGCCGAACACCCCGCCGTAGAACTCCTGGGCGGCCTGCGGATCCTGCTGGTCGGTGTCCACCCAGCTGGGGACACCCTGGGGATATGTGCGCTGAAGGATGGTGGTCATGGCGGCCACGATCCCAGCGATTGCGGTCAGGATCTGGCCGCGGCGCGTCGCGGATATGGTGAGGAGCGATGACCGCGCTGCACGTGTTCGACATGGACGGCACCCTGCTGCGGGGGACCACCGCCGCGATCGAGATCTCGCGGCGCGTGGGTCGCCTCGAACCGCTGGCCGAGCTCGAGCGCAGCTTCGCCGCCGAGGAGATCTCGGCCTCGGACTTCGCCATGGAGACGCACGCGCTGTGGGAGGACCTCACCGCCGAGCTGGTGGCCGAGGTGGTCGCGGGCGCGCCGTGGATCGACGGCATCGAGGACGTCTGCTGGGACATCGCCGAGCGCGGCGAGCGCTCGATGCTCATCACCATGTCTCCCGACTTCTTTGCCGAGCACCTCGGCGCCCGAGGGATCGACGTCGTCCGCGCGTCCCGGTGGCCGGCGCCGCCGTTCGCGGCCCCGATCGACCCGGCGGGGATCCTCAGCCCCGCCGACAAGGTCCGCCTCACCGAGGCCGAGCGGACCGCCCACGGGCTGGCCCGCCACGCCTGCGTCGCCTACGGGGACTCGATGTCCGACCTCCCGCTGTTCGCCGTGCTGCAGAACACGGTGGCGGTCAACGCCGACGCGGCGCTGGAGCGCGCCGCGCGGGTGGCCTATCGCGGCGAGGACCTGCGCGTGGCCTATGGCCACGGCCGGGCGCTGCTCGACGCCGCCGCACCGGACCAGTCGGGCGCCGGCCGGTGAGCCCCGAGCCGGCCATCACCGGCCCCTGGATCGGGGTGAGCGCGATCGTCACGCGCGGCGGGGCCGTGCTGCTCGGCCGGCGGCGCGGCACACACGGCGCGGGGACCTTTGCCTTTCCCGGCGGCAAGCCCGATCCGGGCGAGCATCCGTCGGACACTGTGCGCCGCGAGCTGCTCGAGGAGACGGGCCTCGCCGCTCGCGCGGTCCGGCCGCTGGCGTGGACCAGCGACGTCTTCGCCGACAGCGAGCTGCATTTCGTGACGCTCCATCACCTCGTCGACGCCGACGGTGAGCCCGAGGTGCTCGAGCCCGACAAGGTCGAGGCCTGGGGTTGGTATGCATGGGATGCGCTGCCCGAGCCGCTGTTCGCCCCCGCGGCGTCGCTTCTTGCCGGCGGGTGGCGGCCGGATTGAGACGGTGCCGCCAGACCGGTCGATTGTGATCGCGGCCGATTCCAAACCTGCGCAGTGCGCAAAACTCGACCGGGGGCAGGGGGTTTGCGACGCAATGCAGCTGTGAGCTGCCCTACGCGCCAAACCTCCGCCGCACCCGCGGGTTTCTCACGCCGTGCAGGTCCGAGGGCGCCCTGCGTGGCCGCCCCGCCACCTCCGCCGCGTGCCATCCCCTCCCGGCCGGGTTTCGCGTCCTCGTCACCGACGGGGCGTGTCAGCCCACCGGAGATGCCGGACTGCCGGCGCTACCCGCCCGCGCTTGAGGGCGGCGACCCGAGGGCGAGCGAGATCTCATCGAGCGCCTGCTCCTCGGCGTCGCTGACCCGCGTTCCGCCGATGCCGAGAAACCCGCCCTCCTTGTGGGCCTCGGCCACCGCCTGGGCTACGGTCATCACGAACGTCTTGTAGGCGTCGGCGTCGGCGGGGGTGGCCATCGACTCGAGGATGGACATGGCCTTGCGCAGGTGCTCGGTGGTGACCGTGGAGAGGTCGCCGCCCGCCTGCTTGAGGCGCTCGGGATCGATCGCCGGCGGTGCCTTGATCAGCTCGTCCAGCAGCGGGCTGGGTCCCTGCTTGGCCCGGGCGTCCTGATAGACGCGGCCCATCGCCATGCTCTCGCGCAGCGTGCCGCCCCGGTGCGCGGAGATGACTCGCAGGCCCGCGTAAAGCGGACCGTCGACCACGGTCGACCAGTCCTCGGCGTTGAAGTCAGCCTTGGTTGTCACGTGAGCCTCTCCTCGGGTTGGGGGTGAGCGGCGGCGCGGAGAATGGCCTCGATGGACTGCTCCACGTCGTCGCCGCTGGTGGCCTGGCTGGAGACCGAGATGCGCATCGCGCGCATGCCCCGCCACGTCGTGCCGCTCAGCCAGCAGGTCCCGTCGTCCTGCACCGCCGCGATGACCGCGTCGGTGTGGGCGTCGTGATCCCCGGCGGGGTCGAGGAAGCGGACGAGCACCTGATTGAGGACGACGTCGTTGAGCACCTCGGCGTGCGGCAACGCGCTCAGCGCCTCGGCAAAGCGCCGCGCATGCTCGCAGCAGCGGTCGATCAGCTCCGCGATCCCGGCGCGACCGAGCGCGCGGATCGCGGCGTACACCGGAAACCCCCGCGCCCGGCGCGAGAACTCCGGGCCCCACTCCAGCGCGTCGCGGGGACCGCCCTCATCGGCGTGGATCAGGTAGCTGGCGCGCACGCCCATCGCCGCTCGGTGCGCGTCGGGATGGGCGCAGAAGGCGATCCCGTTGTCGTAGGGGACGTTCAGCCACTTGTGCGCGTCCACCGCCCACGAGTCGGCACGCTCGGAGCCGGCCACGAGGTGGCGATGCGCTGGGCTGGCCGCCGCCCACAGGCCGAACGCGCCGTCGATGTGCAGCCACGCCCCGGCCCGCTCGACGATGTCGGCGATCTCGTCCAGCGGGTCGAAGGCGCCGGTGTTGACGTTGCCGGCCTGCGCGCACACGATCGCCGGCCCGTCGCCGTCGGCGATCGCCTCGCGCAGCGCGGCGGGCAGCATGCGGCCCTGGTCGTCGGCCGCGATCGGCGTCACGCACCCAGTGCCGAACCCCAACAGCCGCAGCGCCCGATCCACTGTGATGTGGCGCTGGGCCCCGGCCAGCACCCGGACGGCGGGCGCGCCGACGAGGCCCCGCTCGCCCACGTCCCAGCCGGCGCGGGCAAACACGCTGTGGCGCGCCGCCGCCAGCGCGGTGACGTGGGCCATCTGGCATCCCGTGACCAGTCCGAAGCCGACGCCGGCGGGCAGGCCGAGCAGCTCCGACAGCCACGCCCCGGCCACTTCCTCCACCACCGCCGAGGAGGGGCAGCACACGAACAGCCCCGCGTTCTGATCCCACACCGAGGTCAGCCAGTCGGCGGCGATGGCGGCCGGAGTGGTGCCGCCGATGACAAAGCCGAAGTACCGCCCGCCCGGGCTCGCGACCAGTCCGGGCTCCACCGCGACGGCGAGCTCCGCGATCACCCGCCCAGGGTCGGCGGGTGACTCGGGCAGCGGTCCGTCCAGCCGCGCGCGCAGCTCTTCGACGTCGACCAGCCACCCCACCGGCCGCTCGGGCAGCGCCTCGAGGTAATCCGCGGCGAGCCCGGCCGTCTGGTCCAGTAGCCCGCGGATCGTCGGAGCTGGCGGGTGTGCCGGATCACGCGACAACACCACCGCAGCCTACACGCCGCCCTCCGGCCCGATCAGCGGGGAGTGATGGTGAGCAGCGCCGCGCTGGCGGCGGGCACCGTCACGTTGTAGGTTCCGCCGCGCGCGCGGACGGGATCGGCGACGGGCGGCGCCAGGACGCCGGTGCTCGTGGCGGCGCCGAAGCTCCGCCCGCCCAGGGTGATGCGGCCCGTGGCGGCGACGCTCGGTGCGCTCAGCCGCTCGAGCTGGGCGGGCCGCGAGCCGAGGAGGCCGTGGGGCGCGCGCACGAACACGCGAGCGCTGCCGGTGGTGCTCTCGTTGACCAGCACCACGTGACGCACGGCGCCGGGTCCCATCGTCGCCCACCCATGCAGCTGCGGCGGCCCGCTCATCGACACGCGGAGCAGCCGCGAGCCGGCGGGCGCCCCGTGGGCGAAGAGGAGAGCGCCGTAGTAGATGGGATGGACGTCGCCGGTCCAGCCCGTGGCCGACTGGGTGAAGTCGAACAGTCCGTTGCGCAGGCCCTCGGAGCTATGGAGGTTGACCCCGTCGACGCCGTCCCGGGCGACGCTGAACAACGCCGCCGCGGCCCACAATGCGGACGCCATCGCGTCGCTGACGCCCGCCCGGCCGTTGCACGTGATCGAGCCCATCTCATCGATACGGAACGTCCCCCCGTCGACGTGGGCCAGGCCGACGTACGGGGTGAGGCCGTTGAGGAGATCGTGCAGCGCGTAGTCGCTCAACAGGTGTGGGATCGAGGGGGAGGCGGCCGACTTCGGGTTCGTGTCGCAGTTGTTGAGGCCGTAGCCGTGGGAGGCGAGCATGCGCACCCGCGAGTGCGGCGACAGGAGGCGGCTGTAGGCGGCAAGCCATTCGACCCGCTGCGTGTCGGGCCCGGCGATCGGCACGCGCGGCAGGACGTCGAGGATGCGCGTGTAGTCGGCGACGAACGCGCGCGGATTCCAGCTCGCACCCCGGCCGAACACGGCCGCTCCGATGCCGCTGTACCAGGGAAACAGCGTCCGGCCCCGCAGGCGGTACCAGGGGATGCTCGGGTACAGCGGAGGCTCGTTGCCGATGTCCAGCGCCGCGACGTACCGGCGGCCGAACCAGGTCATGAACGCGTTGGCCTCCGCCTGCGCCAGACGCGGGCTGTCGGCCTCCAGGTTGACCCCCAGAATCAGCTGGGCGTTGAGCGCTCGGACCAGCGACTGCAGCTCCTGCGCCCAGGCCGGGGTCAGGGCAAAGGTGATGCCGCGTGGCTGGACCATGTCCGGCACCGGCAGCCACGAGTGGTCGGTGCTCAGCCCTCCCACCCTGATCAGCGGCCGGCCCACCGGGTTGAGGTTGCGGATGAGCTGAACGAGGACGGGATTGGGCGGCGTCGCCCCGGAGCCCACCCAGTTGCGCATACCGGGGTACTCCAACGCCAGCCCGAGAAAGCCGGGAGCGATCGGCTGGGTGATCGCCCGCGAGGTGATCGACATGGTCACCGGTTCCTCCCTGGCGCCCGCCACACCCGGGAGACAGACGAAGGCGCACGCCGCGATCACCGACCAGCGCCCGAGAACGTTCCGCACGCGCAGCATTCTGCCCGATACCCGGCGGGCGGGGTCAGTTTCACGACGCGGCGGTGTCTACAGCAGTGACAGACCACACCGACCCAACGGAGGACCCATGACCGCCCACGAGACCGTCGCCCGCTATTACGATGCCTGGCAGAACCGGCGCGGCGACATGAGCGAGGTGCCCCTCGCCGATGAGTTTCAGTTCGTCGGTCCGGTCGCGAGCTTTGACACCGCGGAGGGATATCGGGCGATGGCAAGCGAAGCCGGCAAGGCCATCACGAGCTTCGCGGTCCGGCGGCAGTTCGTCGACGGGGACCACGTGTGTTCGATCATCGACTGGGAGATGGCGATCCCCGGCGTGGGGCCGATGACCTCCGCGGAGCTGCTCGAGGTGGTCGACGGCGTGATCGTCCGCGGCGAGCTGATCTATGACGGCGAGCCGCTGCGGCGCGCGATGGCTCAGGCGGGAGGATGATCGCGGCGCCGCTGCTGGACCGGGCGCGCGCCGGCGACCAGTCCGCCTTCGCCGAACTGACCGAGCCCCTGCGCGCCGAGTTGCAGCTGCACTGTTATCGGCTCGTGGGATCGCTGCAGGACGCGGAGGACCTCGTGCAGGAGACGCTGCTGGCGGCCTGGCGCGCCCTGGAGGACTTCGAGGGCCGGGCGTCCCTGCGCTCGTGGATGTACCGGATCGCCACCAATCGATGCCTGAACCATCTGCGCGGCCGCGGGCGCCGCAGCTACGAGATGCCGGCACCCCCCGAGGAGCCCGGTCTGCCTCCGGAGCCGACACGCATGGGTGATCCGGTGTGGCTTCAGCCGTATCCCGACGTCCTGCTCGAGGGCCTGGCCGATCGAGGGCCGGCTCCCGATGTCCGCTACGCCGCACGGGAAGCGGTCAGCCTCGCTTTCCTCGTGGCGCTGCAACGGCTTCGTCCGCGCCAGCGAGCCGTGCTCGTCCTCCGCGACGTGCTCGCCTTTCGTGCCGCGGAGGTCGCAGAGATGCTCGGCGTGACCGAGGTCTCGGTCAACCGCTCGCTGCAGCGCGCCCGCCAGACCGTGGAGCGAACCGTCCGCCCGGGAGAGCTCGAGGAGGCGGCGCTGCCTCAGTCACGCGCGGAGCGCGAGCTGGCGGCGCGCTTCGCCACTGCCTTTGAGTCCGGCGACCTGCCCGGCCTCCTCGCCCTGCTCACCCACGACGCGCTGCTCACCATGCCGCCGCTCCCGGTCGAATACCAGGGTCCGGAGGCAATCGGCCGCTTCCTCTCAACCGTTCCCGGCAGCGGAGCGCTCGACCGCTTCCGGCTCATCCCCACCCGTGCCAACGGCCAGCCGGCATTCGCCTGCTACCTACGCGACCGGCACGCGCCGATCGCGCACGCCTACGGGCTGATGGTGCTCACATTGCGAGGTGATCGGCTGGCCGCGATCACAGGGTTTGCCGACACCAGTGTGTTTGCCGCCTTCGGCCTGCCACGCACCCTGCGCGACTACTAGCCACGCGCTGGGCGCACGGGCAGGTATGGTGCGGCCCGAGGACGTGAAGCTCTCCCTGGTCGAATTTCCCGCCGACGACCCGCAGCGCGCGCTGCGCTTCTGGTCAGGCGTGCTCGAGACCGAGCTCGACGATCGGTCGGAGTCCGAGGGACGCGGCTGGCAGACCCGCTCCGGGGGCACCACGATCGGCGTCCATCAACGCGGGACCGGCCCCGGCGACACGGTGTCGCTGCCGTACTTCGCGGTGTCCGATATCGAGGCCGCGCTGGCGCGCGTCGTCGAGCTCGGCGGCGCGGTCATCCATCCGGGGTCGCGGTGGGCCATCTGCCGCGACTCGGAGGGCAGCCCCTTCGCGCTCGCGCTCGATGAGAGCAGGTAACCGGTCGCACGTCAGCGGGGCTTAACGACGACGGCCCGCACACTGGCGGGCCGTCGCACAGGCATCGCGCGTTCAGACTAGATCGGCTGAACGTTCGCGGCAGCCGGGCCCTTGGGGCCCTGCTCGGCGTCGAAGGAGACCTTCGCGCCCTCGGCGAGCGACTTGAAGCCGCTGCCCGCGATCTGCGAGTGGTGGACGAACAGGTCCTTGCCAGGGTCATCAGGCGTGATGAAGCCAAAGCCCTTCTCGTCGCTGAACCACTTCACGGTTCCAGTTGCCATTTATGTTCCCTCCGGGGAGATCGTGTGCTGCGAAACGCGGGAGGTGCTGAAGGCAACTACTACGAACGCGCACTTCTTGCCGGCTGTCCAGCCGACCTTGTCAGCGCGATTGTAGCCCGAGGTCACCGGACCCGCCGTGAACGGACGGTGATCGGCGAGCGAGCCGGCTCCGGTCCGCCCCGCGCCACCGGCTCGACATCTCCCGCGAACCCCCGAGGTTTCCCTACAGTTGGCGTATGGGACCGGACAGCCGGAGCTCGCGGGGGCGAGCTCCGTCAGACAGCCAGCGCATCTCGGAGCGGGCTGGCCCGGCGGCCGCGGCCCGTCCGCCGGCCGCGGCGATTTCGCCGGCCGCGGCGCGCTCGCCACGCGACAGCATGCTCGCCCTGCAGCGGCGAGCCGGCAACCGCGCGGTCGGCCAGGCGCTGGCGCGGCGGGTCGCGGGCGGCGATCCCGCCACGCGGGTGGTGCGGCTGGAGATCGGCCTGGAGCTCACCGAGAAGCTGGCTCGCGCGGGGTGGACTCTGACGGCCAAGGGTCCGCTGGACGAGGCCGGCGTCGCGGGCCTGCGCCAGATCGCCCTCGAGCACTACTACGACACGATCGACGACGACGAGCGACTCTTCATCGCGGCACTGCTGGATCCCGGCAACGCCAGGAAACTGCACGAGCAGTACCCGCGCGAGTTCTCGGCCAACGGCAGCGCGATCGAGTTCAGTGCCGCCTCGATCACGGAGACCAACCGCCGGATCGTGCGCGACAGCGGGCGCAGCGTGCACCCCGAGCCGAGCGCCGAGGACAAGGCGGCAACCAAGGACCCGCTCGATCGCGACATCCTGGCCATGACCGGGCCGTTTCGGATCGTCGCGATGCAGACCCTCAAGCTCGCCGACAAGGCGCGAATCGATCACCTCAAGGTGTACTTCGCGATGCTCAACGGCGCCAGCGATTCGACCCCGGGGGACCGCGCCTACGCCGGGGCCGCCTACGTCATCGCCACCTCCGAGGGGATGACGGACGCCGCGCGGGAGATCATGGCTCAGAACCTCAAGATCGATCAGGTCTCAAGCGCGTGGTTCAAGGCCGAGGGCGAGGACTCCTTCGCGGAGTTCGTCCCCGAGGCAAGCGGCCAGCGCAAGGGCGCCACGATCTATGTTCCCGGCACGCTGGACCTGGACGTCGTGGCCCACGTGAGCACACTCGTCCACGAGCTCCAGCACGCCAGCGACGCGATCGCCGCCGCCGGCCATCCAAAGGACCTCAAGCGCGTCGACCTCGAGATGGCGGCCTATGGTCGCGAGACGCGCTATGTGCTCGCGCACCTCGACCAGCTCTCGGGGGATGCCCAGCGGACGGCCGAGCAGCAGGTGGCCGAGCGCATCGGACCCGGGCAGGTCTACCTGATGATCGTGGCGGCGCTCGAGACGACGGGCTCCTCCGACGACGAGATGTGGCGTGAGCTGGTGGCGATCATCACCGACGTCAACGACCGTGCTCAGACCTCCTCCACCGGCGCCGGGCTCAGCCCGGACGAGCTGCGCCGGGCACTGAACGAGACCGCCGACTACAACCGCGAGAAGGCGCGCGATGCGATCCGCTCCGACAACAAGCGCTACAAGCGCTCGGCGACGCTGCACTTCCGGGGCCTCGTTGGCGAGAGCCAGCTGGACCGCACGCTCACCAGGAAATGACACACGGACCGGGCCGGGTCGCCGCACGGTGGCGGCGGACCCGGCGGGTCCGGATGGCTCTAGCGGCGGTGCTGGATCTTGGCCACGGCCTTGGCGAAGGCTCCGGTGCTCAGCCCCCAGGAGGGATCGGACCACGAGAAGGGCTCGATCTCCGCGAGGCGCAGCTTGGAGAGGCCGATCAGCGCGTCGTAGACGTAACCCTTGATCTTCCTGGGGTTGGTCGAGCCCCACGTATGGCGGACGGACGTCCAGCCGTACTCATTGGCGATGACCGGCGTTCCGCCACGACCCCACGCGCGCATGACGGCGAGCGCGTCCTTGGCGACCTGGACGGACTTGCTCGGGGTCGCGCCGTAGGGATGCATGGCGAGGGCGTCCATCGGCTGACCTCGGAATGCCTTGAGCAGGCGCGGCAGCGAGGATTGGGTCCAGGCCAGGCCTCCCGTCATCACCCGGGCGTGGCGGTCGACGCGGTGCACGGCGCTGCGGACCGCCTCATACATCCGCATGTAATCCGTCAGGTTGATGTCGTTGCCCCAGTCGTGGGTGTTGTCAGGCTCGTTCCAGACCTCGACGCTCGTCACCGGCTGATAGTGGAGCGTGGGGTTGGCCTTCCAGAAGGCGCCATGCCGCCCGTAGCGCTTCATGAACGCGGTCGCGTAGGCGGCGAAGGTCGCGTTGCTGGCCGGCGGGAGGTAGGCGATGAACCTGCCTGACTTCAAATGCAGGACGGGGGAGCGGTGCACCTCGGCCCACTTCGGCGCGAAGGCCAGCGTCGGCTCCCAGCTCAGATGGGCGGTCGCCATGTCGGTGACGATCATGTCGTCGTAGGCCCACTTGTAGGTGTGGACGCCGTGGCGCGGGGCCTTGGGCTCGGTCACGCCCCAACCCGAGTCCGCGCGACCCACCCGGCCTCCGGCCTTGTAGAGCGCCGTGAGGTTGTTCGTGACCTTCTCGGCACTCCAGACGCCGCGCGCCTGGTTCGTGAAACCGGTGCCGACCTCGGCACCGAACGTGGTGGCGGACGCGCTTGCGGGCACGGCCAGAACGAGCAGAGATAGAAGAAGTGGCAGACAGCGCTTCATAAGCCTCACAGATGGTCGCGAAAACAAGGGACGAGAACTAGAACACGGTCGAACGCCCGATTGTTGTGGTGGACGCTCCTGGCCCCAGGTCCCCGTATCACCTTAGCCAGTGCGAGCGCGGCGCTCAGCTCACCCGCATCACTCTTGTGAATCGGCCACACCCCCGGCGGCCTTGAGCGGGGCGGCCCGCGCCCCCTCAGCGCGCCGCGGTGAGGCGGTTCGCGGCACTCATCTGCGCATCAGCAGGCACGCGCACCGCTGGCCGCGCAGCCGGGGGCTCGGGCCCCACGTGTGGTGTCGGGCCGGCGGCGCGAACGGAAGCGTCCGCGTGAGGGGCCGGGGCGGGGGGTGGCTGGGGCTGGCGAAGCAGCGCGTACTGGATTGACATGCACATGCGGTCACCGTAGTGCGGCCCGTGCCCCGGCGCTTCTCGAAAACTGATCGAGTGCTCAGGCGCTGAGGAGCAGCAGGGCGAAGCCCAGGGTGTCGGTGCCGCCGGGCAGGGCGCGCCGTTCGCGGATGCGCCGCGCGTAGGCCAGGGTCTCCGGCGAGCCATGGCGCTCGGCGTTGGCGGCCAGCGTCTCCTCGTAGCGCCGCCAATCCTCGTCGCCGGCCACCGCCTCGTGCACGACGGCAAAGCCGGCGTGCGCCGCCGCGGCGCGCAGGCCTTCGAGGTCTGACAGCTCGTCGGCGGTCGCGCCGCCGAGCGCCTCCAGAAAGGCGTCGGACGGGCTTCGGCGCCAGAACCCCTCGCCGTACAGGGCCACCGGCGCGAGGCGGCGCAGGGCGGCGAGCGCGGCGGGGAAACCGCCGTGGGCGTGTGAGGAGCCCACGTTGATGACCGCCTCGAACCGCCCCTCG
>Ga0207664_10000736_pt1 | contig 22240 bp, 19 predicted proteins | sample LARL83metaG_FD_184349 | JGI IMG/M metagenome (GOLD analysis project Ga0207664, IMG submission 184349) | Corn, switchgrass and miscanthus rhizosphere microbial communities from Kellogg Biological Station, Michigan, USA - LAR L8-3 metaG... | ecosystem: Host-associated > Plants > Roots >... | reverse complement strand
GGACGTCGGCGACAGGGATGACATTCCCTGGCAGATCCGGCGGGCCGTCACGGTCCGGGACGCCGGGACCTGCCAGTGGCCCGGCGGGTGCGGCGAGCCCGCCTACGCCTACCACCCGCACCACCTGGTGCCCCGCGCCCTCCACGGCCCCACCTGCACCGCGAACCTGCTCACGCTGTGTTACTTTCATCATGAGATCGCGGTGCACCGCTGGGGCTGGACCGTCAAGCTGCACGGCGATGGCACCGCCACTGCCAGATCGCCCGACGGGACCATCCTGCGCGGCGCCGCCCGGCCACCCCCGCCCCGGCCCGGGTGAGCAGACCCGAGCAACCAGGCACGACAACCCGCGCCAGCACCGGACCACCGCAGGCCACCACGCCACGCGGTGATCCGGTGCTGCCCGTGTTCCCGGACCCTAGCGCCGGGGCCTCCCGGACCCTAGCGCCGGGGCGTCCGGTCAGCGGGGAGGGCTCGCACTGCTCCTACTGGGCCAGGAGGAGGCGGACGTCGGCCAGGAGTTCCCAAGCCTTGGGGGTCGGGGCGGGATCGCAGGTCACGACGATCAGGTCCGCGCCGGCCTCCGCATAGGGAGCGAGTTGCGACGCCACCTGAGCGGGGGTTCCGGCGATCGCGACCTCGCGGGCGCGGTCGGCCGCCACGGCCAGGATGAGGCCGCTGTCCAGCACGGAAAGCTCGCCGGCGGCCAAGCGGTCGCCCGTCTACACGCCGTCAAGACCGGCTTGTTCCGCGAGGCCGGCCAGGCTTGCGATGTCCGGTAGGGGCGCGCCGGGCATGATCGATTCAGGAAACGAGACCCCGACGCTGATCGGCACTGCATCCACCCCTCGCGTAGCCGACTGTCCCATTGTGCCCTGCGGGCCAGATAGACCCGGGCTGGCCATGGACCTGCCGCCAGCGAGGCGCAGGCGATGCCAGACGACGCGGATCAGATGGCCCGTTCCCTGCCCGCCCAGTAAGGTTCGCGGAGGGCACGTTTGAGCACCTTGCCGGTCGCGTTGCGCGGCAGGTCGGTCACGAACTCCACCGACGTCGGGCACTGATAGTGCGCCAGGCGGTCCCGGCAGAACGTGATCACGTCGGCAGCACCCGCCGAAGCCCCAGGCGCGAGAACGACGACCGCCTTTACCGCCTCGCCCCACTGCTCGTCGGGCACGCCGATGACCACCCCCTCGGCCACGCCCGGGCAGTCGCTGAGCACGCTCTCCACCTCGGGGCCGTACACGTTCTCGCCGCCGGTGATGATCATGTCCTTGAGCCGGTCGAGGAGGTACACGTAGCCGTCGGCGTCCACCCGGCCGATGTCCCCGGTGCGCAGCCAGCCGTCGGCCCCGAGCACAGCCGCGGTGGCATCCGGCCGGTGCAGGTAGCCCGCCATCACCTGCTCGGTGCGGATCCAGATCTCCCCGACCGCGCCGACCGCTACCTCGGCAAGAGCGACAGGATCGACGACCCGGATCTCGACCCCGGGCACCGCCCGCCCGGCCGAGGCAAGCCGCTCCGGGTGACTCTCGTCCCGATGTTCCGAAGGGGTCAGCATGGTCACCGCGCCCGACAACTCGGTCATCCCGTAGACCTGGACGAGCCCGCTGTCCGGGAACGCCGCCAGGGCCGCGCGCAGCATCGGCAGTGGCATCGGCGAGGCGCCGTACGCGATCTTCCGCAGCCCGCCGAACGCGGCGATGGCCTGGTCTCCCGCCGAGAGCACGCCGGCGATCACGGTCGGCACGACGAACGCGTGGGTAGCGCCGTGCGCGATCGCGCCGAACAGCGCCCCCGGCGTCGCCTCGCGCAGCAGGATCGTGTGCGCGCCGGCCGCGATGCCGCTCAGCGCGTAGCACGATCCGCCCACGTGGAACAGCGGCATCGCGACGAGGTTGACGTCCCCGGGAGACATCTGGAAGACGCTGTTGGTCGCCACGCTGTGCGAGGTGATACCGTGGTGGGTGAGCTGCGCGCCCTTGGGCCGGCCGGTGGTGCCCGAGGTGTACATGACCAGGCAGACATCGTCCGGTGCGGCGAGTTCGTCCGCCACCGGCGTCCCGCCGGCGAGGAACTTCTCGTACTCGTCCTCGATGACGACGCGACGCGCCACCAGAGGGCCGGCCAGTTCGGTGAACTGGGCGCCGTGGAACAGCATGACCGGCCGGGAGTCCTCGAGGATGTAGCGGACCTGATCAGGGCTGGACCGGAAGTTCAGCACGACCACCGCGGCGCCGAACGAGGACGCGGCGAGCGTGAGCTCGACCGTGGCGAGGTGGTTGAGGTCGAGGACGGCCACGCGGTCACCGCCGCCCACCCCGGCGGCGCGCAGTGCCCCAGTGAGACGAAGGATCCGCTTGCACCACTGACCCCAGGTAAAGGTCTGCTCCCCGAACGTCATCGCGGCCGCGTCCGGCCGTTCCCTCGCCCACCGATCGAGCCCGTCACGAAGCAGCATGGTTAGCCTTTCAAGAACTCCGCGAAGTGGGCCCGCGCGACCGGCGACGCGAACAGCCGCGCGGACACGTCACCCATGGCCGTACCCTCGGCATCGACAATCGCGAGCCGGTCCCGTGTGGTGAGCGGCCGGGTCTCGCGGAGCCCTTGCCGGTCGGCACGGCGGAACCCGTCGAGCACGGGCGTCACGTCCTCGCCGACATCGGTCACCAGACCGATCCGAACGGCCGTCGCGGCGTCGAAGGTCTCGCCGGTGAGGAAGTACCGCGACGCGCCGCGCGCGGTGAGCAGCGGGCGCAGCGGCAGCGAGATCACCGCGGGAGCAAGGCCGAGCCGCACCTCGGTGAACGCGAACGTCGAGCGGGCCGATGCCAGCACGACGTCGCACGAGCCGAGCACGCCGATGCCGCCCGCCCGCACCGCGCCGTCCACCCGGGCGGCCACCGGGATCGGCAGCGTCAGCAGTTGACGGAACAGGTCGAGCATGCTCGACGTCCCCGGAGAGGTGTCACCCGAACGCATCTCGCCAAGGTCGGCGCCGCTGCAGAACGCGGAACCGGTGTGCGTGAGCAGGACGGCGTGCGCGGTTTGGTCAAGACCCGCGGTGTCCAGCGCGGCCCGCAACTGCGCGACCAAGACCCGCGACAGCGCGTTCCGGTTCGCCGGCGAGTCGAGCGTGATCGTCACGACGCGGTGGGACGATGCGTAGCGTACGAGATCCGGCATCAGTACGACTTTGGCAGGCCGAGCGAGTACTGGGCGACGAAGTTGAGCACCATCTCCCGGCTTACCGGGGCGACGCGGGCGACCCGCGCCGCGCCGAGCAGCATGGCCAGGCCGTAACCCGCCGCGAGGCCGTTGCCGCCGTGGCACTGAATGGCCTGGTCCAGCGCGCGGATGCTCGCCTCCGCCGCGGCGTACTTGGCCATGTTGGCGGCCTCGCCGGCTGCCTTATCGGAACCCTCGTCGTACAGGGTGGCGGCCTTGGCGAGCATGAGCCGGCTGAGCTCCACCTCGATATGGCACTGGGCGAGCGGATGGGCCAGGCCCTGGTGGGCGCCGATCGGCACCCCCCACACCTCGCGTTCCAGCAGGTAGCGTCGCGCCTTGCCGATGGCGAACCGGCCGGTGCCGGCGGCCAGCGCGGCGCCCATGATCCGCTCCGGGTTGAGGCCGGCGAACAGCGCCTCCAGCGGCGCGTCTTCCCCGCCGACCAGCGCCGCCGCGGGAAGCCGGACGTCGTCGAAGAAGAGCTGGCACTGCCGCTCGCTCTCCACGATGTCCATCTCGATCGGCTGGTAGATGAACCCTGGGGTTTCCCTCGGCAGCAGGAACATCGCCGGGCGCAGCCGCGCCGACTCCTGAATCCGGCCGACTACCAGCACCGCGTCCGCGTTGGTCACCCCGGTCACGAACGTCTTCTGCCCGCTGAGGATCCAGTCCGAGCCGTCGCGCCGCGCGACCGTGGACAGCTTGTGCGAGTTGCTCCCCGCGTCCGGCTCCGTGATGCCGAACGCGACGACCGTGCCACCGGAAGCGATGCCCGGCAGCCAGTCGTGGCGCTGCTCCGCGGTCCCGTAGCGGGCGAGCACCGTGCCCACGATGGCCGGCGAGACGACCATCATGATCAGCGGCGCGCCCTCGGCGCTGGCCTCCTCGAGCACGAGCGCGAGTTCGTAGATGCCGGCGCCACCGCCGCCGTACTCCTCGGGCAGGTTGACGCCGAGGAACCCGGCCGCGCCCATCTCCTGCCACAGCTCGGTCATCGGCACGCCGCGCCGGGCGTGCTCGGTGACGTAGTCGATGCCGAACTTCTTGGCCACCTGCCGCACCGACTCGCGCAGCGCCTGCCGTTCCGCCGATTCGGTAAAGGTCATTGGATCACCACCAGTGTCGCGCCGACGTCAACCGTGCCGCCGGCCTCGACAGGAAGCGACTCGACCCGGCCGGCCCGGTCGGCGCGCACCACGTGCTGCATTTTCATCGCCTCGATGACGAGCACTTCCTGACCGGGCTCGACGACGTCGCCGACGCCGACGCGCAGGGCGGTGACCGTGCCGGGCAGCGGCGCGCGCAGCGACCCCTCGACGCCGGGCTCGGCAGGCTCGGCGAAGCGGGGCACCTCGGTGAACACGACGGACCCGGCGTCGCCGTCCACGAACACCCGGTCGTCGCCCGGATACCGCGCGACGTGCCACCGCCGCAGCACGCCGCCGGCCTCCAGCACCACGGCGTCCGGCGTCACCGACAGCACCGCCGCGCCCTCGACGCTAACTTCGTCCCGGCCGAACCGGTACTCGACCGCGTGCTCGCCGCCCGGCCCGGACAGGACGCTCCGCCGCGGGCTGGTGGGCACGTTCCGCCAGCCACTCGGCACCTCGCGCAGCACGCCGGCAACAGACCGCCGTCGCGCGGCATCCGCCAGCGCGGCCGCGATCGCCGCCAGCCGCTCATCCTCCGGACCCAGCAGCGGCCCGGTCAAGTCGCGCCGCGCCAAGGCCGCGGGGGTCCGGGGGGACGGTTCCCCCCGGTCTAGAAACTGAGTATCCGCGACGGCGAATTCGGGGTCCCGCAGCACGCGGACGAGCAGGTCACGGTTGGTGCGCGGGCCGTGGATCCGGGCGCGGACAAGCGTGCGGGCGAGCACCGCGGCAGCCTCGGCCCGGGTCGGCGCCCAAGCGATCACCTTGGCCAGCATCGGGTCGTAGTGCGCGCCGATAACGGCACCGTCGCCGATCCCGGCGTCAACTCGCACCCCGCGCACCGCCACGTCGAGCACCGGCGCGGTGAACGGAGCAGCGCTGGCCGCCACCTCGAAACGATGCAGCACACCGGTCGACGGCCGCCATTCCGCCGCCGGATCCTCCGCGTACAGCCGAACCTCGACCGCCGCCCCGCGCGCGAAAGGCGCCCGCGACGGCAGCCGCCCCCCTGACGCGACGAGCAGTTGCAGTTCGACCAGGTCAAGCCCGGTCACGCACTCGGTCACCGGATGCTCGACCTGAAGGCGGGTGTTCATCTCCAGGAACCAGAACCGCCCGTCGGGCACCGCCAGGAACTCCACCGTGCCCGCGCCCGCATAACCGACCGCACGCGCGATCGCGGTCGCCGCCGCGACCAGCCGATCCCGCAGCCCAGACGTCCGCGAGACCAGCGGCGAGGGCGACTCCTCGACGACCTTCTGGTGCCGTCGCTGGATCGAGCATTCCCGCTCGCCGAGCACCAGCACCTCGCGGTCCCCGTCCGCCACCACCTGTACCTCGACATGGTGGCCGCGCTCGACGTAGGGCTCGATGAAAACATGTGAATTACCGAACGACACTTCTGCTTCGGACTCGGCGACCTTGATCTCGCCGGGCAGGCCGGCGAGGCCACGGACGATGCGCATGCCGCGCCCGCCGCCACCGGCCGACGCCTTGACGAGCACGGGCAGGTCGGCCTCGGTCACGGCGTCCGGCTCCAGCGAGGTCAGCACCGGCACGCCGGCCGCCGCGGCCAGCCGCTTCGCCTCGACTTTGTCACCCATCAGGCTGATAGCCGCGGGGGAAGGCCCGATCCAGGTCAGGCCGGCGTCCAGCACCGCGCGGGCGAACCCGGCGTTCTCGGACAGGAAGCCGTAGCCGGGATGCACCGCGTCGGCGCCGGCCCGCGACGCCGCCGCCACCAGCAGATCCGCCCGCAGGTAGGTGTCCGCGGCGGCCGCCCCCGGCAGCCGGACCGCCGTGCCGGCCTCGCGGGCGTGCGGGGCGTCCAGGTCGGGGTCGGAGCAGACGGCCACCGTGTCCAGCCCGAGCCGATGGCAGGTGGCGATGACCCGCCGCGCGATCTCGCCGCGGTTTGCTATCAGTATCCGGTTCATAGCCGGAAGACTCCGTAACCCGCGGGGGCGGGCTCGGGGGCGTTGGCGATGACGGACAGGCACAGGCCCAGCACGGTGCGGGTGTCGCGCGGGTCGATGACGCCGTCGTCGTAGACCCGGCCGGACAGGAACATGGGCAGCGACTCCTCGTCGATCTGCCGCTCGACGGCGGCGCGCATCGCGGCGTCCGCGTCCTCGTCGAAGGCGCGTCCCGCGGCCTCCGCCGCCGCGCGCGACACGATCGACAGCACGCCGGCGAGCTGCTGCGCCCCCATCACCGCCGAGCGCGCCGAAGGCCACGCGAACAGGAACCGCGGGTCGAACGCCCGCCCGCACATGCCGTAGTTCCCCGCGCCGTACGAGGCACCCATCAGCACGGTCAGGTGCGGCACCGACGAATTCGCCACCGCGTTGATCATCAGCGAGCCGTGCTTGACAATGCCGCCCTGCTCGTATTCGGCGCCGACCATGTAGCCGGTCGTGTTGTGCAGGAACAGCAGCGGCGTGCGGGAAGCGTTGGCCAGCTGGATGAACTGCGCCGCCTTCTGCGATTCGGCGGAGAACAGGACGCCGCGGGCGTTGGCGAGCACGCCGACCGGGTATCCGTGCAGTCGCGCCCAGCCGGTGACCAGGCTCGTGCCGTACAGCGGCTTGAACTCGTCGAAGTCGCTGTCATCGACGACGCGGGCAAGCACCTCGCGCGGGTCGAACGGCTGCTTCAGGTCGGCCGGCACGATGCCGAGCAGGTCGCCGGCGTCGAACCGGGGCGGCAGTGCTGGCGAGGCCGGCTCTGCCGGCGGCGCCGCGAGCGCCGGACGACCCGCCTTGCGGTGGTTGAGCCGCGCCACGATCCGCCGGCCGAGCCGGATCGCGTCCGCCTCGTCGGTCGCGTAGTAGTCGGCGAGCCCGGACACGCGGGCGTGCATGTCCGCGCCGCCGAGCGACTCGTCGTCCGCGATCTCGCCGGTGGCCATCTTGACCAGCGGCGGGCCGGCCAGGAAGACCTTGGACCGTTCTTTGACCATAACGACGTGGTCGCTCATCCCGGGAACGTACGCGCCCCCCGCGGTGGAGTTTCCGAAGACAAGTGCGACGGTCGGAATGCCTTCGGCGGACAGCCGGGTCAGGTCGCGGAACAGCCTGCCGCCGGGGATGAAGATGTCCTTCTGCGTCGGCAGGTCCGCGCCGCCGGACTCCACCAGGGAGATCAACGGCAGCCGGTTCTCCCGTGCGATATCGTGCGCGCGGAAGCTCTTCCGCACCGTCCAGGGGTTGCTGGCGCCCCCGCGCACGGTCGGATCGTTCGCCGAGATCAGGCATTCGACGCCCTCGACGACGCCGATGCCGGTAACCAGGCTGGCGCCGAGCGGGAACTCAGTGCCCCACGCCGCCAGCGGGGAAAGTTCGAGAAACGGCGCGTCCCGGTCGAGCAGCAGCTCGATCCGCTCCCGCGGCAGCAGCTTGCCCCTCGCGCGGTGCCGGGCCAGCGCCTTCGGCCCGCCGACTTCGGGGAGCTTGGCGTACTCGGCGTCCAGCTCGGCCAGCCGCGCGAGCATGACCTCCCGGTTCGCCCGCGCGTCCGGGGCGGCGGGATCGAAGGCCGAGCGGAGGATACTCACAGGAATTCCTCGGGGATGTCGGCGTGGCGGGCGCGGAGGAGTTCGCCGAGGGCCTTGGCTTGGGGGTCGAATCGCGCGTTGTAGGCGACACCCTCGCCTAGCAGGCCGCGGACCACGACGTTGACCGCGCTGAGGTTCGGCAGGAGGTGGCGTTCCAGGTCGAGGCCTACGGTCTCCGGCAGCAGCTCGCGCACCCGGTCCAGGGTGAGGAACTCCGCGAGCCAGGACCAGGCGCGATCGTCGGTCACCCAGACGCCGAGGTTGGCGTCGCCGCCCTTGTCCCCGCTCCGCGCGGCGATCACCCGACCCAGGGGTGAGCGGCGGGTACCGCCTCGTCGTTCCGGTATAAATGCTGGTTCGGGTACCGGGGACAACGCTTCAGCGGCCGGGACCGCGTGCGGGGAGGCGGGAATCTCGACACGGCGGCCGTCGGGCAGCACGGCGACGTGCGGGACCGCGCTGGCCGGAACCGTCGCGGCGCGGAACACGCCGTAAGGCGCGGCGGCGCCGGGCGGCGCGGTGAGGTGGAATCCGGGGTAGCTGCCCAGGGCGATGTGCACCGCCGCGTCGGAGAAGCGGCGGCCGACGACGTCCGGATCCGCGCCGCGGGCCACGCAGTGCAGCAGGGCGCTCGCCGCCTCCGTCGTACTGGCGTCCTCGTGGTCCGTGCGGGCCAGCGTCCAGGTGTGGTCGCCGGGGAGCTGGCGCTTGACCAGCTCGGCCTTTGCCTCGATGTCGAGGCCGGTGAGCACGAACGTGACCTCGTTGCGGTAGCCGCCGAGCGCGGTGACGCCGACCTTGAGCGTGTCTGGCGGCGGCTCACCGCGGACGTTCTTGATGCGCACCCGGTCGTTTCCGTCCGGTTCGAGCTCGATGGAGTCGAGCCGGAGCACCGCGTCCGGGCCGGCGTAGCGGGCGCCGGTCACCTCGTAGAGGAGCTGAGCGGTGACCGTGCCGATCGTCACCGCGCCACCGGTGTGGTCCGGCTTGGTGATCACGGACGAGCCGTCGGCGTGCACCTCGGCGACCGGGAAGCCAGGGTGGTCGAGATCCTTGATCGTGCGGAAGAGCGCGTAGTTGCCGCCGGTCGCCTGGGTGCCGCACTCGATGACGTGCCCGGCGGCCATGGCGCCGGCGATCTCGTCGAGATCGCCCGGTCCCCAGCCGTAGCTGGCCGCGGCGGCGCCGACGACAAGGGACGCGTCGGTGACCCGGCCGGTGACCACCACGTCGGCGCCGGCCTTGAGGCACTCCGCGATGCCGAACGCGCCCAGGTAGGTGTTCGCGGCCAGCGGCTTGCCCAGGCCGAACTCGGCGGCGCGGCGGGTCAGGTCGTCGCCCTCGACGTACGCGATCTTGACGGGGCGGGGACTGAACTCGCGGAGCCGGGCGGCCAGACCCGCGGGGTTGAGGCCGCCGGCGTTGACCACGAGCTTCACGCCGCTCGAGACGGCGAGTCCGGCGCAGTCGGCGAACTGGGCGACGAAGGTGCGGGCGTAGCCGAGCGACCGGTCCCTGGCCTTGTCGCGGGCGAGGATGAGCATGGTCAGCTCGGCCAGGTAGTCGCCGGTGATGACGTCGGCGGCGCCCGCCTCGAGCAGCTCGCGGAAGGCTTCCGGGCGGTCGCCGTAGAAGCCGGACGCGTTGCCGATGCGGATCATCCGCCGGCCGCGAGCACGTCCACTGGGTTACCTCCCGGACCAGTATCTGCCCCCGCCGGCGCGGGAAACAAGCGGCGCTGGAGCCGTGCGCGGATCCTTGACGCCTGGGCGGAACAGCTCGATATCGTGCTGGCCAGGAGTTAGGAGCGCCCGTAAGTCGCTACCGGGCTGCCCAGCGCAAGCCGAGGCCGGCGGTCAGCTTGGTCAGGTGGAGCAGGACCAGGGGCAGCCCGAGCAGTAGCAGGCCGGGGTCGATCACGGTCAGGGTGACGGCCCCGGCCACCTCGGCGCCGACCAGCGGCCCGGTGACCAGCAGGTTCTTGAGTGCGAGGCCGACAGCCAGGGACCATCGGTCCAGCGGGCTCGTGGTCGGACCGGGCTCTTCGCCGGCTAGCTGGATGAGGTAGCCGAGCGCGGTGAGCGTGATCAGCAGCGCGGCCAGGCACAGGCCGAGGCCCACGCGTCCGGACGGTCCGGCAGCGCGCGCGAAGTGGCGGGCCTCCGCGAGGCCGAGCGCGATCGCTGCGATCGGGACGCCGAGGGTAATCGTGACGCGGGCCCGTGGTCCGGTGCGCAGCGCGAGCAGGAACTCGCGGACCACCCGGTCTTCGCCGTCCCGCCGCCAGCGGTCCAGCGCGACCGAGGCCGCCCGGATCGCGGCCGGCATCGTGAGGACCGGCAGCGAGGCGATCAGCAGCACGAGGTTGAGCGCGAGGACGTTGAACACGGTGGTGAGCGCGGCCATCATCCGCGAGGACCAGATTCCCGCCACGGCCTATCCCTTCTGCCCAGTGAGCGCGATGCCCTGGATGAACGACTTCTGGGTGAAAAAGAACAAGATGACGATCGGGGCGGTTGCGGCGGTGGCGCCGGCCATCACCCACGCCCAGTTCGTCGTGTAGGTGCCAAGTATCTCGGCCAGACCGAGGGAGAGCGGGTACTTACCGGGGTCGCTGATGTAGATCAGTGGCCCGAGGTAGTCGTTCCAGCAGTAGATGAACTGGAACAAGATGACCGAGGCCAGCGCGGGCTTGGACAACGGCATGATCACCCGGCTGTAGATCCAGAACTCGTTCGCGCCGTCGATGCGCGCCGCTTCCGACAGCGACGCCGGGATCGTCATGAAGAACTGGCGCAGCAGGAACGTGCTGAACACCGAACTGCCGAAGAACGTGGGCACCTCGAGCGGCAGGTAGCCGCCGGTCCAGCCGAACCGCTTGTACATCACGAACAGCGGGATCAGCGTGCAGACGAACGGCAGGATCATCGTCAGCAGCATCACGTAGAACACCACGTTCCGGCCCGGCCAGCGCAGCCGGGAGAAGCCGTAGGCGACCAGACTGCTCGACAAGCAGACGCCGACGATCGTCACCGCCGCGTACAAGAACGTGTTCCAGAAGTAACGGAAGAACGGCTGCGCGGCGAACAGCTGCGAGTAGTTGCTCCACAGGAACGGGTGCGGCCACCAGACAACCGGCATCGAGATCGCCTGGTCCGCCGTCTTGAACGAGGAGCTGACCATCCAGACCAGCGGCAGCGCGAACATGGCGCTGAGCGCGATGAGCACGGCGTGCTTCGGCAAGCTGGCGCGAAATGTGCGCGGGGCGGCCATCTGCGGTTACCTCGCCTCGTTCTCGTAGTGCACCCAGCGCCGCGACGTCCGCAGGAGCACGACGGTGACCAGCAGCACGAGGATGAACAGCAGGAATGTCATCGCGGAGGCGTAGCCGAGGTGCAGGTCGGTGAACGCCTGCTGGTAGTAATACGTGACGAAGAACATCGTCGAGCTGCCGGGTGAACCCGGCGGGTTCTCGATGACCTGGGCCTGGGTGAAGTACTGGATGGACAGCACCAGCGACATGATCACGTTGAACAAGATCACCGGGCTGATCATCGGGATCGTGACCTTGCGCAGCCGCTGCCAGGCGTTCGCGCCCTCCAGGTCGGCCACCTCGTACATTTCCCGCGGTACGCCCTGGAGCGCGGCCAGGTAGATAACCATCGGCTGGCCCAGGCCCCACAGGCCGAGCAGGATGAACGAGGGCTTGGACCAGCTGATCGAGAAGAACCAGGCCGGGCCGCTGACGTGCACGTCCGACAGCACCGAGTTCACGATGCCGAACGACGGCTGGAAGATCCAGACGAAGATCATCGACGAGGCGATGACCGGGACGATAGACGGGATGTAGAACAGCGTCCGGTAGAACGCCTGGCCCCGGACGTTCATGTTCAGCAGCAGCGCCAGCCCGAGCGCGGCCGCCGTGGACACCGGCACCTCGATGGCCGTGTAGTAGAAGGTGTTGAACAGCGCGGTGCGGAACACCGGGTCGTGGATCAGCGTGTTGAAGTTGGCGAGGCCGGTGAAGGTCGGGTTGCCGATCCCGGTGAACCGGGTGAACGCGTAGTAGAAGGTCGCCGCGAACGGGTAGAGGTAGAACGCGCAGAACCCGATGATCCACGGGCCGATGAACAGCAGCCCCAGGCGGGTCTGCCGCCACTTCTGGGTGAATCTGATCATGTGCGTGATCTGCCTCTACCTCGTTCGGCCTCGTCTGTTCGTGCCTAGGCGTCAGCCGCCGGTGGCGTTGTTGGCCTGGTTGTCGATGTAAGTAAGCGCCTGCTGCCAGGTATCAGTTTTCTCGGCTATCGCTTCCGAGGCAGTGGCCTCGGCAGTCTCGAACTCGGACTCGGTGGGGGTGAGCTTGGGTGTCTGCGACAGCGGACTGGACATCTGCTCGATGAAGACGTTGAGCCATGGGTTGGCGCCGATCCAGGACTTGAAGGCCGGCTCCGCGGCGACCGACGGCGACGTCGGCATCCAGCCGCCCTTCGGCAGCATCGAGGAGATGAAGGTCTGGTTGCCGAAGCCGCTCAGCCATGCCATGAACTCGAAGGCCTGCTGGGGATGCGCCGCGCCCTTCGGGATGATGTTGTAGTTGCCCTGGCCGAACGTGCTCGGCCCGCCGACCGTGCCGGGGAACGCGATGACGCCGAAGTTACTGCTCATCGTCGAGTTGGTCACCGGAATGTTCTGCGCGCCCTCCCACGGGCCGGACATGAAGAAGCCCTCTTTGCCGGCCACGAACACGTCGGCGTCGCCGCCGGCCACGGTGCCGTAGGCGCTCTCGAGCGCGGAGACCTGCGAGTAGGGGTACTTGTCGTAGGAGGCGAGGAACTGGGCCTCGGCCTGGGCACCCGGGCAATTGGCGAGGTTGTACTTGCCGCCCGAGTCGAAGCAGTTGACCGCGCCGAAGAAGCTGTCGAAGTACTCCATGCCCTGCTGGTAGAGCGGGTAGAAGCCGATCTGCTCGACCTTCCCGCCGCTGATCTTCCACTCCTTGTCCTGGTCCGCGAACAGCTGCGACAGGGTGGTCGGCGGCGTGCTGACGCCGGCCGCCTTCAGCATCGACTTGTTGTAGTACAGCGCCCACGAGTTCATGCCCATCGGCAGTGCGTACATGCCGCCGTTGTACTCGCCGCCCTGGAGAGCAATCGGATACAGCCAGCTCTTCAGGCCGGCGTACTTACCGGTCAGGTACGGGGTCAGCGACTCGGCCTCGCCGTTGGCGGCGTACTGGCCGAGCACCGGGTTCCACTCGGTGAACACGTCCGGTGCGTCGCCGGCCGCGATCTCCGACTGGAGCTTCGCATCGCCGGTGGCGCTGGGGATGTTGGACTCGGTGACGTGAATGCCGGGATGGGTGGCGTTGAACTGGCTGATCATCTGCTGGAGCAGGGTCAGCGTGTTGCCCGACCACATGGTCTGCCAGGTGACGTTCACGGCACCGCCGGACGTTCCGGTGCTGCCGCTGTTCGCTGTCGACGCGGCGGGGCCGCCGCAGGCGGTCAGCGCGAGCAGGCCCGCGCTCACGGCCGCCGTCAGCCCTGCGAATATTCTGTAATTCACGAGATGCTCTCCTCATTTCTCTTGGCGTGCATCAAGTGGCGACCGTGCGGGCCGGGCAGCGGCCCGTACGGTACCCGGGGGGTGCGGGGGGACTGTTCCCCTCGCTGAGGCCGGTGGCGGCGCCGCGCTTTCCCTGATGATCAGCTCGGGTTCTGGGCGCGGCCCGGGGGCGACGGGCATGTGCGGAGTGAGCAATGCCTGGAGCAGAGCGAAGCACGAGCGGCCGGCCTCCGCGTAGTCGAGCCGCACCGTGGTGAGCGCGGGGCTGAGGAAGGCCGCCGCCGGGACGTCGTCGAACCCGACCACGCTGACCTCGCCGGGGACGTCCCGGCCGGCCTCGCGCAGGGCGCGCACCGCGCCGATGGCCAGGTCGTCGTTGCCGCACAGCAGGGCGGTCACCGCGGGGTCCGCGGCCATGGCCCGCGCCGCCTGATATCCCGACCGCGGTGTCCAGCCGCACTGGACCGGCTCGGGGATCCGCGTGCCCGCGTCGGTCAGTGCCGTCAGCCAGCCCGCTTTGCGCTGGCTGGTGTGGGTGGAGGACGGGATGCCGAGGTAGTGTACGGTCTGGTGGCCGAGGCCGAGGAGGTAACGGGTCGCTTCCAGCGCCGCCTTGCGGTCGTCGACCCAGATCCAGGGCTGGCCGGCGCCGTCGCCGTCGGCCGGCGTCTCGACGAGCGCCGCCATCGGGACCGACCGCGGGACAGCCGCCAGCGCCATCGTCCCCGGGACGTCGTACGCGATCACGATCAGTGCGCCGCCCGGCTCGACCGCCCTGGTCACCGCGTCGGTGACCTCCGCGGGATCGGCCGACTCGACGACCCGGACACCGACCGTCAGTCCGGCGGCCCTGGCGGCTTCCTCGATGCCCTGGAGCGCCGCGGTGTACCCGTAGAGGGTGGTGTTCGGGGTGAGGACGGTGACAGATTGGACCGGTCCGCCGGCGAGCGCGCGGGCCGCCCGGTTGGGCCGGAAACCGAGCTGGTCGATGACCCTGCGGACGTGTTCGCGGGTGGTCTCCCGGACGCTCGGGTGCCCGTTGATCACCCGAGAGACGGTCTGGTACGAGACGCCGGCCGCGGCGGCGACGTCCCGGATACTCGCCTGGCGGGTCGCGGGCGAGGTCTCCCTTGTGTGACCGGTCACATCCATGCCAGGATTGTGACCGGTCACAACAATGGCGTCAAGGGGCTCGCAAGTCACGATTTAACGCCCCCGACACGCGTCCGACACGGAGGTCCGCTTGGCCGCACGCACAGAACGCCCTGGAGACGCCGCTATTTCATGGGCGGATGACGCCATCGAGGTGCGGATCGATGTCGACAGCGGAGGGCTGGCGCGGATCACGCGTCTCGGGGTTCCGCTGGCCTCGGCGCCCGCCGCCGGCGTGGATGCCGGCGTGGATGCGGCGCTGCCGCTGCTCGATGTGCTGCTCGCGGGGGAGGGCCGAGCGTGGTCAGGCACCCGCTACTGCGAATCCCAGGCCGGCGGCCGGTTCCGGTACACGGGGCATGCGCCTGGGGCCGCGGCGCGCGGCTGGCGGGAACTCCGGGTCGATCTCGACGACCCGCTGACCGGCCTGCACGCCGAGGTATTCCTGAGCCTCCTGACCGGGGCGGGTGCGCTGCGCTCCTGGGTGCGGCTCAGCAATCTCGGCACCGAACCGGTGACGCTCGAGGCCGTCACGTCGTTCCTGTGCGGCGGCCTGTCGAGCGGTACCGGCCGTCCCGACGACATCGCCGACCTGGACGTGATGTGGGCGGAGAACGACTGGCTTGCCGAGGGCCGCTGGCAGCGGCGCGCGCTCCGCGACGCGCTGCCGGACCTTAACCGCGGCGTGCACGGCGGCGATCCGCGCGGCTGTTTCGGCATCACCAGCACGGGCACGTGGTCGACCGGTACGTACCTACCGGCCGGAGCGGTGGTGAGCAGGCGCACCGGTCACACGTGGGCGTGGCAGGTCGAGCACAACGGCGGCTGGCACTGGCAGGTCGGCGAATGCACCCGCCGGTCCGCGGCCCAAGGCTCGGGACCCACTTACGGCAGGCAGGCTCCGCGCGGCTCGGTCAGCGGTGCTTACCTCGCGCTGATCGGGCCAGCCGACGTCCAGCACCAGTGGCGGCTCACCCTCGCGCCGGGAGAGTCGTTCAGCACGGTGCCAGCCAGCGTGGCGGTCAGCTCCGCCGGCTTCGAGGGCGCCGTGGCGGGACTCACCGCGATCCGGCGCGCCATCCGGCGTCCGCATCAGGATCACCAGCGGCTCCCGGTGATCTTCAACGACTACATGAACACGCTGATGGGCAACCCCACGACGCAGCGGCTGCTGCCGCTGATCGACGCCGCGGCCGAAACCGGAGCGGAGTACTTCTGCATCGACTCCGGCTGGTACGCCGGACTGGACGAGGGGTGGTGGGACACGGTCGGCGCGTGGAAGCCGTCGGCGGACCGGTTTCCCGCCGGGCTCACCGAGGTGCTCGACCGGATCAGAGATCGCGGGATGGTACCCGGTCTGTGGCTTGAGCCCGAGGTCGTCGGGGTGCACAGCCCGGTTGCCGCCCAGCTTCCGGCCGACGCGTTCTTCCGCCGCGGCGGCCAGCCGGTCGTCGAGTTCGGCCGCTATCACCTGGACTTGCGCCATCCCGCCGCGGTGAAGCACCTGGACGAGGTCATCGACTTCGTGGCCGGTGATCTCGGCGTCGGCTACCTGAAGCTGGACTACAACATCCTGGTGGGACCGGGACCCGACACCGGCAGCGGTGGCGCCGGACCGGTGAGTCCGGGGGCCGGCCTGCTGGCCGCCAACCGGGCGCACCTCGACTGGCTCGACGCCGCGCTCGACCGCCACCCGGGCCTGGTGATCGAGAACTGCGCGTCGGGCGCGATGCGCGCGGACTACGCGCTGCTCGCGCGGCTTCAGCTGCAGTCCACCAGCGACCAGGAGGACCACCTGCGCTGCCCGCCGATCGCGGCGGCGGCGCCCGCGTCCATCGCGCCGGAACAGGCCGCGGTGTGGGCCTATCCGCAGCCGGATTTCACCGATGACGAGATCGCGTTCGCGATGGCCAGCGCGATGCTGGGCCGTATCCACCTGTCCGGTTACCTCAACCGGATGAATTCCCGCCAGCTTGCGCTGGTCGCGGACGCCGTCCGGGTGTACAAGTCCCTCCGGTCCTCTATCGCGACCACTGTGCCGTTCTGGCCGCTGGGCCTGCCCGGGTGGACGGACTCGTGGATCGCACTCGGCCTGCGTGGCAGCGGGGCAAGCTACCTGACCATCTGGCGCCGCGGCCAGCCCGGCGCTGCCGGCGACGCCAACCCGGCCGGCCGACCCGGCCCGGCCGGCCAGCGCGGCGAGGCCGGCCCGGCTGACCCTGCAGGCCCGCGGATCACCCTGCCCGTCCCGCACCTGCGCGGTGCGGCGGTGACGCCGAAGGTGCTGTATCCGGCCAGTGCCGCCAGAGACGCCGAGCTGGTGTGGGACCGGTACGCCGGCGTGCTACTGGTAAGCCTGCCCCGGGTCCCGTCCGCCTGCGTGCTCGCCCTCGCCCCCTAGGCTTTCGCCGACGACGGGTGGGCGGCCCGTGCCTGGAGTGCAGCCCCTGACCCCACCTAGCGGCCAGGCGTGGTCACGGAAACGGCCAAGACTGGCGTCAGCCGAGGTAGTCGTAGTCGTCGTGACTCAGCCGCGTGACCCGCGAGTCGCCGGAATCGCGCAAGTCGCGCAAGTCCCGGCCGGCCAGCATGTCGCGCAAGTGCCGCACCTGCCGGATGCCAGCCATCGCGGCCAGCCCCACCGCGGCGCCGGCCACCAGGATCGAGCCGCCGATCAGCGCGAGCCCGCCCACGATGTGCCCGAACAGCATCAGGAAAATCGCGATGACGAACGCGAGCGGCACCACCGCTACCAGCGCGAGGGCGAGTACCACGGCAGCGATCGTCGCCTTGGCCGACCTGTTCATCCCGCGCGCCCCGTACCAACCGGCCATCTGGCCCTCCTTGAGAACAACCCGATGCCTCTTACGATATATCGCGTTGCCCGGGCGCGCAAACCGCGCAAACCGTTTGAGCTCAACGATCGTTGAGCTTGCGCAGCAGCCTGGTCAGCTGAAGCCGCTCCTTCGGCGCCAGTGGCGCGAGCACCCGTTCCTGAACCTCATCCACCACCGAGTCGAGCACGCGGAGCTGCTCGCTGCCAGCCGGGGTGATCGAGACGATGTTGCGGCGCAGGTTGGCGGGATCGACGGCCCGCCGGACGAGGCCGAACCGCTCTAGCTCGCCGAGGAGGGTTACCACGTCGCTGCGGTCGATGCTCGTGCTCCGCCCGAGATCTGCCTGGCTGACCGGCCCGGACTCCTCGAGGGCGGCGAGTACCCGGTAGTGGTAGCTGCGCAGTCCGGTGCCGCTGGCCGCGAAACCGTCGTTCAGCAACCCGTGCGAGCGGGCGTACGCGCGGCTGATCAGCCAGGTCGGCCGGTCTTCGATCCGGGACGGAGCGCGGGCTTGGCGAACTGGCCGGTCGGGCATGGCACCGAGCGTAGCAGTTGCGGGGAGCACCAACATTAGTTATGTTGGTATCACCAACATTGGTAGTACCAACATAGGAGCTCGCAATGACCACCCAGACAGCAACCTCCCAGCGCAGCGTCCTGCTGATCGGCAGGAGCCAGCACGTCCTCGACGAATCCGTCGCCGGTCTCCAGGCCCTGGGTTACCTGGCACGGGGAACGAACGACTTCAGCAAGGTCACAGAAAGGTTCGATCCGCGGACGCTCGACCTGGTCGTGTTCGGCGGACAGGTTCCCGCGGAGCGCAAGGCGGAGCTCAGGGAAGAGATCGGCGCGATCAACCCGCGGATCATCTTCGTCCAGGGCCTGGCCGGCATCCCGGGCCTGATCATCAGCCAGGTGCAGGGCGCGTTCGGCGACCAGGACCCGGCCGTCGCGCCCAGCTACGAAGCGGCCGGACGGTCAATCCGGCTGACCCTTACCGCCCCGGCCGAGGTCACGGTGACGCTCTGGTGGGGCACCTCGTTCGTGCCGCCCGACCCGAAGAGCGACTCGCTCCAGGTTCTCCGCGAGCGGCTCCCCAGCGGCGATCACCTGGTGCCGGTCCCGGCCCATATCCCGCGGACGGCCGCGTTCGCCAGCGTGCGGATCGACGACTCGCTCCACTCCTTCAGCATCGCCGCCGGGCAATAGAACGCGCGCGACCTCTTAGGCTGACCAGCGTGGAACCTGCCGTGATCAGTCCCGCGTCCGCGCGCCAGCCCGAATCCGCGGCACTGCGGGCGCGCCAGCTGACCGTCGCGCGCAGGCGGGCCACTGCGCTCCTCGTCGCGGTGACAGCCCTGTTCATCGGCGTTACCGTCGCGGGCGCACACGGGACCCTGCTCGGATACGTGCAGGCAGGCGCCGAGGCATCCATGGTCGGTGGCGTCGCGGACTGGTTCGCGGTGACGGCCCTGTTCCGCCGCCCGCTGGGCTTGCCGATACCGCACACCGCGCTCATCGTCGAGCGCAAGGACCAGTTCGCGGCCACCCTCGGCCAGTTCGTGCAGGAGAACTTCCTCAACGCGGACGTTCTCGCCGAGCGGATCCGCGCCGTCAGCCTCGTTCCGCGGCTGGCTGCCTGGCTTACCGACGAGGCCAACGCCGCCCGCCTCGCCGGTCACGCCGCGGACCTGGTGGTGACGGTGGCCGATGCCATGCGCGATGAGGATGTCCAGGGGGTGATCACCGCCGAGCTGACCCGCGTGGTTGACGCGATCGAGGTGGCGCCGCTGGCCGGGCGGGCGCTGCGGGTCGTCGTCGCGGGAGGCCACCACGCGGAGCTGTTCAACACCATCGTGCACGCCGCCGACCGGTATCTCGGCGATCATTACCCGGAGCTTCGGGAGCGATTCGAGGGCGAGTCGCCCCGCTGGGTGCCCGACGCGGTATACCGGCGGGTATTCGACCGGATTTACAGCCGCCTGCGGCAGCGACTGGTCGCGATGGCCGCCGATCCCGAGGACGAGGCCAGGCATCAGTTCGAGGCATGGATCGCCGGCCTCCCGGACCGCCTCGAGACAGACCCAGCGCTGCGCGAGCGCGGGGAGCAGCTCAAGCGCGACGTGCTGGGCAGCTCCGGACTGCGGGACTGGTCCGCGTCGCTGTGGCAGAAGGCCAAGGACGCGCTACGGGCGCAGGCGGCCGACCCGGACTCGGAACTGCGCAGCCGGCTGGCCGAAGCCCTCGTGGCGCTCGGCCATCGCCTCGGTTCTGACCGGCGCCTTCAGGACGGCCTCGAGCGCATGGTCGAGTCGGGCGCCAGGGCGGTGGCCGACCGCTTCCACGACGAGCTCGCCGGCCTTGTCACGGGGACGATCCAGCGGTGGGATGCCACGGAGACGTCGAGCCAGCTCGAACTGCTGCTAGGGCACGATCTTCAGTACATCCGCATCAACGGGACGGTCGTCGGCGCCGGTGTCGGACTGATCTTGCACGCGATCGTCCAGGTCCTGGCCTGACAGGACCGGGAGGTCATCATCCAGAACTCGGGCCTCGGCTCGCACTCGGATCAGCCGGAGCGGTTCCGCGCGGCGCTGCTCGCGCACCTGACCGGCTCGGGGTAGGAAGCGGGCTGGCGAGGCTGTCCGGCGTGGTCGTCGCGCGCGGCGCCAGCGGACTCGCCGGGCTCGGCGTGGGCGCGGCCGTCCAGCTGGGCGCCGGATAGCTCGGCGGTCTTTCCCGAACGACATGAGCTGGACTGGCCGGACGCTGCGCCGGAATGGGTGCGGAACCGCCCGGATGGCCGGTCCCGGCAAGCACGCCGGATACGGCGGCGGCGGCGCACACGACGACCGCGCCGCCGACGGCGAGCCGGCGCCGCCGGCGGAGCCGCCGACCCTGCGTCATGATCTGGTCGACGTCCACAGCCTGCCCGGTTGGCTGCTCCACCCGGAGTGCCCGGCGCAGCGTGTCGAGATCGGTCATGGCTCAGTCACCGCCCGCCAGGGACGCGGAGGACTCGTGGGTGTCGGCATCGGCCGCTACCCTGAGCTTGGCCAGTGCCCGCGAGCTGGTGCTCTTGACCGTGCCGAGCGTGATGCCCAGGTCGCGAGCCACGGCCGCCTCCGGCAGGTCGAACAAGTAGCGCATGATGATCACCGCCCGCTCCCGCAGGGTCAGCCTGCCAAGCGCGCCGATCAGCCACTGGCGCAGTGCGACCTCCTCGGCGAGGTCGGTGCGCGCTGGCCGTTCCGGCACGTCGTCGGTCGGGTACTCGTGCAGCGGCCGGCGCCACTTGTCGGTCACGTAGTTGACCAGTACCCGCCGCGCATAAGCGAAGGCATCGTCGCGACGCACCCGGGACCACGCGGCGTACGTCCGCGCCAGCGCCGCCTGCGCCGCGTCTTCCGCGGCGTGCCGGTCACCGGTCAGCAGGTAGGCGGTGTGCAGCAGCCCCCCGAAGCTCGCCCCGGCGAACTGGACGAACTCCTCGTCACCGCGCCCCACAGAGATCCTTCCTGAACGTCCCCACGTGTGCATGTACGGCCGGCAGCCGCGAAAGGTTGCTGCCGCGACGGCACAACTTTCCCGGCGCCCGCCCGTATTTCCCGGTACCAAGCCGATAGCGGACTTACGGGAGGAACGGATGGAATCCACAAGGTGGCGGGCGCCGCGCAGGCTCGCCTGGGTACTCGGCACGGCCGCCGGGCTGGCGCTGGCCGGGGGCGGCGTTGCGATCGCCGCGGCCGGCACCGGTCATGGCCCCGCGAGTCACCCGCCGCGGCCCGTCGCCGCGGCCTCGCATACCCGCGTCCCCGCCCCCGTGCCCAGCTCGGCGCGCGCGACCGGGCCGGCCCCCATCGCCAGCCCGACCGGCGCGCCCGCCCCGGCCCCGGTGCCCAGCCGAGCAGCCTCATGTCCGGCCGCGCCGGTCGCGAGCCCGACCCGCGTCAACACCCCCGTCCCGGGGCCCAGCACCCCGGTCTCGCCGCCCAGCCCGGCAGCCACGTGCCCTCCGGTGCCGGCCTCGGCCCCGCCAGCCGCGAAAGCCCCTTCGCCCGTCCCTTCGGCCACCCCGTCAGCCGGCGCTGACGCAACGGGGAGCGTGGCCCCCGAAGCCCCCTAGAAGGGGTCCCGTGGGCCACGCTCCCTTGGCCGGACCGGGCGGAGGGGGGTCCGGGGTCCACGGACCCCGTCGGCGCTGAGGCCGTTAGCCGGTGCCGAGGACGCCGCCGAGGATCCGCGCGATGAGATCGCGGAAGCGGTCCGCCGGATCGGGTGTGCTGGTCTTGGCCGCGGTGAGCAACTGGGCAAGGCGCGGGTGGCGGCCGGAGGCGAGGGCATGGTGCAGGTAGGCGGCATTGCGCCGCTGTCGCCCCGGCCCGCCGGAGAGCTCGTTCTGGACGAACATGGCGGTACCCGCGGTGAGGAGCGCGAAGGCTTCGAGCTTGACCGTGATGCTGGCGGGATGGCGGGCGAGGGACTTCATCACATGCTCGAGGAGGATCAGGCCGTTCGGACCGAGCACGGGACGGGTGATGACCAGGGACGGCAGCCACGGGTGACGGCGCATGATCGCGCGTGCCTGCTCCGCGATGTCCAGCAGGCCGGTGAGCCAGTCGCCGGCCGGCGCGGTGAACACGTACTCGGCGGCGGTCGCGTCGGTCATCAGGTCGAGCAGATCCTCGCGATTGTCGAGGTAGCGGTACAAGGAGGCGGCCCCGGTCCCGAGATCGGCGGCAACC
>Ga0207664_10000735_pt1 | contig 22242 bp, 20 predicted proteins | sample LARL83metaG_FD_184349 | JGI IMG/M metagenome (GOLD analysis project Ga0207664, IMG submission 184349) | Corn, switchgrass and miscanthus rhizosphere microbial communities from Kellogg Biological Station, Michigan, USA - LAR L8-3 metaG... | ecosystem: Host-associated > Plants > Roots >... | reverse complement strand
TGGCTGCCAGCGGCCGCGCGGTCCCTGGCGGCGTCTGCGCGACGGTGGGCATCGCCGGGCTCACCCTCGGCGGCGGCGTCGGCGTGACGGCCAGGGCCTACGGCTTGACCTGCGACAACCTCGAGTCTTTGCGGATCGTCACGGCGAACGGCGCGGCGCTGACCGCCACGGGCGGCGCGAGCCAGTACGCGGACCTGTTCTGGGCCTGCCAGGGCGGCGGCGGCGGGAACTTCGGCGTGGCCACCTCGTTTACCTTCCGCACCAGGCCGGCCCCGGAGCCGGTGCTGTTCTCCGCGCACTGGCCGTGGTCACAGGCGGCGCAGGTGGTAGGCGCGTGGCAGTCGTGGGCGCCGCCCGCGCCGGACGAGCTGTGGTCAAAGCTGATCCTGCTGGCGTCCGTCGGCGGCCGCGCGCCCACGGTCCAGCTCAGGGGCGCCTACCTGGGCAGCGCCGGCGACGCGGCGAACCTGCTCGACCAGCTGTACACCATGGCGGGCGCGACGCCGTCGGCCAGCTTGCTGAACGACCCGCAGCCCTTCCTGAGCGCGATGCTCAACGAGGCGGGCTGCTCCAGCATCGGCTACCAGGCCTGTCACCTGCCCTGGTACGCGAACGGCGGCACGCTGGCGCGGCAGGCGCAGTTCGCCAAGTCCGACTTCTTCACCGTCCCGCTGAGCGCCGCCGGGATCGGCGCCCTGCTGGCCGGCGTCGCGGCACTCCCGGGCACGGCCGGCGCTCACTACGGCACCGGGGGAGTGCAACTGGACTCGTTCGGCGGCGCCGTCAACCGGGTCAGGCCGGGCGCGACCGCCTTCGTGCACCGGAACGCGCTGTTCATGGCGCAGTACACCACCGACTGGTACGCCGGCGCGACGGCCGCCGGCATCAGTAACCAGCACGCCTGGATCCGCCGGTTCTGGTCCGCGATGCGCCCCTACGCCAGCGGCCAGGCCTACCAGAACTACGTCGACCCGGACCTGGCCAGCTGGCGCCAGGCCTACTACGGCGCCAACTACCCCCGCCTCGCCGCCGTCAAGCAGAAGTACGACCCCGCCGGCCTGTTCACCTTCCCCCAGGCCATCACCCCGGCCACCTAGCCCACCCAGGAGCACCGCACGCCACTACAGCCTCACCCCCGCCAGCCCGAAGGCGGATGCCGACCGGATGGTTGTGACGTTAGGCCGCCTATTACCGGCTCATTGTCACAACCATCGGGCCCGGCTGCCATCGGGTCGGCTGTCGTTGCGCTTAGCCCTCGCTCGACTTCGCCCAGATGTTGATGCCGGCCTCGACCGCGTCCTTGTCGATCGCCTTGATCTCCTCATCGGTGAACGAGGCCTTCGCGGCGGCGGCCAGGTTCTCCTCGAGCTGCGCCACGGACGAGGCTCCGATGAGCGCCGACGTCATCCGCTCGTCCCGCAGCACCCAGGAGATCGCCATCTGGGCGAGCGTCTGCCCCCGTGCGGCGGCGATGTCGCTGAGCGCCCGCACGTGCGCCAGGGTTCGCTCGCTGAGCTGGTCAGCTGACAGCGACCCGTTGCGCGAGGCCCGCGACCCGGTCGGGATGCCGCCGAGGTACTTGCTGGTCAGCACCCCCTGGGCCAGCGGGGAGAACGCGATGCAGCCGACGCCGAGCTCGCCGAGCGTGTCGAGCAGCCCGCCCTCGATCCACCGGTTGATCATCGAGTAGGACGGCTGGTGGATCAGCAGCGGCGTACCGAGCGACTTGAGGATCTCGTAGGCCTCCCGCGTCCGCTCCGGCGAGTACGACGAGATGCCCGCGTACAGCGCCCGGCCGGACCGTACCGCCGTGTCGAGCGCGCCCATCGTCTCCTCAAGCGGCGTGTCCGGGTCGAACCGGTGCGAGTAGAAGATGTCCACGTACTCGAGGCCCATCCGCTTCAGCGACTGGTCGAGGCTGGCCAGCAGGTACTTGCGCGAGCCGAGGTCACCGTACGGGCCCGGCCACATGTCATACCCGGCCTTGGTGGAGATCACCAGCTCATCGCGGTACGGCCAGAAGTCCTCGCGCAGCAGCCGCCCGAAGTTGACTTCAGCGTCTCCATACTCAGGTCCGTAGTTGTTGGCCAGGTCGAAGTGCGTGACGCCTAGGTCGAAAGCGCGGCGCAGGATCGCGCGCTGGGTCTCCAGTGGGTTGTAGCTTCCGAAGTTCTGCCACAGCCCGAGGGATACCTCGGGCAGCTTCAGCCCGCTCCGTCCGGAGCGGCGGTAGGGCATCTTGTCGTCGTAGCGGTCTGCGGCGGCTTCGTACGTCATGACCGTCAGTCTTTCACGGCCCCGCGCCGGCCGGCCGCCGCTGCCCTACGGGAACTGGGCGGTCGCCGCGGCGACGCTGAGGATGGAGCCGGCGGATTCGCTCGCGTCGACTGACAGCGTCACGAAGCATGCGTCGTTCGCCTTGGGCAGCACTTCGAGCTGCGATCCGTAGAGCGTTCCGATGTTGGCGGAATTGAGCTGGTAGGAGGTCTCCAGACCCGGCACGCCACCGACCACAATGTCCTTCTGGGTAACGTTCGTCGCCCCCATCTGCTGGAATTCGGCCGCCGCACCCGAACGGAGGAGCCGAACGCCGGCGCTGCCCGTGTCGTTAACGCCGGACGTGCTGCAGTAGGCGTTGAGGTTGCGAGCGAAGTGATTGGGATCGTCGACGGCCGACTTGCCATCCACCACCATGATCCCGTGCAGCTTCTGCATGGTCTGCAGGTCCTGGACGAGCGTGGCGGCGCTGACACCCTTCAGGTTAAGTTTGCTGGCGCCGTTCTTGATGGCTTCGTTGGTCGGGTCGATCACGGCCCACGCGGCCGGAGCGGCGACCGAGATGCCTTGCGCCGCGCCGCCGATCCGCGTGTACCCCGCCGGGACGGAAGCGGGTGAACTCGATGCGGCGAGGCTACCGGATGCGGTGGATCCGGATGCCGATGGCGTGGCCGGGGCCGCGGGTTTCGCCGTCACCGGCGCGCTGCCGCATGACGTTACGGCTACCGTCATCCCGATAACGACGGGTAGTGCCAGGCCCACTACTCGCATGCGCATTTTTGTCGCCTTCCCTAGGTAACCGGGGCAATCGTAGCGGCGCGACAGTCAAGGCACCACCAAATACGCCTGGCGTGACTCCCTGGTCCTGCGGAAAGCACTAACCGCCGCGAGCGGACTGAAGACCCGGCAGTTACGGTCGTTCGACTCCAGGCAAGTCCCGCAGGCCCGTGGTAGAACCGGTCCGGCGGTCAGCCCCGTCTGGACGCTACTGCGCGGGCGGCTCGGGCGGCAGCAGGGTGAACCGGGCGTCCACCTGCGCGGTGACGGACTGCCTGGCCGGCTCAAGGTCCAGGCTCGGCGTCTCGGCGTGCCCGCCGCCCATCCGGGCGGCTGCGAAGGCGATCGGAGCCGGCGCGGCGGCCTGGCTCCGCCAGCCCTGGCTCGTGAGCAGTCCGGTGTCCGCCGCCTCGAGGAGGTTTCCCAGCCGTCCGCCGAAGGCCGCCGCGTACTCCTGCGCGCGCCGCGTCGCGTCCTTCGCCGCGGCGACCCGGGCCTGGCGGTAGACCGGGCTGTCCGGCCGCAGCGACCACCACGGGCCGGCGACGGTCACCAGCTCAAGCTCCGCGAGCCGGGCCACCAGCTCGCCGAGCACGCTGAGGTCGCGCACCGTCACCCGTGCGCTGGCCTGGCCGATGTAGCCCGCCACTCGTTCCCTGTCGCCCTTCGGCTTGAACTCGGGGTGGGCGCTCGCCGGGCCGCTCTCCACCTTCTCCACGGCCTCGCCGTACTCGCGGACCAGGTCGAGGACCTGCCGGTTCCGGCTGGCCAGCCGGTCAAGCACCGCCCGCCGGTCCCGGTCGCGCGCCTGCACCATGACGCTGACCACGGCGATCTCCGGGTCGGCCGCAAGCCACGCCTCGCCACGGACCGAGATAACGGGCTGCTGGTCGGTCACTGACTTCACCTTTCCTCGCCCTGGCAGTCGACCCCTGCAGTAGCTAAGACGTACCGCACCTCGGGCCGGTTCCTAGCGGTGCCGGTTGCGCAGCCGGCCGCCTCTCGCCAGGTTAGTTCGCCTTGCTAACAAGGGGAGTGAAATGATTTCCGCTGGGCCGGACGGGCAGCCGCCGCCGCGGGGGCGCTGCGTGTCCGGCGGCCCGTGGCATGTTTCGCCGACGGAAGGATCCTTGCCCATGTGCACGTACATCACCGAGAAGGTCGCGATCAGCGGCAGCGCCAAGGGGGCGTCCGGCTGGATGCCGGTGAGCGACAGCAGCGTCTACCTCGACCATCCCGTGCATGCGCCGTTCGGCCACACACTCAACATCGACTTCCTCGCACCGGAGCTCGGCCCGTCCGGGCGGGTGGCGGTCGAGCTCAGCCAGGACTCGGCGCGTGCCCTGGCGAAGGCGATCCAGGCGGTGCTGGACGCCGCCCCGCCCGGCCTCGAGTAGGCAGGTTTCCGCCCCGTCCAGCAGACGCGCAGCCCACACCCACGAACAATCCCTGACGTAGGAGACAGCTAGATGACTGACGCGCTCATCGCCGAGACCATCACCATCACCGCGGGTAACGACGACACCATCGAGGCGTACTCCGCCCGCCCGCTCGACGAGTCGCCCCGCGGCGGTGTCGTCGTCATCCACCACCTGCCCGGCTACGACGACAGCACCAAGGAGATCGCCCGCCGGTTCGCCTACCACGGCTACAACGCGATCATGCCGAACCTGTACTGGCGCCAGGCGCCGGGCGCGAGCCCGGACGACGCCGCGGCCACGGCGCGGGCGCAGGGCGGCATCCCCGACGAGCAGCTGGTCGCCGACGTGGACGGCGCCATCGCCTACCTCAAGGGGCTGCCGAACTCCAACGGCAAGGTGGGCACCATCGGCTACTGCTCCGGCGGCCGCCAGTCGTTCCTCGCCGCGGTCAGCCTACCGCTCGACGCCGCCGTCGACTGCTACGGCGCGTTCGTCACGGGCGTGCTCCCGGAAGGCTTCCCGCTGAAGGTCACCACGCTGGTGGACCGGACGCCGAACCTGTCCTGCCCGCTGCTCGGCCTGTTCGGCGAGGAGGACGCGTACCCGTCCCCGGCCGAGGTCGCCGAGCTCGAGGAAGCGCTCAAGGCAGCCGGCAAGACCTACGAGTTCCACAGCTACCCGAACGCGGGCCACGCCTTCTTCTCCGTCAACCGCCCCGCCTACCGCGTCGAGGCCGCCAACGACGGCTGGGAGCGCATCTTCGCCTTCTACGGCAAGTACCTCTCCGCCTAGCCGCTCCTTCCGGCCTACCTCGCCACAAGCACCGTAATATGAGATCATTGTGGGTACTTAGCACCTATATTCGGGCGCTAGGTACCCACAATCCGTTACTGGCCGCCGGGACCTGGGTAACAGTTCCCGAATGTCGGTGACGCGTGACAGGATCGCCAGACAGCGGTTTGCCGGCGGGGTAACCGCGCCACGGCGCGGGCAGACGGAGCCGCGCCACGGCGCGGGCGGATGGAAATGCGTGAGGGTCGCGGAATGAAGTTCACGGTGGAGCGCGATGCGCTCGCGGAGGCTGTCAGCTGGGTCGCCAGGGCACTGCCCGCCAGGGCCGTGCTGCCGGTGCTCACGGGGCTGCTGCTGAGCGCGGGCCCAGACGACCGGCCAGATCAGCAGAACGTGAGCGGCTTCCTCACTCTCTCCTGCTTCGACTACGAGGTGTCGGCGCGGGTCCGGGTGCCCGCCGAGGTGGCCGAGCCGGGGACCGTCCTGGTGCCGGGCCGCCTGCTCGTGGAGATCGTCCGGTCCCTGCCGCAGCACCCGGTGGATTTCGCTGACGACCCGGACGGAGTCTCGGTGACCTGCGGCGACGCGGCCTTCATGCTGACGCCGCTGCCGCTCGGGGAGTACCCGTCGCTGCCGGAGCTGCCGCAGTTCGCCGGCACGGCCGACAGCGCCGCGCTCGCCGCGGCGATCGCCCAGGTAACCCCGGCCGCCAGTCGCGATGACACGCTCCCGATGCTGACCGCCGTCAACGTCGAACTCGACGGGACGACGATGACGCTGGCCGCGACCGACCGCTACCGGCTAGCCGTCAGGGACCTTGACTGGAGCCCCGCACCCGGCCTGGCCGGCCAGGGCAGGATCGCGTTCCTCGTGCCGGCCAGGACGCTGAGCGAGGCGGCCAGGATGATTGGCCACGGCGACCAGGTGCTGCTGTCTTTCGGGGGGACGACCCCCCGCACCCCCCGGGGCGCGCCCGATGGCTCCGCCATCGTATCGGGCGCGCAGACGTCTTCCGGGGGGACGACTCCCGGGGGAGGCTACGGCGCGGCCGAGGCGATGATCGGCTTCGAGTCCGGTGAGCGCCGCCTCACCGCCCGGCTGCTGGCCGGCGAGTTCGTCAGGTACCGGTCTCGCTTCCCCGAAGAGTTCGGCTGCACCGCGGACCTGCCCGCCGACGCGTTCACCGAGGCGGTGCGCCGGGTGGCGCTCGTCGCCGAGCGAGGCACCCCGGTCCAGCTCTCGTTCGCGCCGGGCCGGGTCACCGTCGGCGCGGCGACCCAGGGGCAGGCGCGAGCCAGGGAGACGGTGCCCGCCGACTTCACCGGCGACGAGCCGTCGATCGCGTTCAGCCCGCAGTACCTGCTCGACGGGGTGGTCGCGGCCACCACGACGCACCCGGACGAGGCGGCCTCCCCGGTCGCCCAGGTCAGGCTGCGCTTCACCAGCCCGGCCAAGCCCGCGGTGATCACGCCGGCCCCCGGTTCGGGAAGCGATTTCAGGTACCTCGTCGTCCCGCAGCGTGTCGGGTAAGTGCCGCTAGGAGCCCGCTGAATTAGACCGTTTCCGGGACCAAGACGACCTGTCATACCTGGTCAGAACCATGCTGATACGTCCAAGCGCGGCAAGTTCAGCAAGCTCCTAGGGGACGCCCGGCCCCTTCAGCATGGCCCCTTGCGGTAGGCGCTGTACGTACTGCAGCGTCGTCGAACTGTGCTGGAACCCCGAGCCACCGTGGTAAAAGCCGTGCCTGGCGAACAGCAGAGCGGTGAACAGCCAGATCAGCATCGCGATCAGCAGCAGGGAAAGCGCGGCGAACCGGCCCGCCCGGTCAGCGGGCGTGGGCGGCGCCGCAAGCTCCCGTGCCTTGCGGGCGTCTGCCGCGCTTGCCGGGGGCCACGGCGTGCCTGCCATGCCGAGGTGCGCGTACGGGAAGACCGCCGGGTCCCAGCCGGCCCGCGGCACCGCTCTGTGCACCGCGGTCCGCCACGCTAGCCGCCCCGGCCCTGGCAGGTCGGCCATGATCCGGCTGAGCTGGCCGAACGTTCTCGCCGCGAACACGGCGTCTAGGCGCTCGTTCAGCTCATCGAGGGTCAGGCGCCCGGCGGCGTAGTGCTCGCCGAGGTCCGTCGCCGCGGCATCGCGTTCCGCGTCCCCGATGCGCAGCGCGTGTGGCCCCCGTGGCCGGGCGGGGTCGCCGCCGGCACCGGGAAAGGGTGCGTAATAACGCGTCGCCATCGCACTTCCCGTTTGGGTCGGAAGTTCGGTCCCTTCCACGATAAATCGCGGACAACGATTTTGTCTCCCGGGGGACGCTTTCCGGTAACAGGACCCGTCGGCGGGCCGCCCGGGCGGCTAGAAGCGACGGCGGCGCGGCCCGCAGCCACGCCGGCCACGCGGCCCGCGGCGCCCGCGGCCGAAGATGATGAACAGCAGCCGCCGCACCAGCGCGAACGCCGCGATGATCAGCACGATCCCGATCGGCCGCCCGGTCCCGAGACCGAACACCCCGAGGATGCCGACGATGAACAGCGCCCAGATAAGGACGGCGGTGAACGCCACCCGGCCGAGCCGGTTTCCGAGCCCGGCCCGCCAGGCGTCATTGCGCTCCTGCCGCTCACGGCGGGCATCGGCCGCGCCGGGCGGTGCCCACGGTCCCGAGCCGGCCGCACGCGCCCCGAACGGGCCGCCGAACGCAGGCCCTCCGCCGGGGGCGCCCGCGCCGGCCCAGCCGCGCCCGGCCGACGGCAGGTCCGCGAAGGTCGCGTTCAGGTCGCCGCGGGTCCGGGCGGCGAATACCGCGGACAGCCGCTCGTCCAGTTCCTCCTGGTCGAGCCGTCCGCTGGCGAAGTGCTCGCGCAGTTCGGCCGCAGCGGCCTCCCGCTCAGCGTCGCTGACCCGCATTTCATGTCCCGCAGCCACAGCATCCTCCGAAAAGCCCAGTACCCGCCGAACCCGGCGCTCGCGTTACCCGCTCCCCGCCGCGCCAGGCCAGCGGCGGCGTATCCACGATATATCGCGTATTAGCCAATGGCAACAAAACCGCCGCCCGGCCCGGCCGCCTGGCTCAGGATCCCGGCCGCTTAGTTCAGGAAGTAGCTCGCGCCGCCGTTCTGCGGGTTGGTGACGAGCGCGTAGATGGTGACCGGGGCGCTGTGCGCGAACCTGAGCGTCAGCTGGATGTCCTTGCCGTCGTGCATCGGCCCGGCGCCGGAGATCAGCAGGTGATAGCTGTTCGGGATGAGCTGCGTGGTGGAGTCGGCGGCCACGGGAATGGACGTCACCGTGTGCATGACGACGGGGGATACCCCCTTGCGCACCGGCGCGCGCAGCTCTACGGTCCCGCCGACGCTGGTGGACACGGAAACCAGCTGGTCGGCGTCCCCGTTGTTCCTGATGTCCAGGTACCCGACCGTGGTCTTCCCGGTCGCCGGCGGCTCCTGCACGGATGCGGCCACCACGACGATCCCCGACCCGCCCGCGTGGTTCCGCGAGGCGCAGCCCGCGGCTCCGGCGGCCAGCACGACGGCGGCGCCGGCCAGCGCGAGCGACCGGGGGAGCGTTTTCACGCCACAAAGGGTATGCCCCAGTGACGACTGCCCCCGGCGCGGGGGTGGCGCGCCGGGGGCAGGTCATCGCGGTATCCGTAGGGTCAGGCCGCGGCGCCTCAGCCCGCGGTGGAGAAACCGAGCGTCTTGTTCGCGTTCTGCGCGAACGTGTTCGTGTAGGTGGTGGTCAGGTCGACCGGTCCGGTGATGACCCCGGCCAGCTTGCTGATGGCCATGATCACCGTGGGGCCGCTAGCGGGCATCACGCCGTCGGGCAGGAACTGGGTCTTGTCCGTCGACAGGGTGGAGATGTAGATGTCCTTCGTCACCAGCGCGTTGTTGACGAAGTCCGGCGGCAGCGCGTTGGCGATGTCGGCCGCGCTGTGCGTGGCGATCCAGTGCATCGTGGCGACGATCGCGTCGACGACCTTCTGCGCGGTGTCCTGGTGCGAGTTCACCCAGCTGGTAAGCGCGAGCACGCCGGCCGTCGGCACGAAGCCGCCGAGCCACTTCTGCACTCCGGCGGTCGTGGTGAGGTCGAACGCCGCGTAGCCGACGCCCAGCTTCTCGATGGCCGCGACCGTCGGCTGCGTCGTCATGCCGCACAGGACCTTGTGGTGCTGCAGCGCCGCGATCATGGTGGTGCCGTCGCCGGCCGCGATCGTGCTGTAATCGGTGCCGTGCTTCAGGCCGAAACGGGCGGCCAGGTACTGGGTGAGCTGGTCGGTACCAGACCCGAGGTCGGTGACCCCGATCGACTGCCCCTTCCACTGCGTGGGGGAGGTGATGTGCGTGCCGGTGGCGCACATGATCCGCTCGCCCGGCGCTCCGGACAACTGCGCGATGTCCTCGACGGCCTTGCCCTTGAGCTGGAAGTTGATGGTGTGCACGTACCAGGCCCCGGCCAGGTCGACCTGCCCGGACGCCATCGCGTCCTCGGCGCCGACGCCGCCCGCCTGCTCGCTGGAGAGCACCATGTTGACGCCGTACTTCTTGTAGAAGCCGAGGCTCTGCGCGAGCTGGTACGGCAGGTAGATCTGCTTGTTGATGCCGCCGACCATCATCGTGACGGTGGGCAGGCTCGTGCTAGCGCCGCTTGAGCTGGCTGCGCCGGAAGCCCCGCCGCCGGCCGCGGCCGCGGATGAGCTGCTGCTGCCCGACGAGCAGGCGGCCACGGTGAGGGCGGTCGCGCACGCGGCCGCCAGGGCCCCGAGCGCGCCCCGGCGAAGGCCGGTTCTTTTCATAGGTGCTACTCCTTTGACTCGATATGAGAGAAAAGATGATCGAAGAGGAGAGGAACGGCGAGGAGAGGGAAGAGGCGGAAGAGAAGAAGGGACCGGAGACGGAGAGGTGAAAGGAGACGAGTGAGCGGGCGCTCAGACCGCGAGGGCCTCGGTGGCCGTCTGCGGCCGCCAGGCGAGTAGCCGCCGTTCGAGCAGGCTGATCAGCCACTCGGCGACCAGCGCGATCGCGCCGATGATGATCATCCCGGCGAAGACGCCGTTGGTGTCGAAGTTGTTTCCCGAATTGGTGATGACCACGCCGAGCCCGTGCTGCGCGCCGAGGATCTCGCCGACGATCGCGCCGATGACCGCGAACCCGAACGCCACGTGCAGCGACGCGATGATCCAGGTCATCGCGGACGGGATGACCACGCTGCGGACCACCTGCATCCGCGACGCGCCCAGGATCCGGGCGTTGTTGACCAGGTTCCCGTCTACCTCGCGGACGCCCTGGAAGGCGTTGAAGAAGACCACGAAGAACACCAGGAACGCGGCCAGGACGACCTTCGACCCGATGCCGAGCCCGAGGACGATGATGAAGAGCTCGCCGAGCACGATGCGCGGCAGCGCGTTGACCGCCTTAATGTAGGGGCTGAGCACCGTGGCCAGGAACCGCACCTGCCCGAGCAGCACGCCGACTACGACGCCGCCCACCGTCCCGATCAGGAACCCGAGAACGGCTTCCTCCAGCGTGACCGAGATCTGCAGCCAGATCGACCCGAAGCTGGTGCCGTGTTCTACCCAGTTCTTAAGCGTCGACACGACGCCGCTCGGCTGGCCGAAGAAGAACGGGTCCACGATCTTCAGCGAGGTGAACAGCTGCCAGCCGCCGAAGACGAGCACGAACACCACCAGCTGCGCAGCGAGCACCTGGAGCTTCCGTCGCCTCTTGGCGGAGAGACCCCCCGAAGGACGGCCGTCTGGGCGGACGGGCCTGATACGATCGCGGTTCTTGCGATCAGGCCCGTCCGCCCGGACATCGGGGGGTACGGGGCCGGGGGGCCCTATGGGGGGCGGGGAGTCCCCCATGCCAGAGGACTGTCCCCCCGGAAGACGACTGGTCATGACAGCACTCCTTCCGTGGCGGGGGCGGCCGACGCGGACGCGGTCTGCGCGTACGCCCGGGTCACCTCGTCGCGCAGCGACTCCCAGATCTCGTGGTGCAGCTCGGTGAACCGCTGGCCGAACCTGATCTCCTGCACCGAGCCGCGCGGCCGGGGCAGGTCGATGTCGAACACCGCCTTGATCGTGCCCGGCCCGGCGGTCATCACCACGACCTTGTCGGCGAGCGCGATCGCCTCCTCCAGGTCGTGGGTCACGAACATGACCGACGGCTTCGACTGGTCCCACAGCGTCAGCAGCTCGTTGGACATGATCGCCTTGGTCTGCACGTCGAGCGCGCCGAACGGCTCGTCCATCAGCAGGATCGACGGCTCGTTGATCAGCGCCGCGGCCAGCGCCACCCGCTTGCGCATGCCGCCGGACAGCTGGTGCGGGTAGCGGTCCTCGAACCCGGCCAGGCCCACCATGCGCAGCCAGTCCCTGGCGTCCGTGAGCGCGCTCTTCTTCGGCACGCCACGGAACAGCGGCCCCATGGCCACGTTCCCGAGCACCGACTTCCACGGCAGCAGCGCGTCGGTCTGGAACATGAAGCTGGTGCCCCGCCCGATCCCGGTCACCGGCTGGCCGCCGATGGACACCGTGCCCTCGCTGGCCCGGTCAAGGCCGGCCACCATGGTCAAGGTGGTGGACTTGCCGCACCCGGACGGCCCCACCACGGCGCAGAACTCCCCGGGCTCGACGGTCATGGTCACGTCACGCAGGGCGGTAAAAGTCGCGCCGCCCGGCGTCTGGAATCGTTTAGTGACACCGGCTAGCTCGATGCGCCCGGATTGCTCGAGGCGGGAGTCACGTCGTGTGTTAGATCGCACAAGCCAGGAAGCTAGACGCGGCCGTGACCCCGGTCACTATTGCGCGCGATCCCCGCCGTAAAGCGCCCTGTGCGCCTTTCGCGCGTAAAGCTCAAGCTCGTTCCGCTGGTTTTGCGCGTTCTGCGCACAATCATGCGTCTTCCTGCACTGTTGCGTCGTTGTTACACTGCGGTAACCCCGCAGGGAGGAAGCGGTTGAAGCTGCCCATCTGGCGCCACGTGCGGCAACGCCTGTCCACTCAGGTCGTCCTGCTGATGGTGACCATCCTGGTGCTCACCATGGCGGGCAGCCTCTACGTGCTGCAGCGGGACCTGCGCGAGCAGCTCAACGACCAGGTCGAGTACCGCGCGCTGTCCATCGCGCAGACGCTGGCGGGCGAGCGGAGCGTGGCCGAGCAGGCCGCCGCCGGTCGTCCGGGTGGTCAGCTCCAAGTGCTCGCCACGCAGGTGCAGCAGGAGACCAACGCGCTGTTCGTGGTGATCACCAACGCCCAGGGCATCCGCCTCACCCACCCGAACCCGGCGCTCATCGGCACCCCGATCACCTTCCACGACCCGGAGCCGGACACGACGGAGCCGTTCCGCACCGGCCTGCCCTGGGTCGGCATGCAGCGCGGCACGCTCGGCCTCGTCGCGGCGGGGAAGGTGCCGCTGCGGCTGGACGGGCGCCTGGTCGGCCAGGTTTCCGTCGGCTACCCCGTGAAGTTCGTCAACCGGGCCTGGGGCGGCGCCCTGGTGTCGTTCGTCGCATACCTGCTCGGCATGCTCGCGGTCGGCGTGCTCGCCGCCCTGGCCCTGGCCCGCCGGCTGAAGCGGCAGACCTTCGGCCTCGAGCTCGGCGAGATCGCCGCGCTGCTCCAGGAGCGGGAAGCGATGCTGCACGGCATCAAGGAGGCGGTGCTCGGCTACGACACCGCCGGCCGGATCCTGCTCGCTAACGACGCGGCCCGCGATCTGCTCGGCCTGCCACCGGAGTTCGCCGGCCGCAAGCTCCGCTACCTGCTGCCGCCCGGCCGGCTCGCTGACGTGGCGACCGGCGTGGCCGGTGGCAGCGACCTGCTCGTGCTGCACGAAGACAAGGTGCTCGTCGCCAACCGGATGCCGATCACCCGCAACAACCAGCAGCTCGGCTGGGTGGTCACCTTCCAGGACCGCACCGAGTCGGAGACGCTCAAGCGGTCACTGGACGAGGCGACCGGCCTCGCCGACACGCTGCGCGCCCAGTCGCACGAGTTCGCGAACCGGCTGCACACCCTGGTCGGCCTGGTCGAGCTCGGCCACTACGACGAGGCGGTCGAATTCGTGACCGGCCTGTCCGCCGCCCGGGGCGAGCTAACCGACCAGCTCACCCAGGCGATCGGCGAGCCGAAGCTGGCCGCGCTGATCCTCGGCAAGATGTCGCTCGCCGACGAGCGCGACGTCAGCCTCCGGCTGATGCCGGACAGCCGGGTAGGACAGCACGTCACCGCGATCACCCGGGTGCTGACCGTGGCCGGCAACCTGATCGACAACGCGATCGACGCCGCCGCGCTCGCCCCCGGGCCGCGCGAGGTGGAGCTGACCCTGGTCGCCGCCGAGTCCGACCTGCTGATCCGGGTGCGCGACAGCGGGCCAGGCGTGCCGCCGGAATTGCGGGAGGAGATCTTCACCGACGGCGTCACCACCAAGTCCTCGGTGACCGGCGCCCGCCGCGGCCTCGGGCTCGCCCTGGTCAGGCAGATCGTGGAGAGCATGGGCGGCATGGTCAGCGTCGGCCAGGACGTCGGCGCCGTCTTCACCGCCGTCCTGCCCGGCTGCCTCGACGCCCCCGGGCCAGACGATCAAGTGCCGGACGCATCGCTGCCGGACGCATCGCTGCCGGACGCATCGCTGCCGGTGCCGCTGCCCCGGGTCGTGTCGTGATCCGCACCCTGGTGGTCGACGACGACTTCCGGGTCGCCGCGATCCACGCCGCCTACGTGAACAAGATCGAGGGCTTCGAGGTCATCGCCGAGGCGCACAGCGCCGCCGAGGCGGTCAGCGCGGTGGACCGGCTCCGGCCCGACCTGATGCTGCTCGACCTCTACCTGCCGGACGAGCACGGGCTCAAGCTGGTCGCCCGGCTCCGCGACGGCCACCCGCCGGTGGACGTCATCGTCATCACCGCGGCCAAGGACGCCGACAGCGTCCGGGTCGCCATGCAGGGCGGCGCGCTGCACTACCTGCTCAAGCCGTTCAGCTTCCCGGTGCTGCGGGACAAGCTGCTGTCCTACGCGCAGATGCGGACCAGGCTGAGCGCCCTGCGCGAGGCCGACCAGCGGACCGTGGACCGGGTGTTCGGCGCCCTGCGCGCCACCGACCAGCTGGCCGGGGTCAAGGGCCGCTCGGTGCACACCCTGGAGGCGGTCGAGCAGCTGCTCAGCGAGACCGACGCCGACCTGTCCGCCGCCGAGGTCGCCGAGCGCACCGGGATGAGCCGGGCCACTGCCCAGCGCTACCTCAGCCACCTGCACGAAGTCGGCCGGGTCGACATCAAGCTCCGCTACGGCAGCGGCGGCCGCCCGGAGCACGGTTACCGGTGGCGGGTCTCGACCAACTAAGCGGTGCGCCACCTAGCCGCGGTCGAGCGCGGTCGAGATCAGGCCAAGGGGCGGGGACCCCAGGTCCATCAGCGCGGTGTGGAAGCGCTTGAGGCTGAAATCCGGCCCCCAAGCGGCCCGTGCCCGCTCACGCAGCGCCATGATTTCCAGCTTGCCCCAGGTGTACCGGCCGTAGGTCGGGTCGAACGTGGCGCGCCGCGCCTCGGACGCCGCCGCCGACCCGGTCAGGTGGGTGTCCGCCTCGAAGCGCGCGGTCGCCTCCGCCACCGTCCAGCCCGCGGTGTGCACGCCGAGCGCGCACGCCAGCCGGGTCACCCGGACCAGGGCCTCCAGCCAGACCCCGATCGCGAAGCGCGGGTCGTCGGCGAGGAAGCCCTCCTCGACGCACAACTCCTCGGCGTAGTGCGCCCAGCCCTCGACGAAGGCGCTGGAGAACAGGGTCCGCCGCACGTCGCCGCGGACCCGGCGCAGCGCCTGGTGGTGGGAGAAGTGCCCGGGCGCGACCTCGTGCACGGTGATGGCGGGCAGCGTGCTCGCGCTGAACACCTCGAGCCAGGCCTCGACCTCATCCTCCGGCCAGGACTCGTCGGGCGGGGTGATCCAGTACCAGGACGGCGCGTCCGGCTCGGCGGGCGCGTTGGTCGAGATCATCGCCATCGCCCAGCGCCGCGATTCCGGCGCCTCGCCGACCAGGCACGTCCCGTCGTCAACCGGCATCAGGTCGCGCGACCGGGTGAATTCAACCGCCCGGTCCGTCAAGTACCGCGCCGCCTCGAGCACGCCCGCCGCGTCCGGGTGGTCCCGCGTCAGCTCCCGCGCGACCTCCAGGGCCGGCCGCTTCGGATCGATCAGCGCGGCCGACTCGTCCAGCCGGGCCCGCAGCCGGTCCCGCTCGGCGTCGGCCCGGGCGGCGAGCGCGCCGAGGTCGACGGTGATCGCCTCGGCGGCGGACAGCAGCGACCTGAGCGCGTCCGGGCCGAGCGCCGCGTCCGCCGGACCGTTGACGGCGGCCCGTTCCACGTGCGCGACCAGCCGCCGGTGCGCGGCGAGGGCGGCGTCGCGCGCCGCCGGGTCCGCGTCCGCGGGGATGCCCGCCGCCAGGCCGCGGATGCCGCCGAGCAGCGAGGCCGCCACCGGCGCGGGCACCAGGTCGAGCGAGCCGACGGCCGCGTCGATGACCGCGGGCCAGTGCGCCAGGTGGGCGGCCCGCGCCGCGCGCCGTTCCGCCTCAGGCGCGTAGTCCTTGTCGTAGCAGGCGAGGTCGAGCTCGCCGAGATGGAACATCGGGTTGCGCCGGTGCAGCTGGAGGTCGGCGTAGACGACCCGCTGCAGCTCTTCGAACGCCCGCAGGTGCGCCTCGTCGTGCGGGTCGCTCATCGGCGGGCGGCCCGGCCTGGCGGCCGCGAGCCGGGCGAGCCCGGCTGCCACCCCGTCATGCGACAGGTCCTGCGGCACCCCGTCGTACTCGTGCCGCCCGCCGTACTCCCGCGCCTCCGCCACATTCAGGTCACAGATCGCCCGCACTCGCGGATCCAGCTCGTCCATGGATGAGACGCTACCTGGTCGCCGCTCCCGTGTCCGGGCGACTTCCGCGCCGCGTCGGCCGCCTCGCATCATCCCGAACGAGCGCGTGCTCCGCCCGTCCCGCCATCGGCATCCCCTCCCCTCCCCGCACCGCCCGGGCGGCAACATAGTGGACATTCAGGCACAGTCCGGTGTGCCTGAATGTCCACTATCCGTGCCATGGCCAAGATGCGCCCGCCCCCTGGCGGATAACAGCAAGAGGCGCAGGGCGCGCTCGCCCCGCGTCCACGGTGTTGGATGATGAGGGAAACCCTGGCACGGATGGAGTAGCGCAGATGGCGGAGATCCCTGAGTTCACCACGCGGCCGGAGCTCGCGGGGACGTTCGGGATGGTGGCATCGACGCACTGGCTCGCCACGGCGGCGGGCATGGCCGTGCTCGAGCGGGGCGGTAACGCGTTCGACGCCGCGGCCGCCGCCGGGTTCACCCTCCAGGTCGTGGAGCCGCACCTGAACGGCCCGGGCGGCGAGGTGCCGGTCATCGGGCACGACGCGCGGCGCGGCGAGACGTTCGTCGTCTGCGGGCAGGGCACCGCGCCGGCCGGCGCGACCGCCGAGGCGTACACGGGCCTCGGCCTCGACCTGGTGCCAGGCAGCGGGCTGCTCGCCGCCACCGTCCCGGGCGCGTTCGGCGGCTGGCTGCTGCTGCTGCGCGAGTACGGCACGCTCCGCCTGCGCGACGTGCTCGGCTACGCGATCGGCTACGCCGCCGGCGGCTACCCCGTGGTCCCCGCGATCAGCTGGTCGATCGCCAGTGTCGCCGAGCTGTTCCGCGAGCACTGGCACACGTCGGCGGAGACCTACCTGCCCGGCGGCGGCGTGCCGGCGCCGGGCAGCCGGTTCGCCAACCGCGCGCTCGCCGCCACCTACGAGCGCATCCTCGCCGAGGCGGAGGCCGCGGGCGCCGACCGGGACGCGCAGCTCGAGGCCGCCCGCCGCGCCTGGTACGACGGCTTCGTCGCCGAGGAGATCGGCAAGTTCGCCACCACCGAGGTGATGGACGTGACCGGGATGAGGCACCGCGGGCTGCTTACCGCGCACGACCTGTCCACCTGGCACGCCCGCCTTGAGGCGCCGGCCAGCCGCGATTACCACGGCCTTACGGTCTGCAAGACCGGCCCCTGGGGGCAGGGCCCCGTCTTCCTGCAGCAGCTCGCCCTGCTCGAGGGCATCGACCTCACGGCGATGGGACCGGGGTCGCCCGACTTCATCCACACCGTGACCGAGGCGGCCAAGCTCGCGTTCGCCGACCGGGAGGCGTGGTACGGCGACCCCGCGTTCACCGACGTGCCGCTCGGTGACCTGCTGTCCGCGCCGTACAACGACGAGCGGCGCACGCTCATCGGGGACGCCGCCAGCATGGAGCTGCGACCAGGCAGCCCCGGCGGCCGCGAGCCCGGGCTGCCCGGGTTCGCCACGCTCCCGTTCGGTAGGCCCGACCCCGAAGCCGCCGAGCGGGGCCGGCGGGCGAGCGGCGACCCAGGGCTCGACCCGGCGACCGGCGAGCCGATCGGCCGCGCGAGCGGGCCGGCGGGCAGCTCGGGCATGCACCCGCCGCGCGGCGACACGTGCCACCTCGACGTGGCTGACCGCTGGGGGAACGTGGTCACCGCGACGCCGAGCGGCGGCTGGCTGGCGTCATCGCCGGTCATCCCGTCCCTCGGGTTCTGCCTCGGGACCCGGGCGCAGATGTTCACGCTGACCCCGGGCCTGCCCGCGACGATCGCGCCCGGCAAGCGGCCGCGGACCACGCTGACCCCGACGCTGGTGCTGCGCGGCGACGAGCCGTACCTGGCGTTCGGCACTCCCGGCGGGGACCAGCAGGACCAGTGGACGCTCGGGTTCTTCCTGAACCACGTGCACTTCGGGATGAACCTGCAGCAGGCGATTGACTTCCCGGCGTTCCACTCCGCGCACATGCCGTCCTCGTTCTACCCGCGCGGGGCCTACCCGGGCCGCCTTGACATCGAGTCCCGGGCCGGCGAGGCGGTCACGGCCGAGCTCGCCCGCCGCGGCCACGATGTCCACGTGCAGCCGCCGTGGTCGCTCGGCCGGATCAGCGCCGTCGCCCGCAGGAACGGCCTGCTCTACGCGGCCGCCAACCCGCGCGGCATGCAGGGCTACGCGGCCGGCCGCTAATCCGGCCAAAGCGGGCCGCTAATCCGGTATAGCGGAACGTCGCAGGTCAACGCGGAAACGCTTACCGGGCTGCCGGAATTGCACAGTTTCACCCATGACAGTTGTCATAGGTGAACTCTGCGCCACGACACTACCCACTGGACTAGACCACATGATGGGATGCGTTAGTACGCGAAACCATCCCAATCCCAACCCCAGGGGAAGTGCTAATGAGCCACACCGGAACGGGGCCGGTCGTCTCGTTCGAGAACGTCAGCAAGCACTACGGCAGCCTCAAGGCGGTCGACGGGCTGAGCCTCGAACTCCGTCGCGGCGAGACCGTCGCCCTGCTCGGCCCGAACGGCGCCGGCAAGTCAACATCCCTCGACATGCTCCTCGCCCTGCGCAAGCCCACCTCCGGCAAGATCCAGATGTTCGGCCAGGACCCGTATCACGCGGTCAAGTCCGGCTCGGTCGGCGCGATGCTCCAGTCGGGCGGGCTGATGCCCGAGGTGACCGTCGGCGAGCTGGTGGCGCTGGTCGCCGGGCTGCACCCGCGGCCGGTGCCCGTCGCGACCACGTTGCGCCGGGCCGGCATCGCGGACATCGCCGGCCAGCGGGTAGACCGGATCTCCGGCGGCCAGACGCAGCGCGTCAGGTTCGCGCTCGCCATCGCGGGCGAGTGCGACCTGATCGTGCTCGACGAGCCGACCACGGCGATGGACGTGGAGACCAGGCAGCGGTTCTGGTCCTCGATGCGGGAAGAGGTCGCCGAGGGCAAGACCCTGCTGTTCGCCACCCACTACCTGGAGGAGGCGGACCAGGCGGCCGACCGCATCCTGGTCATCAACCGGGGCCGGCTGCTCGCCGACGGGACGCCCGAGGACATCAAGCAGCGGGCGGGGGCCAAGCGGATGTCGTTCCGGCTGCCCGGCGCGGACCAGGCGGTACTCGTCGGCCTGCCCGGCGTGGTCAGCCTGGAGACCAGGCACGACCTGGTGCACATCCAGACGCAGGACTCCGACGCGACGCTGTACGCGGTGCTCGACGCCGGCTACCGGCCGACCGAGATCGAGGTCGGCAGCCTCGGCCTTGAGCAGGCGTTCCTCGCGATCACCGCGGAAGACGACCAGGCCAACGGCCACGACCCGGTCCCCGCCCGTTAAGCGCACACCCCGACGTAACAGGAGACGAGAAAATTATGCGCGGCATATTGCTGCTGACGCAGGCCGAGATAAGCCGGCTGCGCCGCAACCGGAGATACCTGATCTTCACGGTGGGCCTGCCGGTGATCCTTTACCTGATCATCGGCAAGCAGGCGACCAGCAAGGCGTACGGCGTGGATTTCGCGGCCTATTACATGGTCGCGATGGCGACGTTCGGCGCGTTCGCCGGGGCACTCAACGGTAACGCCATCAGGATCTCCGAGGAGCGCAAGGTGGGCTGGATCAGGCAGTTGCGGCTGACCCCGCTGCCGGCCAACGCCTACGTGGTCGCCAAGATCCTGACCTCGATGGCCACCACGATCCCCTCGATCGTGATCGTGCTGCTCCTCGGCCGCTTCTACGGCGGCGTGCACCTGGCCCTCTGGCAGTGGCTGGTGATCGCGGTCATCGTCTGGCTCGGCTCGACGATCTTCGCCGCGCTCGCGGTCGCGATCGGCTACCGGTTCCCGCCGGACCAGGTCCAGCCGATTACGTTGCTGTTCTACTTCACGTTCACGATCCTCGGCGGGATCTGGTTCCCGCTCGGCGGCGCGCTGCAGACCATCGGCAAGGGCACGCCAACTTACGAGGCGGTGAAGATCTCGACCGACGTCATCGGCAATGTCACGGTGCCGTACGGCCTGGTCATCGGACTGGTGGTCTGGCTGGCGATCTTCGCGGGGCTGGCCACCCTCTCGGTGCGCTCCATGGCAGAAGCGGTCTGACCGGGCGAAGATAGCGTTATGTCCATCACGTCCGCCGATCGTTCGGTCCTCAGCGCAGGGGCCCCCGCCGGGGGGCCCCTCGTGGGGTACGGGTACGGCACCAGGTTCGGCCGGATCGCCGGGATCGTGTTCACCGGGATCTGGCTGGCCTACCTGATCGGGCCGGTCGTCAACCTGATCACCAGGCACTACAGCCCGGCCCAGCGGGCCGCGGGACTCTCCATCATCGCGGCGTTCTGCCTCATCTACGTGATCCTGGTGCCGCGCTGGCCGTTTAGCCCCCGGTATGCCCACGCCGGCCTGGCCGCGCTCGCCGCGCTGGCGGCGGCCGGCTGCGTCATGTTCGGCGGCATGGGCGCGGCCAGCCTGTGGATCTTCGTCTCGTCCGCCGCCGGGCTGCTGGTCGCCAGCCACCGCTGGGCGGTCCGGGTCGTCCTGGCGGTCGCCGTCTGCTACGTGGTCTTCTGCTACACCGGCCACGTCGCCATGACCGACTTCCTCGGCAACCTGCTGCCGGTGACGTGCCTCGGCCTGGTCATGATCGGCCTGCGCAGGCAGGTGCAGCTGACCATCGAGCTGCGCCGGGCGCGCGAGGAGGTCGTGCAGCTGGCGGCGAACGACGAGCGGCTGCGCCTGGCCCGCGACATGCACGACCTGACCGGCCAGTCGCTGTCGATGATCACGCTCAAGTCCGAGCTCGCCGCCCGGCTGCTGTCCCGGCTGCCGGGCAGTCCGGAGCGGGACCGGGTGCAGGATGAGATCGAGCAGGTCGCCGCGGTCAGCAGGCAGACGCTGCACGACATCCGCGAGGCGATCAGCGGGTACCGGCGGCCGACGCTGGCGGTGGAGGTCATCACCGCCCGCGCGGCCCTGATGAGCGCGGGCATCGCCGTCGAAGACGACCCGGGGCTCACCCTGACGTCCGGCACGTTCGACCCGGACGCGGAGGCGGCGCTCGCCTGGTGCCTGCGCGAGGCGGTCACCAACGTGGTCCGTCACTCCGGCGCGAAGCACTGCCAGATCGGGCTCACCAGCCGACGGGACACCATCACCCTGGTGGTGAGCGACGACGGCCACGGCCACGTGCCGGCGGCCGGCCCCCACGGCGCCGACGCCGCGGCGTCGGGCACCGGGCTGCGCGGCATGTCCGAGCGGCTCAGCGCGGCCGGCGGCTCGCTTGAGCTCCGCCCGGACGCGAGCCCTGGCTTCCGCCTCACCGCGACCGTCCCGGCGCGCCTCGAGCAGGTGACATCATCGGGGACGTGATCCGGGTGCTGCTCGCCGAGGACCAGGCGATGATCCGCGAGGCCCTCGCGGCGCTGCTGTCGTTCGAGGACGACATCGAGGTGGTCGCCCAGGTGGGCCGGGGTGACGAGGTGACCAGGGCCGCGCGGGACGTCAAGCCGGACGTCGCGCTGCTCGACATCGAGATGCCAGGGATGGACGGGCTCAGCGCCGCCGCCGCGCTGCGCGCGGCCTGCCCGGACGTCAAGATCATCATCCTCACCACATTCGGCCGCCCCGGCTACCTGCGCCGGGCGATGGAGTCGGGCGCGTCCGGGTTCATCGTCAAGGACTCGCCCGCCGACAAGCTCGCCCGCACCATCCGCGGCGTGCTGGCCGGACAGCGCGTCATCGACCCCGACCTGGCCGCCGCCGCGCTGGCCGAGGGCGCGAATCCGCTCACCCCGCGCGAGCGGGACGTGCTCGCCGCCGCCGCGCAAAACGACGGGGCCACCCTCGCCCAGATCGCCGCCGCGGTGTACCTGTCGGAAGGCACCGTCAGGAACTACCTCTCCTCCTGCATCCAGAAGACCGGCGCCCGCAACCGCGCCGAGGCCGTCCGCGTCGCCCAGGACCGCGGCTGGCTGTAGGCGACGGAAATCGCTCCGTATCACCACCGGTGCCGCGGCCATAGGATGACCGCGTGGCAACCCCTGGTTATCTCCGCTTTCCGCACGTCTACGATGACCTGCTCGCCTTCGTCGCAGAAGATGACGTCTGGCT
>Ga0207664_10000734_pt1 | contig 22242 bp, 27 predicted proteins | sample LARL83metaG_FD_184349 | JGI IMG/M metagenome (GOLD analysis project Ga0207664, IMG submission 184349) | Corn, switchgrass and miscanthus rhizosphere microbial communities from Kellogg Biological Station, Michigan, USA - LAR L8-3 metaG... | ecosystem: Host-associated > Plants > Roots >... | reverse complement strand
CTCTATCTACGTGGACGCCGCTAAGCGTCACCTCAACTTCTATTTTGAGGGAGAAGACAACGATCCGGACTCGGGTTTGTCACATCTCGCCCACGCTCTAGCGTGCCTCGCGATCCTCGTCGACGCGAAGGCCGCTGGCAAGCTGAATGACGACCGCCAGGTCTCCGGCGGCTATCGCAAATTGATGAACGAGCTGACGCCGGCGGTGATGGTCCTCAAGGCCCTGCACGACGACAAGAACCCGCGGCACTACACCATCGCGGACAACGCGCCGAAGCCGTATACGCCCCCGAAGCTCGGCGAGGTGATGCCGATGCCTGGTCTCGCCCCGGTGTATGGCCCGAGGGATTGGGCGAAGTCCTGCCCGCACGTCGGCTGCACGCTGCCGCCAGGGCACATTCACCCGGTTGGCGGCCCACAGTCGGCTGCGGGGTGCGCGCCTGACAGCATCCACCCGAACCGGCTCGTTCCGTGAGCCGCTGTACCTGGTGCCACGATCACCACTCGACGCCGCTGGTCCTCTGCCCTTCCTGTGAGGCCGCGGCTCAGTGGTTGCGCGACCGGGCGGGCGAACCCATCCGGACTGTCAAGAAATCCGACACTTGACGAATTAGTTAAGACAACGTAGTATGGGTCCATGCAGAAAAACTCTGTTCTTCTCACCCCTACTACGACGGCCGAAACGGCCCGGCACACTGCTGCGCCGACAGGCAGCATCACCCTCAACCATGTGCGCGGACCTGGCGCCCTCGAGGAGCTCGAGGCCATGCGCGCCAAGCGCGCGGATCTCGTCGCCAAGCTGCAGAAGATCTCTCGAGAGATCGCCGACGCGGAGCTCCTGCAGCTCGTGAGCGCTGCGTGATTACCGTCTGCGCGTGGTGCCCCGACGCAACAAAGGCCGTCCTCTCCGATGATGGGAAGAAGGACGGCCTCGTGTCACACGGGATCTGCCAGCCGTGCGCCGACAAGCTGGTCGACGAGGAGCTCTCGCAGCTCGAGGCTGCGCCCGAAGTCTTCGGCGACGAGGACTAGCGGCGCACCGGGCCGGCGAGCCCGAGTTGCTTCGCCTCGTACGCCCCTGACGCCTCGGCGTACTTGAGCTGCGCCGCCATTTCCTCCGCCTTGTTGGCAAAGGTGCCGTTGTGGTACGCATCCCAGGCGGCATCGAGGTGCTCGCGGGTTCCCGGCTGCAGCGCGCGGTTCGCCCGGTAGGCCTTGTCGGACGTCACGAGTTTGTTTGCGTTGCGAATGTACTCCGGCCCCTGCTGCGGCCCGTTTGACATTGCATCGTGCGCCGCCTGGTAGTGCTCGAACGTGCCGAGCTGCGGGTCGCCTGGGTTGTAGTGGTGCAGGAGTCCCGTGCCGTCCTGGGCCTTCACAGGCGCGAACGCTGAGTGGATCTGGTCGTTCTTGAACGCAATCCAAACACGGTGCTCGCCGAGCGCGGCTGCGCCGCCGCGGCCTTTACCGGACCCGATGTGCGTCAACCCGTCGTACCCCATTTTCTGTAGGGTCTCGTTCACACGAGCGCCCGCGAGCTTCATGTTCGCGTCGCGCTGGTCGTACGAGCCGCCGACGTACTCGTGCCCGTTCTTCAGGGCCTTCCAGAGATCGCCGTACGTCGCCGGCCCGTGATTGTCTATGATGTCCCCGATCTGGTCGACGGCCATCTCACGGTTGAAGTGATCGCCGGCGTGCCTCTGGTACTCGTCGAGGAATTTCGCAATCGGGTGCTCGGGATCCTGCTCTACGCCTGGGCGAGTCGAGCCCTCCATGTACGAGTCCGCCTCGGGGAGCTCGTCGTCGAGGTAGAGCGGCTTCCGGATGTCGAGATACTGCTTGTGCACGTTCGGCGCTGCCCCGTCCTTGCCGATCTCGCCGGCGTAGCCTGGCGTCGCCGCGACTTCCGGGTTCTCGGTCGTGTAGTGGCCGGGCCCGAACAGGGAATTCGGCTTGCTCTTCGTGACGTCCGGCGTTTCGTACGGCGTGCGCGTGCCGTGGTAGACCGGGAGGAGCTCCCGGTTCGAGTCCTCGACGTGCGAGTCGGGCAGGAAGCGATTACGCCCCCGCACGATCAGCGTGTCCATCAGCGTCTTCGGGACGTTCTCGTCATTGAAGGCGCCCCGAGGGCTCGCCTCCGCGGAGCTCGCTAGCCGCCTGCGCCTCCGGGTTCTTGACCCCCTGGCGCCTGAGCAGATCTGCGTACTTCTGCTCCTTTGCCGACAGCTTGAGCACAGGCGCGGCCTCCGCCGGTGCCGCCTGGCGTGCGAAATCGGCCATGCTCATGTACGGCTGCGTCCCGCCCATCTGTGCCACCGGCGGTGCCTTCGGCGCGTACCGCGCGAGGGACGGAAACTGCTGCATGAGCTCGTCGAACGCCGGCTTCCCGACGTTCACCTGGGCCTGAGCAACGCGCGTAGCGGCTTCGTCGTGGGCCCCCAACGCGGCGAGCTGCTGCGCGTTGCGGAGATGCTCCACAGCCGGCTCGGCGTGGCCCAAGCCCGCCAGATGCCCTATAAGGCTCTGTCCGTTCGTGGTGTGCGCTGCCTGTAGGGCCTGCGCCTCGAGTGCCCCAGGCGCCGCGCTGGCCGCCGCCCCGATAGCGATAGGAGCTCCCTCGGCGCCGCGCCCCAGGACGCGGGCAAGCAAGCTGCCGCCCTCGCCCTCTGGAAGCACCGGAACGGCTGCGGCGAGCGAAGCGACGGCCGCGAGCTTGTGGCCCTGGGCGGCGGCCTGCTGCGCGTCGTACAGGTGCGGGAGTGGGTTGCCCAGGCCGAGCGCGTTCAACGCGCGCTGGACCTTGTCCTCGAACGGCTTCGGGAGCGTGTGCCGCGCCCAATCGGGCCGGGTGTCCGCGCCGATGGTGTTCGGTACGGGCACCGGCGCCCTGGCCGGCGTCACTGCGGTCGCGTCGGCCGGCGTATCGCCGAGGTACTTATCGAGCCAAGAGATCCCCACGATTCATTGTCCCCTACCGCGTTGGAGCTGTGGAATTACTGCCCGAGATAATTCTTGAACGCGTCGAGGATGCCGACGCTGGCCGGGCCGGTCGCTGCGCTGATTGGACCGTTCGCGCTCTTCGATGCGAGACGTGCGAGCAAGGCCTGAATGGCCTCGGGCCCCTGGGTCGTGAGCATCTTGCCGATCTGCGCCTGGCTGGCCTGGCGCATTTCGTCGCGCACGTTGGCGATCACCGGACGCGCAACCGCGCCGGCGACCCCGAGGACCGGGCTGTGCGAGATCGCGCCCATCATGGCGCCGCCTGCGATGTCGACCGGCGCGAGCTTGAACCGATCCGCCATGCGCCGCGCGCTCGGGGAGCCGCCCGTTGCAGCCTTGAGCTGCGAGAGCACGCCCTCCGAGTCCATTTCCCGCATGAATTTGTCCATCGTCTTCTCGTCGCCGAAGACCGCCTTGAGCTTCTCGGTGAGATCCTCGCCGGCGTTGATGAACGGGCTCGCTGAGTCCCGGTTGCTCGCAGCGTTAGCGGCCTGCTTAATCAAGCTGCTCGCTACTCCATGCCTGTAACCGTAGACTTCACTCGGCGACATCTTCGACAGCTTGCCAGCAATCGAACGTGCGTCGGCGGCCCGACTCCAATCTTTCGCGCCCTCGGCGACCGCGTCGGAATTCCGCGCGAGAACGCCGAACGTCTTCTGGACGTCCGCGTGCTCCTTCACGTTGTCGACGAGGTGATCGTTGATCCCGCGCTTGATCGTCTGGTACGCCTCGCCGAGCTCCTGGCGTGACTTATTGAACGCGGCCCCGGCGTTGTCGTTCATGTCCTGCATCAGCCCGTAGAGCGTGCCGTACGTCTGCGGCGGCGTGACCTTCTCCGCGCCCTCCGCGGCCGCCGGGTTGAAGGCGGTAAGGCCGAGCGACTGACTCGCTGGCATCTTGTCGCCCTTCAGCATCGAGAGGAATTCCGTGACCGGCGTAGGATCCCCGTGGTTCAAGCGCTCTGCCTTGCTGGCGCGCTCGAGCGCCGCCATCATGCCTGGCTTGCTCAGGATGGACTCGAGATCGCCGTCGACCGGGAGCTCGCGGTACTTGTCGCGGAGCGCACCGTAGGCCTGCTTCGCCCAATCGTTGCGCTGCTTGTCGAGCCGTGCGACGAGCTCCTCGGCGTTCGGATCCCCCGCCGACTTGCGGATAGACGCGAGCACACGCGCGCCCTGGTCCGCCTGGCGAGCATCCGTGAGCTTCTTCAGCGCGGCGTACGCGTCCGGGTTCTCGTTCGCAACGCGGTCGGCGAGCGCGCGGAATTCCGGCGAGAGGTCGGCAAGCGAGGTGATCTTGCCGCGGCCTGCCGCCACCATCTTGTCGAGCAATGCCATCGCGTCAGGCGACTTGGCGAGTGTCTGTGTGATCGCCTTCTCCGCCGCGTTCGGGCCGAGGAGCTTGGACGCGCCGTGAATGAGCCCGCCGAAGAGCGCACCACCGAGCACGCCGGCACCGGCGCCCTCGAGCTGCGAGGCCGCGTCGTCCTTCGCGTCTCCGCTTCCCTGCAGCGCACCCGCGACCATGCCCGCCTTCACCACGCCGAGCGGCGCGAGCGCCTCGTTCAACGGGTTCCCCACAGCACCGGCCACCGAGCCCACGAGGGACGCGGTCGGATGGTCCTGCTGGTCCTGGTCGAGCGACGCGCGGTAGGTGTCGTCGGCGTGGCGGTACGTGTCCTGGCCGAGAAGCGCCTGCGTCGCGGCTGCGATGCGGTGCCCCTGGCCGAACGCGAGCGCGTTCACACCCTTGTCGAGCCCGGCGTAGAGCGCCTGCTCACGGTTCTCCTGCGGCGTCATGAGGTCCGTGCCCTTCGACTTCGGCGCAGCCTTGCCGGAGACGTACAGGTCGAACGCGTCGGCGTTCGACATGCCCGCCATCGCGGCCGTGTTGACCTGGCGCTGCGCGACGTCCGGCGCAACGCCGGCCTTCACGAGCGCGTCGAAGAGCTCCGCCTTTGGGTTGGCCGGAGCGGTTGGCGTGGTCGGATCGCTCATCGGAACGGGTTCGTGACCGGCGCCGTGGATGCTGCGGGCGTGCTGAGCTCAGGCTTGGACGCGTCCAGAAATTCCGCATCCGTGCGCGGCAGATAGCGCGTCGAGCTCGGGTGCAGCGTCGAATACTCCTGGTACTTCGCCTGGTACTGCTTGCGGTAGCTCTGGTGCGACGCGTTCGCGACGTCGACCATGCCCTGAAGCTGCTCGACCGGGAAGGTTCCGTCCTTGAGGCGCTGCACGAAGGTCGCGTACTGCCCCTTGATCGACGGGTCGACCTTCGAGGCAAACTCGAGCATCTTGCTTCGGACCTGAGCCTTCGGATCCAGCGCGCCCATGTAATTGATGATCGCCGACTTGTACGCCTCGGGACTCCCCGCGGCGGAACGCCCGGCGATGGTCTTGAACGCGTTGAACGCGACGTTCTCCTTTCGGAGATCCGCCGTGTCCGTCATGAAGCTCTTCGCGAACGACAGATCGCTCGTGTCGTTGTGGTCGGTCTGCGTGATGTCCTGGCCGCGGAGCTGGCGATCACCCGCCGCCTTCTGCGCGAGCGAGATCTGCTTCGTCCCGTCCGTCACCGGCGTTACGCCGTCGAGCTCGAACGTCTCGTGCGTCTTCGGGTTGAAAAAGCCCCAACGGTCCCCGAGGTCGATCTTCTCGAAATTCGGGCCGAGGTTGCTGGCGCGGCCCTCGCGGACACTTTTCGCGAGCGCGGCGTACTTCGCGGCCGCGTCGAGATCGCCCGCCGCGGCGCTCTTGACGCCGGCGTCTTCGATAAGGTCGAGCTGCTTGGCCGGGTCCGTCTCCGCCTGGATGCGCTGCGAGAGCCCGGCTTCGATCTGTGCGCGCGTCGCCTGGACGTGCTGCGCCTGGGCCTGCTGCGTGTTGTACTGATTCGCCTGAATCGAGGACTGCGTGCCCTGCGCCGCGGTGTCGCGCGCTGCGCCGAGGCCTCGTGCAATCGACTGTAGCGTCGACGGCATGAAGCCCTGCCTGTCCGGCTGGCGGTCGAGCATGGCGAGCCCGGAATTCCGAAGCGCCTGCTGGCGGATAAACTGAAGCTGCGCCGGCGAGAGGTTCTGCGCGAGGGCCGGGTCGATAGGCGCAATCGCGGCGGAATACTTGCCGACGCCGTTCTGAATCGCCGTACCGATCCGAGACAACAGGCTGTGGTGCTGCACGAGGTTCGGCGCGGGCTGAAACTGCGGCACGACGCCCGCCGGCACCTGGCTCGATCCATCGGACGGAGCTGGCGCCATCGGGGTCGTGTCGACGCTCGGGCCGACCGCGTTGAGTGCGTCGAGAAGGCTGCTGTAGTCGGGCGTCACTTGTGCGGCCCCCCGATGAAGCTCGAGGCCACCTGAGCGCCGCCGAGGAGATCGCCGAAGAGATCGCCGCTCTGCGTCGCTGTCTGGCCGTGCTGAAGCGCTGAAGCGGCCGCGAGAAGCGTCTGCGCGCCGTGCGCCTGGTCGGCCTGCGCCTGGGCCGTCTGGTACTGGCCGAGGCTCGCCGCGTCGGCGTTGCCGGCGAGGCCGAGGTTCGCGAGCTGGCTCGCGCGGTTCATCGAGTCGTTGAAGCCCTGGTACTGAAGCTGCCCGATCTGCTGCATCTGGTTGTTCGCGACTTCCCCGAGCCCGACACCCGTAGCGACACCCTGACGGGTGCCTCCGAAGGCGCCGCTCTTCGCAAACTGGCCGGCGATGCTGTTCTGGACGTTGGCCGCCTGGCGGCCCCACTGCGAATTGACGCCGTTGATGACGTCGCTCTCGTACGGGTTCATGAGCTGCTGCTGAGCAGCAACATCCCCGGAGAGTGCGCTCAAGCCGGTCTGGCCCTGCGCGGCGACGCCCTGGTCGTACCCCTTCGCCTGGATGACGGACGGATCCACCGGCGCGAGGTGCTGGTTTGCGTAGCCCTGCGCGGCGACCCACGCGTCATGCTGGCGGCCGGCCGTGACATTGTCGACGCCGGAAGTCTGTGTTTTGCTCTTACCCATCGGTTATAACGCACACTCCATGTTGACGATCCGTGATTCTTTCCAGCCTGTCCGGCCGAGAAAGGAACGAAGCCAGCCGCGTCGACCTGTGAGAGTGGCGATGGTGCAGCCTTGCTCCTTGCCCCACGCCAAGATCGTCGGCGTGGCGGCTTGAATCTCCTGCATGTTCCCGCCGGCGATCCAGAAGTGCAGGACGCCACCGGCGGCGATTTGGGTAATTATGACCGAATTCCCGAGAGGCCAGTATTGGGCGTGGCCCGACCGAACAGCCTCCGAAACTCGGTCAAATGTACTGATTTCGATGCTGTGTGTCAATGCCTGTTCGATTTCTTTCCGATAGCGCTCGAGCGGCGGCGGCTGGAAGGTCACAGGTAGCGCCTGAAATACTGGATCCAAGCGCTCCCCGGATGGTCGGCCTGGTAGCCCCAAATCCCGATGTGATCCTGCGTCACCACAAACCCGTCGTTCGAGAGCGCCGCCACCGTGAACCAGGCCACCCCGTTGAAGCTCGCGTCCATGCCCGTCTGGCCGGCGCCGTCGCCGTGCACGCGGAGGTAGATGTAGTCGAACGAGTGATACTGCAGGCCGCCCAACGGCGACCCGAGGAACGACGAGGAGAACGAGAGCGGGCTCGCGAAATTGAAGCCCGAGAAGGCAATGGAGCCCGTCTTCCCGATGCCGAAGCATTTGATGTGGTGCGTGCTGGCGTCCCGAACGCAGATACCGACGTGGGAGTTTGCCGACCCGTCAATCGAGTCGAGGACGACCTTCATCTCGAAGCCCCACGCCGTACCGGACGAGCCCGAAAACGGCTGGTCGATCCCGGTCACTTCGTTCGTGGACGCGAGCGCCATGCGGAGGCCGCCCTTGCTGTCGAAGCTGAAGGTCGGGCCGCTGTGGAAGATCGTCCAGAGCGACGAATTGTAGCCGGTCGTCGGGTCGGTCATCTCGTCGTCCATTGCGTTCGGCGAGGCCGGCACGCGGTCGGGCCCGAGCCCGCGCGGGATGACGATGCCGTTCGTCAGATCCGTTGCGGACTCGTCGAGCAGATACTTGGCCGTGAGATCCCCGCCCCCGCCACCGCCGCCCCCGCCGCCGGTCGACGGCGCCGGGAGCTTCTCGAAGGCGCGCTCGAGATCCGCGCGAAACTTGTTCTCCTCGTTCCCGTCGAAACGCAGCGTTCCCATGAGCGGGATCGTGATGCGCGGGAAATTGACGCGCGGCATCCTACCGGCGACCGCCGACCCGGTAGCCGAGTCGCATCTTCCCGATACGCCAGGCCGTGTTCGCGACCGCCTCGGTGAAGCGCACGCGGAGCTGGCGCCCCGTGCAGCGAACGCTCGTCGGCGCTGTCAGCGTGTACGGGCCGTGCTCGTACGGGAGCTCGGTCGGGAAGAAGGACGTGTAGAGCGTCGCGTTCACCTGGCCGAGCACCTTCTCGTCCGGCACGATGCGCTGGAAGTGCTTCACGATCTCCTCGTTCCCGGTGTCAATCGGCCCGGACGTAAGGAACGGCACCTCGTCACCGCGGTCATTCCCGAATTCGTGCTCCCAAATGAGCCCCTCGTCGTCGACCAGGACCGGGTATTCAGTCGGCCCGTCCGTCACACCGGCGGTGCGCGTCTGTGTCCCGATGCACCAGTGGTCCTCGATGTAATTGTAGATCACGTACGAGTCTATCTCGCTCGAGGCGAGCGACGGGTAGAAGAACCAGATCTCGCCAAACTGCGTATACGGCTTCGCGTGGATCTTCGCGAGCTGCGCGCGGTTGAGGTTCGAGAACAGGAAATCGGCGACGTCGCAGCGGATAGGTGCCACCGCGCCGTCGTACTTGTAGAATTTCCCGTTGCCCATCCACAGCGCGCGGCCGTCGACAATCGCCACCGCGTTCGGCGCGATCAGTCCACAGTGGTCGCCGACCTGGCGGAACGAGTACACCTCGGGAAGTCCGAGGTACGTCGCGACCCACATATCCATGTCGGTCCACAGGTACGTCTCACCGCGGCCGCGACGGCCGGCGACGAGCGCGCCGTTCGTGGCAAGCGGCTGCTGGCCGGCCTGGTTCGTGACCGATGCGAAATCCCAATCGACGTAGCTCTCCTGGTCGGCCCACGAGACGGTGTCGCCCTTGAGCAGCATGACGAAGCGCTCCGGCGTGACGACAACCGCTTTCGCGTCCGGAATCGTGCCGCCGGTGGCGGTCGGGAAGATCGCGGCCGTGGCCGGGTCGCCCTCCCACACGTACAGCTTGAGGTCCGACGTGCAGACGCCCACGGCGAAGTCGCCGAAGTTATCGAGCTGCCACGTCGCGGCGTCGACCGAGTCGCCGCCAGATGCAGCGCCGCCCCACGGCCCCGCGCCCCACGCGCCATCGCCCCAGGAGCCACCGCCGCCGGTCGGGCCGGAGTCGATATTCCCTGTGGTGAAGCCCGAAGGCGTGATGTCGTGCATCGTCTTCCCCGATATGAGGTAGAGGTTCGTGTTCGTGCCAATCGCGATGCGCGTCGTGCCGTCCTCACCGCGCCAGGCGAGCGCGCCCCGTGCAACGCCGGTGATCGCTGAGAACGCGGTGAAGGTGGAATCGAGCATACGGCGCCAGCCGCCGACCGGGCGGATGGTGTCCTCGGTGAAGCGCACGAGGTTGGCGTCGGCCCACCGACCCTTTGCTTCGTAGTCGGTGCCCTGGCGGTAGATCCCCGGCGGCGGGCTGAGTGGGATGAGGGATTCGATCATGCTACCACTTCCCCGCGGCCTTGAGCTCGTCGCGCTTGCGATACCACGCGAACGCCTGTATGTGGTCGTCGTCGTTGAAGTCGTGGCCGCTGTGCAGGCGCGGGTGCTTCGCGCACGTCTCCCACAGCCACTTCCACTGCGGTTCGCTGTAGGACCAGCTCGGCCCGTTCGGCGTGAGGACGGCAACGTCGACCGCGAGGCCGAATTCGTGGGCGCTGTGACCCGGAGGCGCCGCGAGCGGGCCGCCCTTCAGGTACGCGTCGTGGAGCTTCGTCTGCTCCGCGGTCGAGCGCCGGCCATACGTGACGACCCACGAGAAGAGACTTCCCGCGAGCACGTCGTAGATGTCGGAGTCAAACTGCGGCTCGAGCTCGGCTCGGTTGATGTCATAGCGGACACTCACGTCGTCGGGTCACTCTCCTTTCCACCTGTGATTTTCTTGATGACTTCGCCCATCTTCGCGAGGGTCGCAGTCGCCCCACCACCGATAATTGCCGACACGGTCCCGGCGTCGCGCCCCATGATGACCGCGATGTACGCGAGCACCACGAAGGCGAATATCGCGAAGCGTGTCATGCTGAGCTTCGCGTCGGCCTCATTCGTCTCGCGGAACATGCTCAACGCTTCCTCACGAAGAGCTCGACGCCGAGCGTGAGGAGCGCGCCCGCGACACCGCTCGCCGTGCCCATGAGCCACGCGCGCACGCGGCGCTCGCCGGCGCGCTCGGAGAGTGTCGCTTCGATCCGGTCGACCTTCTTCTCGAGCCGAAGGACGATGTTATACAGCATGTCGAATTCGGTCACAGAGGCCCCGAGCATCCGCCGAATTCATCCGTGTACGACTGACTGCGCGTGCCGGCGACGAAGCCGCCCGAGACGCGAACGACATCGAGCTTGAACGTCGTCGTGACGTTGTGCGGCGAGCTCCCGCTGTAGACGAGCCCCGAGAGATTGAAGTCGTAGTGCGTGGTGCCGGCTGCGGTCAGCGTCGTCTTGAGCACGCCGTTGACGTAGACGTTCACCTTGTAATTGACCCAATCGGGGTTCGCGATTGCGAACGTCCCGCGGACGCTGGCCGGCGTGCCGACCGACTTTCCGCTACACGTCCCGCTGTTCTGCAGCGTGACCGACAACGACGACACACTCGGCGCGACAACGGCCGAGTGTGACGCTCCCATGAGCCCAAGCGCCTGCAGGAGCATGGCTCAGCTCTCGTTGAGCTGCCATCCGAGGACGTTCCAGCTCGTGCCGCCATTGCGGCTCGAGAACGAGACGAGATCCTTGCCGGACGTCAGAATCGGCGACCCGCCAGATCCGCCGGGAAACTTCGCCCCGGTGAACCAGGTCACGCCGACGCTCCCACCGTTGATCTCGATGAGCAGCGGAATGAGCTTGCCTGTCGCGGGCACATTAGACAGGGACAACGTCACCGCGCCACTGCATGTGAGCGAGAAGCTGTTCGCGAGCGACAGATCCAGCGTAACGGCGCCCGTCACCGAGCCCAGGTCGACGTGCGCGTGCGTCTCGGTGAGGAGATTCAGCGGGCCCGTCATCGTGTCGCCGGACTTCGGCAGCGCCGCGTTAGCGACGTCCGAGACCGTCTTCAGGTCGGTGTCGATAGCATCGAGATCCGCGTTGACGATTGGGCCCCACGAGCCGACGTCGAGGCCGGTCGTCGGCTTCGTCCAGCCGTAGTTTGTAGTGGTTGCGTCGGCCATCTTAGAAAACCCTCGGGAGTCGTGCTGTGAGCGGGGCGGCGCCGTACTCCTCGCGCTCCCGGCGTGTGTTGAGGCTGAGGACAGCGGCGTCGTACGCCGACTTCCACAGGCCGGCGCGGTCGTCGTTCTCGAGGAACGGCTCCGCCTGCATGAGCGTGCCGTACAGGTACAGGTCGGGCGCCTCGAGGAGCGTCGCGTTCGACGGGTTCGCCTCGGAGAGCGGCACGAGCTTCGTGAAGTAGATGATCTCGAGATCGTACGCCTGGTCGGGCGCCGGTGCCACGTAGAGCTTCCCGTTGAGCACCATCCCGTACTTCGGCCGGCCCGCGACGCCGTTGTGGCGCGCAGCGGCCTCGGCGAACGTCAGCGGCGTGCAGATCGTGACCGGCACGTCCTGGTACGCCGTCGCCGTCAGCGGGCGCACCGAGCGGAGCTCCGCGACGTCGCCGGGAAGCGTCGTCTCGGTCGCCGAGACGGTGATCGTCGCCAGCGCGACCGCGCGACGCAGATCACGCGCGATGTTCGCTTCGCAGAGCGTGATCCAATCCGGCACCTCGGCCGTCATATCGGTGCGGTCGAGGTAGTCGATCACCTTCGCCTGCAGCGCTGCGTACGTGTCGAAAGCCATTTACTGCTGCTCCTTGAGGGCGTCGCGGACGCTCCAAATCTCTTCGTGTGAGTACGCGAATTCCCCGAGGTGCTGCACCATCTTCGACAGCTCGGCGTCGACGTACGTTGTGAACCCCGCCTCCTTCGCGCGGAGCATGAACCAGATGTCCTCGCCCTGAAACTCTTCGCTCTCCGGCGCGTAGCCGAGCGCGAACCACGGCTTCGGCGTCTGCTCGAAGACCTTGATGCTCGTCAAGAGCACGCCCATGCCGGTAGCGCCCACCTCGAATACGCCCTCGTCGTTCGGCTCGACGAAATACTTCGCCTTCGCGCCGCCCGGCTGGCCGAGCGTTTTGTCGAAAGAGACCGGCTCGACCGGGTAGCGGCGCGTCGCGTACGAGGCCCCTACAATGTCTTTTTCACGGGCGAGCAGGTGAATGAGCGTCTCCTTCGGAAAACGCATGTCGGAGTCGAGCCACAGGATGTGCGTGACGCCCGGCGCGTTGAGCGCCTCCTTCACGAGACTCGTGCGGAGCGACGGCAGGATCGTGCCTCGCGCGATGTTGAGCACGATGTTCGTGTCCGGTGCGTTGTGGACGGTGCAGCCGACCATCGAAGCCAGGTCGTACGCGAAGCCCGTCGAGCACATATCGCCGGCCGGGACGCAGATCATGACGCACTTCTGCGCCGCCTTCGCCGCCTGGGCCTCCATCTCGGCCTTCACCTTCCGCTTGTAGGCGCTCATACGCGCGACTCGCTCGTGCGGATCTTGTTGAAGGCGCGGTCGTTCAGGAACGCCAGGAATTTCTTCTGGTCGAGCACCTTGAAGCCCTGGTCGATGATCTGCTCCTTCATGAGCTGCTCGAGCATCACGAGCGGAATCGACGCGACGCGGCGGAGGTCGCCCGTGCCCTTCCCGTTCGCGAGTCGCGCCGCGGTGTTCGCGTCGAAGATGTCATCGCACTTCTGGTGCGTGGAGATCGTGACCGTGCCGTCCGCGTGATCGTGCCAATCGGTGCGGATCCGCGTGAGCGGGTTGTAGTCGAGCAGGCGGGTCGTGCTCATCGGTGGCCTCCGAACGTCCAGCCGAGTGTGAGCCCGGCGACCGTGTCGAAATGGCCCTGCGGGTTCAACCCGGCAGCGACGCCGGCGCCGACTTTCGGGGCGATGCGAGCCAGGAAGGAGGGCCCGTTCGCCTGCTTTGCGAGCTCGCCGGACGCGCTGTTGAGGTTCCGTGACGCGGCCGTAAGGTTCGCCAACGCGACGAGCGCAGCCCGCGCCGACTCCCGGTAAGAGTCGGCCTCGAGCTGCGCTGTGTCCGCGCGAGCTTTATCCAGAGTGTCCAAGTGGGCGGCGCTCGCGAGAGCGGCCTGGGCCGCCGCGACTATGGGCTTACAGGTGTCCGGTGCAACGGCCGCGGTATTCGCGAACGCCGAACGGTTGGAGCTGTCGGCAACGTGCGCGCGGCTGCGCGCGATATTGAGGGCGGCCACCGTGGCCTCGAGCGAGTCCGCGTGCGCCTGCGCGCCGCGGGAGATCACGTCGGCGGCTGCGGCTTCCGCGAGGGCGCGCTGCGTCTCCATGCGCGCGGTCTGCACCTCGGCCTGGGAAGCGGCGAGGCGGTTGTGCCATGCACCAGCGACTTCGTAGCCGGTGAACGTGAGGGCCGCGAGGACAAGGCCCCCGGCGAGGATCCACTGCTTGAGGTGGCTCAAGAGGTTATGACCTTATAGGCGCCCTTCCGTGTGTGGGAAACGACAAAATGACCGACCCGCCAAGTATAGGTGAGTCGGTCATCCTAGTCAAGCCTTTTCTGTCCGATTACTTCGGCTGCGGGGGATTCCCCGGCGTGCCTGGGCGGGTCGGAGCTTCTGCCGGCGCCTTCTTCCAGGGCTTCGACCACAGGAGGATCCCTGCGGTCGCAGCCAGGAAGATCAGACCGGCCGCGAGGCCGGCCATGTTACGCTCCGCAATCGGCGACGAGGCCGAGTGCCGCTTCGTTCTTCACGAGCGTTGCCCACTCCACGACCATGAGCTTCTTCTTCGCGTCGCCCGTCTCGGCGAGATCCTTCACAAACATCTTGCGGAGGAAGTCGATTCCGAGGTACGCGAAGTCGAGGACGAAGACGTCCTTGTCGCGCTGGAAGAGATCCGGAACGATGGTGAAGGTTCCGAAATCCGACACGTACACGTCCGCGGCGCCGATGATGACCGCCTGGCCGGTGAGCTTCTGGTTCGCCTGCTTCGTCGCGACGCCGGAGAAGCCAGACGCAACGACCTTGTTCTTCGGCGACACGAGGACCGTGTCGGGCTTTCCACCGGAGACATAGCAGAGCTGAATGACGTTCTTCAGCATCGTCTCCGTGAACGTGCGCGCCGTACCATCGGTGCGGGTCGCGTTCGGGACCGAGGTGTAGCTCGGCGTGTTCGTCGCGGTCACGACGTCCACGTTCGTCTTGATCCAGGCCAGGAGGCCGGCCGTGGTGCGAGCGGTCGTCACGCCACCAGCATTTGCAGCCTGGTTCGCGAGGATGATCGCTTCCATGTCGCGCTTGAGCTCCACGCCCTTCTTCGCCATCTGGTACGCGGTGTCGCTCGCGCGGCCAGCGATGTCGACCGCCTCGGACGTACCCGACGCGATCATCTTCTTCGTGGAGATCTGCGTGTAGTTACCTACACGGGTCGGCTGCACGGTCGCACCGAACGAAGTGACATCGTCACCTTCGAGCTGCGCGTTCGACGTATCGGCCGCTGCCAGCGCATCGAGCAGATTCTCGTTGAACGTCTGCTTCGCGCTGCCCTTCTTCGAGCCCGAGTACACCGGGGTCTCGGTCGGCGAGATGTTGCTGATGATGTTTCCGAGGGACTCGCGAATTCCCTTGATGTTGTACGTGGAATTGGTGTTTGAGATTGCAGCCATGAGATCAGTTAGGCCCTCCCTGGGCCTTTCGTGCTGTACCTCCGCGCAGCTACTTGCCGCGCATCAGATGTAGGAGTGCTTCGGCCCCGTCTTCGAGGGAGCCTGTCTTCGCGACCCGCGCCACCGCCTTCTCGGCTTCCCGACGCGCCCTCGGCACAGTGGCCGTCGACGCTCCTGGTGCAGCCGTACGCACAGACTCGATCTTCGCCTTGATGACCGGCTTGGCCTTTTGGGCCTTGTCGAACAGCATCGCCTTGCGGAGCAGCACGAAAACTCGGGCGTCTGCCACGTTCGCCAGGTCGGCGTCCGTGTATCCGAGCTCCTTCGCGAACCCGACAACCTCGCCGAGCTCCTTCTGCGCGACCTTCTGGTCCTTCCAGGCCGGGATCAGCTCGGGGAGCTTCTCCGCTTCCTTCTGGACACGCGCGTTGTGCTCACTCACTCGATCCTTCTGGACCTTCGCCTCGGCGTCGGCCTTGAGGGCCTGGACCGCCGCGAGCTGGTCCTTCTTGATCTGCCATGCCGCGTGTTCGGCCGCGAATACGGAGAGGTCGCCCTGCTGCAGCGTCGCCCAATCCGGCTCCTTGCCGTTCACTTCCTTCAGGATTGCCTCGATCTGTGTGATGTCCTGCGCGTATTTCTGGCGTTCCGCCTTCACGGCCTGGAAATCGGCCTCGCGCTGCTTCTCGAGTGCCGCTTCCGCCTGCCGCTTGCGGGTGTAGTCCGCTCCGCGCATGTAGCCGAGCCTGAGCTCCTCTTCGTCGACCAGCTCCTCTTTCCCGTCAATCTTGACGGAGACTTTGCGGGCCTTCGGGGTCTCCTGCTCCTCTTCGTGCTCGTCGTCGGGCTCGGACTCCTCCTCCGGCTGCTGGTCGGCCTCGTCGGGGGACTCGTCCTCGGAAGTCTCCTCCGGCTGGTCGGGCGTTTCCGCCTCGTCCTGCTCGGTCTCCTCTTCCGTCTGGTGCGTCTCGCTGTCGCTCGATTCGTCCGGGGAGGACATCAGCTTCAGGAGGGCTTGTGCGCCTTCGTTCTCAGTGAGCGGGGTAACGCTCGTGCTGGAATCTTCGGTCATTTTAACCTATAGGTGTCCTGCTGTCAAGGGGTAATACGCTCCGAGGGCCCGATTTGGGCGTTGCTCGGTCAAAAAGTCCTACTTCTTCGGGCTGGTCTGCTTCGCCTGCCGCTCGCGAACCTTCTGCGTCTGCTCGACGACCTTTCCGGCGTCCACCTGGGCGCGGAGCGTGGTCGCAAACTCCTCGAGGGCGGCAAATTTCGAGTGCGCGGCCTCGCGGAGCTCCGCCGTCGCGGCGAATTTCCACTCGTTCATGATCTGGTCGTGCGCCCGCTTGAACATCCGGACGCCGGTGTCACTCGTGACGAAGGCGTGCACTACCGCCGCGTCGTTCAACGCTTCCTGCTCCTGCTCGGTCGTTTCGGTCATTCGGTGGCGCCTCCTTCCGGCGCGGTGGCCTGCTGTTGGGCGAGCTGCTGCTCATGCGCCTGCTGCGCCTGCGCGAGCTGCTGCTCGTGCTCCTGCTGCTGCGCGGCGAGCTGCTGGTTGTGCGCGTCGACGGCCTGCTGGTGCGTCTGCTGCTGCGCGGCCAGGTGGCCGTCGATGGTCTGCTGCATCTCGTTCGACTCCGCCTCCATCTGCTGCTGCGTCGTCGTCGACTTGAATTGCGCGTTGATCGCTTCGCGGCGCAGCACGACGTCGTCGGCGTGCTTCTGGATCTCGAAGGCGCGCTCCCACTGCTGCTGGTCCAAGTCGGCCTGCATTTGCGCCTGCTTGATCGTGAATTCGCGCTGCGTCTTGAGCTGCGCGATCTGCAGCTCGCCCTCGACCTGGATCTGCTCGGGCGTCTTCTGCGGCGCCGGTGGTGCGGGCGGCTGCCAGTTATCGGGGATCTCGTTGTAGTACGTCGAGGCGTCCTTGTAGCCGTGCAGCGCAAGGATCTGCGCCTTCGTGTTGCGGATCATCGCGAGCGTGACGAGCGGGTTCGACGGCCCGTACTTCTCGTAGATCGCCGTCTGGTCCGCGTTCACGGCCATGAGAATCGCGATCTTCTTCTCGGTGTCCGTGGTGCCGAGCCCGACGTTCACGCCGACCTCGAGCTCCTCGGCCCACTGCGAGGCGTCCATCTGGATCCATTGCCCGTTCAAGCGCGCCATCTCCGGCTCGGGCTGGTGCTCGACGTACATCGCGTACGCCCCGCGGAAGAGCGGCTTGAGCAGCTCCTCGGCGATCACGCGGCAGATCATCTCGACGTGCGCGGCGCTCTTCTGAATCGCTGCGCCAACCGCCGAGGCGGTCGAGCTCTGCAGCGCGTCGGAGTCGAGCCCCTGCGCGCCCTTGTTCTGGCCCGTGCGGCGCTCGACGATGTCGTCGACGGCGCTCAGGATCGGCAGCACTTCGCGGCCGACGAAGTCGTGCGCGATGCTCGAAGTGGCGCCGACCGTGCGCTGGCGGATGATGTTGCCAATCGCCGTATTCATGGCGTCCGCGATATTCGTGTTGCCTTCCGTCACCAGGAGGCGCGGGAACACGGCGAGCGCGAGCGAGTCACTCATGGCGCGGAAAATGGAGCTCTTGTAGAGCTGCATATCCATCGTGCGGTCGGCGACGCTCTGGCCGATGAGGGCGTGCGGCTCCGGGTACGGCGAGAACGCGGCGAACGGCGGCGCGCAGTCCACCGGCGTCCCGCGCTTCCCGTTCACGATCTTGTACTTGGACCCGATGCACAGGAATTTCCGACGCTCGGCGATGCTGTCGCCATCCGCGTCGACGTTCACGTACGCCTCGGTGTAGAGGATCTTCTCGTTCGCCTTGCCGGCCTTCACGTCGACCTGGACCGACTCGCCCGTCACTTCCGAGCGCGCGATCTCGTCGAGGTTGTTGAGCGTCTGGCTCTCGTCGTCCGGCTGGCCGTACTCGTCGAGATCATCCTCGTCGATCCCGAGCGCAACGAGCTCGCCGCGGGTCATCGTGCGCGAGTGCGCGACGGCAAGGGACTCCTCGATGCTGCGCGCGTTCCGGCTCGTGAGGAATTCCTCCGGCGGCACGGCGGCAAACTTGAAGCACCCCTTTTTCTTCTTGAGCGTGAACGACACGGTGGACAGGTCGGTCGCGCTGTCGGTCGAGACTTCGGTGAGGCTCACGGTGTCGAGCGCCGTGAGGCTCTCGAGCTGGTCCTGCGGGACGTTCTCGAGCGTGTACGCCTTCGCGTAGGCGGTCTCGTCCCACCACCACTTCATCGCCCCCAGGCGGCGCACCAGGCCGTCCATGACCGCCGAGTGGAGCTCGATGAAGAACCCGCCCGCCTCGAGCTTCTTCGTGATGTAGTCGGTGATGTATTCCGTCGCCTTGACGCTCTCCGGGCTGCCCGGCACGTACTCGACCGCGCGCTGGCCGGACGTGAAGATCCGGATGATGTCGGGCATCATGCCACTGACGGCGTCGCGGAGCTCCGTGAGCACGACCTGGCTCCGGCCTTCCTCCTCGTTCCCGAACGGCTCGCCGAGGTAGTATTCCGTCGCCTTCGCGCGGCCCTCGGACAGCTCCGTGTTGTAGTTATACGCGTCGATGAGGACTTTCGTGACGATGTTCTGTACCTCGTCATCGTCCAGTTTTTCCACAGCGTTAGCCATCAGTCAGAACGTCCTCTTTTTGCCCTCCTGTGGTGAAAATGTGAAGCCAGCGACGAGTATGTTAAGTCAAAAAGGCCGAAAACGCAAGCCCGGCCGTTACTGGATCAGTCGATATGTCCGAGCGTTCAAGACAAAGGTGGTAAATCGGACGTGGGAGATCTCGAGGCCGTATTCCTTCGTCTCCTCGTTGCACCACCGGGTCAAATCGGAGAGGAGCCGGCTTCGCTTCTCGGGAGCAAGACGGGAAGCGTCCACCTGTGCGATTTTGTCGGCGATCACGGCCTGCAGGAGCTCCGTCGTCGTGTGCTGGTAGTCCTCGACGCTGTTGTGCGCCAGGTTGTAGTCCGTCACCTGGCCCCAGGCGGTCGCCCACAGCGTCAGATTCGACCCGTCGAGCAGCGTTAGGTCCATCCTCGGCGTCACAACCATGTACGGAACCGTCGAAATCTCGGCGATCCACATGAAGAACGGCACGATGAAGTAGCAGCCGGGCGGAAGCGTCTTCTGGAAGCGTCCGAACACGTACAGGCCGCCCGTTTCCCACTGGTGGATGATCTTGAACGGCCAGATGAATTCGATCCACTTCGCGAGGGTGTCGAGAAATTCCACGGCTACACCAGGCCTTTGATGTTGCGCGTGAGCGGCTTGCCCCACGAGCTGCTGTTCGCGCTCCCGTGCAGGAGCGAGATCGCCGTGCCGGCGAACGTGAGGATGAACGCGTCCGCGAGATCCGGCGAGATCTTCTTCGTGCGCTTCTTGACCTCCTTTTTGCTCTCGATCTTGAGCTTCCCGGTGCTTTCGCTCAGCCCGTACTTGACGACGACGAGCTCCTTTTTGAGCTGCGTATCGCCGGCGAGGTTGCAATCGCGCTTCTCGAACCACTCCTTTGCCTTCCACCACAGCTCGGCCTTGAGCGAGTCGAAGCGGTCCTCCATTGCCGGGTTCTCCGACACGTTGATCCCGCGCGCCGGCAGCCCGAGCTCCTGCAGGCGGTCGCACACGCCGGCGCCGATGCCGATAGAGTCAATGCAGATCTCCTCCGGGCGCTCGCTCGGGAGCGTGACGTCCCATATGCTCTTGACCTTGTTGGCGACCTCCATCGTGTTGAGGCCCTTCCAGCTCTCGACGGGCTTGATGAGCACGTTGCCCTTTCGGCGTGCCAGCGCGGAGCGATCCGGCCCGTACCGCGCGCAGTCGACGCCCCAAATCTCCTTGACGTGGAGGGCCTCGACCTCGCGCTCGAGCGCGGCCTGGACCAGCTCGACCGGGATGAGCGTGTCCTCGTCCGCCTTCGGGAATTCACCGAGCACGCGCACGCGGTACTCGTTCGACTCCTCGCTGCCGTAGCGGCGGCGCATGTCCTCGAAGAAGTCGGCATTACAGCGCTTCGAGTCGTGGCAGTTGACGTGGATGTTGAACCACATATCCGACAGCTCGTGAAACGCGTCGTAGAACAGACCGCTCGAGCGCAGCGGGTTCCCGGCGAGCACCGTCGTCGCATCGTGTCCTGACATCGAGCCAGAGGCGGCCTCGAACACGGCCTCGGGGATACCCGACGCCTCATCGGCCACGAGCAGAACGCTTCCGTCACTGTGTACGCCAGCGAGCGCCTCGGGGGTTTCCGGCTTGGAGACACGGAACGACACATAGCTGTCTTCCGGCCTGCGCTTGAGGTAGATGTGCTCGACCTGGATGTCGAAACACGCCAGCACCGGCGGCGGCAGCTTTCGCATCCAGAGCTTGACCTCGGCGGCCAGGGCGTCGAAGAGCTGCTTCGTCGTCGGCGCCGTAACCACGGTGCGCTGCGGGTACTTCGTCGCGAGGTGCCAGACAATCGCCCACGCGAGCGCGCACGTCTTCCCTACTCCGTGTCCAGAACGGACAGCGACGCGGCGGTGCTTCGGGTTCGCGACCGCCTTGAGAATCTCGATCTGGTACGGCTCAGGCTCGGCCCCGAGCACTTCGCGAACGAAGAGCACAGGGTCGTTCTCGTATCGGGCCGCCCATTCGTAAAACGGGTTCGTTCCGGCGTCGGCGGAGGACAGGAGTTACACGCCAAACTTCACAGCGCAGAAGACGGCGAGCGCTCCGAGGAGCACCGCGGCGCCGAGTGGCGCGATCCATCCGAGCTTCTTGAGATCCAGACCCATGATCCAGGCTCCTAGTTTGTGAATCGGTGTGAAGTCCGCCATGCGTGGGCGGAGGCCGAGGGCTTCGGCGACGTGCTGGACATCATCGTCCACGAGCAACAGGATGCCGAGCCAGAAGACCCACGCGGGCCACCTGAGCTCGAGCGAGACCGCTGCGAGAGCGGCCCCATAGTATCCGTGGTGCAGCTCGGCGAGGCGGTGGAGCTTGGCGAGGCTCAGGTCGAGCACCACCGCGAGCACCACGATGAGCGCTACCACGTATCCACGGCCACTCGCTTCCAGGTGTTTGCCGCGACGCAGATGTAGAGAAATCCGGAATCCCACGCGATCTGGCCGGTGACGCCGGCCGCCGAGGCGCTTGCCGGCGCGTTGCCAACCGGGGCGATGAATTTGCTTGCGCTCACGGAACCGTCGAACACAGAGGGGACGTCGCCGACTGAGCGGATCGCGTAGAGGGCTGTGACCGTTCCGGCCTGGCCGCTCGCGTCTTCAATTCGGATAGCGGACAGCTCCGTGGCGGTCGAGCCCGAGCTCACGGTAGGCCGGTTGACGAGAACGCCCGCGGCCTTTGTGGTCGTGCCGTTCGCCTGCACGGTGACGAGCGCGGAAAGCGCCGCCTGCAACGTCGTCAGGCCCGTTCGGCTGTCGGCCCAGGCTTCGCACGCGACTACCAGCGCGGTGATGCCCGCGGCGGCCGTTCGCTGCGCGACCCCGCGCACCCCTTTGAGGTAGCCGACAGCGCCGGTGCGTGTCGAGAGCGATGCCGCTTGCAGGAGCCCGCCTTCAGCGCCCCCGGTTATGTCCGTCGAGCCGTCGAGCAACGCGGTCGTGACAAGAGGAAATGCCGTACTGCTGCTTCCGGCGCTGGGGTTCCACGTCGCGGTGCTGTTGATGTTGACCGGCGCCGTGCCGGTGGACGAGGCAGTCGGCGCCAGCGGGCCGGTCGACAAGAGCTCCCAATCGGTCGTGAGCGGCCCGATTTTCTGCCAGATCGCGTTGGCTGGCGAGCTGTCGGTCTGAATTGCAACCGACGTCAGCGCACCGTCGAGGCCAGGTGTTACCGAGGGGTTGCCCGTGATGGTGAACGTCCAGACGCCGGCGCCTGGATTGATGGATTTCTTGTCGAGAATGGCAACGGACATCTGTTAGGGCTCCGGCGTCCCTCCGTGGTTGAAAAGGTGGTGGGCGCCGGAACAGGCCGCCCCCTTTTGTGTGAAACGATGCGGAGGCCTCCGTTCTCACGCTTCGGCGTCCGTTCGGGAATGATAGGGCATCTTGACCGATTTCGCAAGAGGGCATGAAAAAGCCGCCCGCTGAAACGGACGGCCCTCCACCCCGCGGCCGGCGCTTTACGGCGCCCGTTGGGCCTAGATCCATCTGACCGGGGAACGGCACAGCGTTCCTCTCTAGAACCCGACGAAACGGGCGGCCAAACGAGTGCAACGCCAGGGAATCGAACCCCGAACCTGTCGGTT
>Ga0207664_10000733_pt1 | contig 22277 bp, 21 predicted proteins | sample LARL83metaG_FD_184349 | JGI IMG/M metagenome (GOLD analysis project Ga0207664, IMG submission 184349) | Corn, switchgrass and miscanthus rhizosphere microbial communities from Kellogg Biological Station, Michigan, USA - LAR L8-3 metaG... | ecosystem: Host-associated > Plants > Roots >... | reverse complement strand
CATGCACACGCCTCCTTTGGCGGGCGTAAGAGGCGCCCATAAATCACCCCACCGAGGAACGTCGAAAGTCGCCCCGATTATATTGGGGCCAGCTTTGGAGCTCGACAACGCATTTGACGTGGCCGCTTCGCCGCACGACGTTTACGCGTTTCTGCTGGACGTCAACCGGGTCGCCGGCTGCGTCCCCGGCGCCGAATTGGCGGAGGTTGTCGACCCCAACACGTTCAAGGGCCGGGTCAAGGTCAAGGTGGGGCCCATCACGGTCGCCTACAACGGCACCGCGCGCATAACTTCGCGCGACGACGAGACCCATCGGGCAGAGCTGGAAGCCGAGGGCCGCGAGACCAGCGGTCCCGGCTCGGCGCGGGCCCACGCAGTGATGACCGTCACCGAGGCCGACGGGCACTCGCGCGTCTCCATCCACACCGACTACCAGGTGGCCGGCCGCGTCGCGCAGTTCGGCCGCGGGGTGATGGAGGACGTGTCCCGCCGGATAGTCGGCCAGATGGCGGCCTGCATAAAAGAGACGCTTGAAGGCGCGGGAGCAACGACAGACTCCTCCCCACTTGGGGGGCATTCCCCGCAAGCGGGGACCCCTAAGGAGGTGGCCGCGCCAGCGGCCGGAGGGGCCATGCCCACCGTCAAGCCCATCAACGGGCTGGCTCTCTTCTTCCAGGTGCTCTGGGATGGAATCCGCCGTCTGTTCGGCATGAAACCGGCCTAAGTCCTGAGCGAGCGCTACTACGACCGCCGCGCGCGCATCCGCGAGCTGGCGCACCTGCACGCCTTCATCTCGCTGACGGCGGAGCAGGGCGACGGCCCGCTCGTCGGCGTGAAAGACCTGGTCGACGTGAGGGGCACCGTCACGACCGCGGGCGGCATCATCATGCCGCCCGAGCCGATGACCGAGGACGCTGGGCTCGTGCATGCGATGCGCACGCATGGGTGCGTGGTTCTCGGCAAGACGAACCTGCACGAGTTCGCCTTCGGCGTCACGAGCCGCAACCCTCACTACGGCGACGTGCTCAACCCCCACGATCCCACCCGCGTCGCGGGCGGCTCGTCCGGAGGCTCGGCCGTCGCGGTCGCCGCCGGCATGTGCGACTGGGCCGTGGGGAGCGACACCGGCGGCTCGATCCGCATCCCGGCCGCACTCTGCGGCGTCGTCGGCTTCAAGCCGACCTACGGGACGATCAGCACGATGGGCGTCGTGCCGCTGGCGCGTTCGCTGGACACGATGGGCCCGCTGGCCCCGGACGTCGCGACGGCCGCGCGAGCCCTCGAGATGATGGGCGGCCCGCCGGCCGCGGTCGATGGTCCCGCGCGACGGCCGGGTGAGTTCAGGGTTGGGGTCCCGTCCGGCTGGCTTGTCGACCTCCACGACGGCGTCGCGCAGGCCTGGGCGAAGGCCTCGGCCGGTCTTCCCGAGGTGGAGATGCCGGATCGCCGGCTCCTGGCCAAGTGCGGCCTGACGATCCTCAACGCGGAGGCGGCGAGCTTCCACCGCAACTGGCTCGCCACCGTGCCCGAAAAATACGGCCCCGACCTCAGGGCGCGGCTGGCGCTGGCCGCCGAGGTGTCGGACGACGAATATCAGCAGGCGCTGGCCGACCGCGAGACGCTGAAGGCGGAGATGGCCCAGGCGATGGAGGGTTGGGACGCGCTGCTGCTGCCGGCAACGGCCATCGTCGCCCCGACGCTGGAGCAGGCCTCGGACGTCCGCAACCTGCTGGACCCGTTCACGAGGGCGTTCAACACCACGGGGCAGCCGGTGATCTCGCTTCCCGCGCCGGTCGACGGGCTCCCCGTCGGCATCCAGGTGGCAGGCCACTCCGGCCGCGAGGCGGACCTGGTCGACGTGGCCCGAGCTTTCGAGGCCAGCTGGGCGTCGTAACAGAGATCGAGGCCGCTTTCCCCGCGGTCTTCAAAAGAAAGACCCGACGATGCAGTAAGGCCCGGCTTTGCCGGGCCGTTTGAGTCGATGATCCGAACGCCGCCCAAACAATGCGTGTCCCCGGGAGGGCGGGTCCGTGGGGGAACCTGGGTTCCCCCCGCGCTCTAAGAAAGACCCGACGATGCAGTAAGGCCCGGCTTTGCCGGGCCGTTTGAGTCGATGATCCGGACGCCGCCCAAACAATGCGTGTCCCCGGGAGGGCGGGTCCGTGGGGGGAACCTGGGTTCCCCCCGCGCCTCTAGACTGGCCGCACTTTGAAAGCGCGCGGACCCTTCTGACTCGCCTCGATCTCGAACGACACCGGCTCGCCGCCGGCGAGGGAGTCGAAATTGAGGTCGTGGTCAAGGCCGCTGCGGTGGAAGAAGTACTCCTTCCCATCCTCGGCGGCGATGAAGCCGAAGCCGCGGTCTGAAACCAGCTTTTTGATCGTACCTGTCGGCACTCCTGATCCTCCATCTTCTCGAAGGCAACTGACGAACGCTCGGCCCTTCGAGAAGCTGTCGACCGCGGCGCGCATCGCCCACCGGTGGAACGATGCGCAAGACTGTACATAAGTGGTACAGGGGGTCGCTACGATCAGCTCGTAGCTGTGTCAGCGACTGTTTCGGCGCTCGAGATCTTCTCTCACGCCGCCCGGCCCGATCCCTACCCGATCTATGAGCGTCTCCGAGAGCAGGCGCCGGTGCACTTCGAGGAGAGCATCGGGATCTGGTTCCTGACCCGCCACGAGGACGCGGCGACCCTGCTCAAGGACAGCCGCTTCTCCGCGGACCGGACCCAGGCCGAGCAGTACCAGGACCTGGCCCGCGACCTGCCCCGATCGCTGCTGGGACTCGATCCGCCCGACCACAGCCGGCTGCGCCGCCTCGTCATGAAGGCCTTCACCCCCCGCGTGGTGGAGCGGTTGACCCCCCGCATCCAGGAGCTGGTGGACAGCCTGCTGGACGATGCGGCGGAGCGAGGCGGGCTCGAGCTGGTCGAGGACTTCGCCTACCCGATCCCGGTGACGGTGATCGCCGAGATGATGGGCGTGCCAGTCGAGGATCGCGACCGCTTCCAGCAGTGGTCGCGCGTGCTGGCCGCCAGCCTCGACCCGATCCAGCCGGCCGAGCGGATCGCCCAGACGGAGCCGGCACGAATCGCGCTGACGGAGTTCTTCCGGGGGATCATCGAACAGCGCCGGCGGGAGCCGCGCGACGACCTGGTCTCGGCGCTCGTCGCCGCGGAGGAGTCGGGCGACGTGCTCACCGAGCAGGAGCTGCTCGTGATGTGCAACCTGCTGCTGATCGCCGGGCACGAGACGACGGTCAACCTGATCGCCAACGGCACCCTGGCGCTGCTGCGGCAGCCGGAGCAGCTGGAGCGCTGGCGGCGCGGCGAGGTCGCCGACGAGACCGCGGTGGAGGAGCTCCTGCGCTACGACGGCCCGGTGCAGCTGACGGGCCGAGTGCCGGTCGAGGACTGCGACTTCGGCGGTCGCGCGGTGCCGCGCTTCCAGCCGGTGATCGCACTGCTCGGCGCGGCCAACCGCGACCCGGAGATCTTTGCCGAACCGGCGCGGCTCGACCTCGGCCGGCAGCCGAACCAGCACTTCGCCTTCGGCCGCGGGATCCACTTCTGCCTCGGCGCGCCGCTGGCCAGGCTGGAAGGCCAGATCGCGCTCGGCGCTCTGGTGCGGCGCTTTCCCGACCTCCGGCTGGCCGGCGAACCGCGCTGGCGAGACCAGGTGGTCCTGCGCGGGTTGGAGGCTCTTCCGCTCAAGATCGCGTAATTCCGGGTTAGAATCCCGGCGCCGCAGGTTAGTTAAGACGTGGCTACGAACCCGCAACGCCGCAGCAGCTCCGAGGGAGACCGGACAGCCCGGTCCCTGCCGCCGCTCTCCTACGCGGGCCTCTGGCAGTCGCCGCCGCCGATGTGGCTCGAAGGGCGGATCGCCACCGAGTACGTCTCCCTGATCCGCGACCCTGTCTTCCGGGGCGAAGGCGTCGCGCGCGGGCGCGGGCGCGCCGTCCTGCTCATCCCCGGCTTCCTGGCCGGCGATTGGAGCCTGATGACCCTGCACGGCTGGCTCCGCCGGGTGGGCTATCACCCGGAACTGCCGGGCTTCCGGCTCAACGTCGACTCCTCCGAGATGCTGCTCGAGCGCCTCGGCAGCCGGCTGCAGTCGGCAAAGCGCGAATCCGGCAAGCGGGTCGCCATCGTCGGCCACAGCCGCGGCGGCATCCTCGCCAAGGTCCTCGCCGACCGCCACCCCGAGCTCGTCTCGCGCGTGGTCACTCTGGGCTCACCGCTCGGCGACCCGTTCGAGATCCACCCGGTCACCATGGCCGGCGTGCGCGCCGCCCACCTTTACAACGTGATCCGCCACTGGCGCGGCGCCGAGGTCGAGGGCGACTTTCTGACGGCGCTGGCCGCGCCACCGCGCGTGCCGGTGACCTCGATCTACAGCCGGACGGACGGGGTCGTCAGCTGGAAGGCTTGCGTGCGGCCCGACCTGAGCTCCGCCGAGGTGCGGGGGAGCCACGTCGGCTTGGCGGTGAACCCTGACGTCTACCGGCTGCTCGCGAAGCTGCTGGTTTCCGAGGGCTCCGCTTAGCCGGCCGGTCCTCGAGTCCCGCCGCGCCGGCGACCGACTTCTGCAGCGCCGCCGCGAAGTCGGCCAGGTCCGGAACCAGGTCGCGGTCCGCCTGGAGCCCGATGCTGATGTTGCCGTTGTAGCTGGTGAGCGCGATGTTCAAGCCCAGCGAGTGGTAGACGGGCACGAACGGCCAGACGTCGACCAGCAGCGCGCCGCCCGTGTAGAACGGCTGCTGCGGCCCCGGCACGTTGGTGACGATCATGTTCACGACCCACTGCGGGCGGTCCGAGGGCAGCAGGCGGGCGGCCAACGAATGCAGCGTCGCCGGGGCGAAGTCCGCCAGCTCTACCAGGCTCTGGGCGGCGATGGCCTGGCGGGAGCGCTTCAGGTCGCCGGTCGTGCCTGAGATGCGGCTGACCCGCTCCGCGAACGGCATCGGCCCGGTTGGCAGCTCGACCACCATGCCGCTGACCTGGTTGCCCAGCTTGAAGCGCTGGGAGTCGTCGCGCACGCTGACCGGGCAGAAGACGCGCACGGTGTCGGGCACGTCCTCGCCGCGCCGGTGCAGCCAGGCCTGCAGGCCGTCGGCGATCACGGCCAGCACGACGTCGTTGAGCGTGCACTCGAACTTCGTCTTCAGGTCCTTGAACACCTGCAGGGGCACCGTGATGCTGTGCAGCCGCCGGTGTGGGCCGATGGGTCGGTTGAAGAAGAGCGGGGCACTCGGGCGGAGGAACGAACGGGCCAGCGCCACGGCGCCTTCCCAAGGCTGGCTCATCCACTCGCGGGCGCCGGCGCTGGTCCTGTCGGCCACCTGGCGCAGCTGCACCAGCGGGCCCTCGCGAAAGAAGGTGTCGCGCAGGATCTCGACGTCGGTCGGCGCCGGTCGGGGCTCCCACTTTGGCGGCTCCGGCTTGGGCGCCGGCTCGGGCTCGGTGTCCAGCAGGAGAGCGCCGATGTCGACCGTGGAGATGCCGTCGACCATCGCGTGGTGGACCTTCGAGAGCATGGCGACGCGGTCGCCCTCAAGTCCCTCGATGATGGTGATCTCCCAGGGCGGCTTGCGCAGGTCGAGCGGCCGCGCGTAGACCCGGGCGGCGTATCCGCGCAGGGTCTCCTCGTCGCCGGGCTTCGGCAGCGCCGCATGACGCACGTGGTAGCTCAGGTCGAAGTCGGGGTCGTCGACCCAGACCGGGTGGCCTAGGTTGAACGGAAGCCACTTCACCTTCTGGCGGTAGCGCGGCAACAGGTGAAGCCGCTCCTCGAGAGTCCTCGCCAGGCCGAGCGCGCCTCGGCCGCCCGCCACTCGCGAGCCGGCCTCGAAGATGTAGACGCCGCCGATGTGCAGTGGCGTCTCCGGCGTCTCGCCGTAGAGGAACCAGGAATCGAGGGCGGTCAGCGGCTCATAGTGGGCGGCGGGCACCAACCAAGGTTAGCGACAGCAGCGCTGCGATGACGCAGATGCCCGCCGCGATCACGAAAACGTCGTGGAACTGGCCGCGGACGGCACCGCCGGCGCAGGCCAGGTCGACGCTTCGGATCCCGAAGATGGTGCGCGACGGACAGGCCGCCAGCCCGCTGTAAAACCGGTGGAAGCCGTAGGCCGCCAGCAGGGCGATCCCGACGACCATGCCGGCGCTGCGCGCGAGCACGGCGATGGCGGACGCCGCGCCGTGCTCGTCCGCCGCGGCGGCGTCGAGGATGGCGCTCACGACCGGCGCGATCACGAGGCCGAAGCCGAGCCCGCACCCCAGCAGGACCGGGGTCGCGGAGGCGTCCAGCCCGGTCCAGCCGCTCATCCGCCAGAAGCAGAGGGCGGCGAGCGCCAGGCCGCCGGCGGCGGGCAGGCGCCGGTCGAAGCGGGTGAGCCAGCCGCCCAGCAGCGCGCCGAGCGGCACGCCCGCCAGGAAGCGGGTCAGGAGCAGCGCAGCGCCGGTCTGATCGAGCCCGAAGAGCGTGCTGGCCAGCACCGGCACCTCGGCGAGGGCGGCGACCAGCGCAGCGCCGACCAGGAAGTTCACGCCGGCGGCCAGCGGTGAGCGGACGAGGAGGCTTCGGCCCCGCTGCAGCACGAGAAAGGCCGCCAGCAGTCCCGCGGCCGCGGCGAGCAGCGGCACGAAGTTGGCGTTGAAGAGGCCGCGCGCGGCGTCGGTCGGGTACAGCGCGACGACCAGCAGTGCCATGCCGCCCCCCAAGAACAGGCCCGCGGCCGGCCCCGAGGGCTTTCGCAGCTCTGCGAGGGCCGCCGCGGCCGGCCGCGGGGCCTGTGGCGCGGCCCGGCGCCAGGCGAAGAGGAACCACCCTCCGCAGAGCGCCGCCAGCGGCAGGTTCAGCCAGAAGACCGCCCGCCACCCGCCCAGCGCCGCGGCCCACTGCGAGACGGCGGCGCCGTAGACCGGCCCCGCCACGCTGCCCAGCTCCTGCGCGCCGGCCACGACGCCGAGCGCAAGCGCCCGCGCGGCGCGGCCCGGGAAGAGATCGGCGACGATCGCCAGCGAGACCGGGACCAGGGCCCCACCCGCGAAGCCCTGCACCGCGCGGCCGGCGACGAGACTGTCGAGCTCGCCGGCGCTCGCCGTCAGTGCCGAGCCGGCGGCGAAGAGCAGCAGCGCGCCGAGGTAGACCACAACACGGCCGCGCAGGTCGCTCAGCGGTCCGAAGACCGGGATCGCGGCGACGTAGCCGATGAGGAAGACGCTGACGACTGGCGTGGCCCGCTCGAGATGGCTGAGTGGAACCCCGACGTCGGAAACCATCGGCAGCAGCACGCCCGCCACGAGATAGGCGTCGAGCGCGCCGAGCAACAGGCCGGCCGCGACAGCGGCGACCAGCCAGCGGTTGGAGCCCCTCCGGGCGCCGCTAGCGGATCCGGAAATCACGTTCGACAAATCCCATCGCTGCGCGTAGGCCTGGCTTTGCCAGGCCGATTGAGTCCATCGTGCCGGGGTCCCCGCGCCAACTCGCGCGGGGCGCTACCAGCGTCGCGCTGAGCAGGAGGGCGGGTCCACGGGGGGAACCTGGGTTCCCCCGCGCTCTCTTTAGTGGATGCGGGAGTTGACGTGCTGGGCGGCCTGCAGCGCGGGCTTGGTGCCGATGTTCGTGGCGAGCAGCAGGGCCATGAAGCGCCCGTTCTGCCAGTAGCCGAAAAAGATCGACTGGCTCTGCTCGTTGTCGCCGAAAGTGAGGGAGTTCTTGCTCAGTCCCGTGCCCGCACCCTGCTGCGCGCCGGGCAAGCTCGCGATCTGAGACTGCTGGACGTCGGCCTCTGTGTATGCCTTGGCCGCGGCGGCGGGGTTCTTGAACCGCACCACCATGGACGCGACCAGGGGCATGAGGTTGGAGGTCGAGCTGGTGAAGGCGTTGTGACAGTCGGTCTGCGAGTTTGCGAACACCCCGACGTATCCCTGCTGGGCGCCCAGCGCCTTGAACGCGTTCCAGTCCGACTGCAGCTGGGTCGCGTACTGGTTGTTGGCCGGCGCTCCCTTGAGGAAGGTGTCGATGTCGCCGGAAAGGCCGCACAGCACCATGCCCTTGGGCAGGTCGGACGCCTTCAGAGCCACCGACTGCACGGTCGCCGGTGGCGGCTTGGCCGGGGTGCCGCAGACGGCGACCAGTCCGAACGCAAGCAGCGCGATGAGCCGCATGGCGCCCAGCCTAACCAGCCGCGCGCTTTCCCTCCCAGTCGGCGATCCATTCCGCGAGCTGCCGGGGCGTCGTCCGGCTCTTCAACAGATAGCCCTCGATGCCCAGCTCGCGGCACCGCTGGACCTGGGCCGGGTCGGAGTAGTTGGTCAGCATCACCACCGGGATGTCCTTCAGCGCCGGGTTCTCGCGAACCTGCTCGAGCACGCCGAGGCCGGACAGGCGCGGCATCCGGATGTCCAGCAGGATCAGGTCCGGCAGGTCGCGCCCGATCCGCTCGAGTGCCATCTGCCCATCGACGGCGACCGCCACGTCGTGGCCCTCGCGATCGAGCCGCACGCGGTACAGCTCCGCCACGATCGGGTCGTCCTCGGTCAGCAGAATCTTCAAACCTCTCCCCTATCTAGATCGGGGCTCCCCCCGCAGGCCGGCCGGAACAACCCCGCCCTGTTGGGCCTGCTCCCCCTGCCAAATCGAGGGATACAGCCCCCCCGGGCATCCGGCCGACTATAAGCGGCACCCCTGTGTGGAGGGAATCCCGTGAGTTGGGGAGAGCAGACGTAGGGGACAAACCGGCGCGCCAGGATTTGTGGGGCGTGCACTATCCGCGCCACCCCGACGTTCGTACGATCCGTCTTGCGCAGAACTAGAAAGACACCCTCTTCGCGGCGCGAGCCCTCTCCGGCCCCGGAGAGGGCTCCGTCATTTAACGGCCCTGTCTGGTTGTAACGCCGCTAAGCCGCTTTGACTGCGCCCATCAGAAGACCCCACGAAATCTGCGATTTCGCGGGGATCCGCTTATGCAGCTTTCACGGCCGACACCAGCTTCCCGAGCGAATCCTTGGCGTCGCCGAAGAGCATCACCGTCTTCTGGTCGTAGAGCAGTTCGTTGTCGATGCCGGCGAAGCCCGGCCGCATCGACCGCTTCATGAAGACGATGTTCTGGGCCTGGTCCACGTTCAGGATCGGCATGCCGTAGATCGGGCTGCCGGGCGTGTTGCGCGCCGCCGGGTTGACCACGTCGTTGGCGCCGACGACCAGGGCGACGTCGGTGTGGGCGAAGTCGCTGTTGATCTCGTCCATCTCCTTCAGCTGGTCGTAGGGGACGTTCGCCTCGGCGAGCAGGACATTCATATGGCCGGGCATGCGACCCGCCACCGGATGGATCGCGTAGCGAACCTCCACCCCGCGCTTCTCGAGTTCTTCGGCCAGCTCGCGCACGGTGTGCTGCGCCTGGGCGACGGCGAGGCCGTAGCCGGGAACGATGATCACGCTGCGCGAGTAGGCCAGCAGCGTCGCGATGTCCTCTGCACTGCCGGCGCGAACGCTCTTGCCTTCCGCGCCCGCCGCATCGCCCCCGGCGGTCACCACGGAACCGAAGGCGCCGAACAGGATGTTGGCGATCGAACGGCCCATGGCCAGGCTCATGAGGCGGGTCAGCAGCGTTCCGGAGGCGCCGACCAGCGTGCCCGCCACGATCAGTGCGAAGTTGCCGAGGACGAAGCCGCTGGCGGCCACCGCCAGGCCGGTGAAGGCGTTGAGGAGCGAGATCACGACGGGCATGTCCGCGCCGCCGATCGGGAGCACGAAGGCGACCCCGAGCAGCAGCGCGACGGCAAGCAGCGCGACCAGCGCCCAGGACTGCCCGGTGACGAGCACCAGGATGGCCAGGGCCACGATCACGGCGGCGATCAGGCCGTTCACGACCTGCTGGCCGAGGTAGGTGATCGGCCGCCCGGTCATCAGCTCCTGCAGCTTCGCGAAGGCAATGCAGCTGCCCGCGAACGAGATCGCACCGATCACGACGCTGAACACGCTCGGCACCACGCGAGCCAGGTCCTCGGCGCCGTTCAATTGGGTGAACTCGGCGATCGAGACCAGCGCCGCGGCGCCGCCGCCCACGCCGTTGAAGATCGCCACCATCTGCGGCATCGCGGTCATCTGGACGCGGCGCGCGGAGACGGTGCCGACCACCGCTCCGATCGCCACGGCGACGACGATCACGACGAAGCCGGCGGGGTTCACCGCCAGCAGCGCGATCGTGGTGCCGAGAGCGACGACCATTCCGATCGCCGCGGTCCAGTTCCCGCGCCGCGCGCCCTTGGGCGAGCTCAGCTGGCGCAGCCCGAGGATGAACAGCACCGCCGCCACCAGGTAGGCGAGCGAGATCGCGGTCTGTTTATCCACTGGGCGGCGTTTCCGACTTGGGCGCGGATGCCGGCGCGGCCGGCTGTCGCGCCTTGAACATCTCCAGCATCCGGTCGGTCACGACGAAGCCGCCGACCACGTTCAGGGTTGCCAGCAGCACCGCGATGAAGGCGAGGATCAGCTGCCCGATGCCGTGCGCCTGGGCGGCGATCACCATCGCGCCGACGAGGATGATGCCGTGGATCGCGTTGGTGCCCGACATCAGTGGGGTGTGCAGGATCGTCGGCACCTTGGAGATCACCTCGATGCCGACGAACACCGCGAGGACGAAGTAGGTGAAGTCGACAAGCAGGGTGCTGGTGCTCACGCCCCCTCCGACCGCTTCGCGGCCACCTCCCCGTCAAGCGGGGAGGAGACGCCGAGCATCTCTTTCACTCGGTCGTTGACTATCTCGCCCGCGTTGGTGACGCAGGTGCCCTTGGTGATCTCGTCCTCGAAGTCGAGCTTCAGGGTGCCCTCCGGCGCGAGGTGCTCGAGCAGGCTGGTGACGTTCTTCGAATAGAGCTGGCTCGCGTGCACCGGCATGGAGCTGGGCAGGTTGCGCACCCCGTACACGGCGACGCCACCGACGTCGAGCCACTCGCCAGGTTTGCTCCCGACGACGTTCCCGCCGGACTCGGCCGCGAGGTCGATGACCACGGAGCCGGGCCGCATCGCCTCGACCATCTCCGCGGTGACCAGCACCGGCGCCTTGCGGCCGGGGATGGCCGCGGTCGTGATCACGACGTCGGAGGCGGCGACGTGCTTGCCGATCAGCTCGCGCTGCTGCCGTAGAAATTCCTCCGACTGCTCCCGCGCGTAGCCGCCGGAGCCCTCCTGCGCCTCGAGCTCGAGCTCGATGAAGCGCGCGCCGAGGCTCTGCACCTCCTCCTTCACCGCCGGCCGGACGTCGTAGGCCTCGATCACGGCGCCGAGACGGCGGGCGGTCGCGATCGCCTGCAGACCGGCCACGCCGGCGCCGAGGACGAGGACGCGCGCCGGCGCGATCGTGCCGGCGGCGGTCATGAGCATCGGGAAGAACTTCGGCAGGCGCTCGGCCGCGATCAGCACGGCTTTGTAGCCGGACACCGAGGCCTGCGACGACAGCGCGTCCATCGACTGCGCACGGCTGATGCGGGGCAGGAGCTCGAGCGAGAAGGAGGTGACCTTGGCCTTGGCGAGGTCCTTGATCAGGTCGGCGTTCTCAGCCGGCTGCAGGAAACCGATCAGGGCGACCCCCTCGGGCAGCTTGGCGATGTCGCCCGCCGGCACCGGCTGGACCTCGAGCACGACATCGGCGCCCTTGACCGCCGCGGCCAGGTCAGGCGCGATCTCGGCGCCGGCTTCGCGATAGGCCTCGTCGGCGAACCCGGCTCCGGCCCCGGCGCCCGCCTGGATCGCCACCTGGTGGCCGGCCTTGACCAGCCTGCCGGCGGCGTCCGGCACCAGCGCGACGCGGCGCTCGTCCTGCCCGGTCTCCTTCGGAACTGCGATCTTCACCGTCCCAGAGCGTACCCAGGACCGGGGGCCCGGCGCGCCGGCGGCTTCCGCCGCCCGGTCCTAGGTCAGCTCCGGCGGCGCCTCGAGGGTTGGTTCAGGTGGTCGTACCTCTCGCCGGTGTCGCCTGGACCACGTAGCGGTCGCCTTTCACGTCCCAGCCGACGCACGTCTGCAGGGTCAGCAGCGGCGTGGACGACGTCTCGCGCAGCCAGCGGGTGTCGTTGTACTTCACGCGCCCGACGACCTTCGTGATGACGAAGGTCTGCACGTGGCCGGTCGAGTAGTTGTGCAGGTAGACCCGGTCGCCGGTGCGCGCGAAGAGCAGCCCGCCGAACATGCCCCAGATACCGTGGGCGTAGACGTAGCTGTTGCCCGGGGCGCCCGGCGCCGCCGAGCCCGGGTAGACGAGGGCCTCCCAATAAGGGATGTGGTCACTGCCGTCGCCGTTGACCACCGGCAGCGAGATGCCCTCGTTCGGGATCTCGATCCAGAGGCCCCTCAGCGGCTGGCGCGGGCGCGGCGGAGCCTTGTGCGTTTGGGCATAGGGCGAGATCGCCTCGAGCTGCGTCGCCAGCGACGCCAGCGCCTTCTGGGGCGCACCGGCTCGGGCGCCGGGATGTTCGAGCACGACGGCGGGGACGCGCTGGAACACGAGCACCAGCCCGATGCCGGCCACGATCATCACCACGCCTGTGACGGCGACGACCGGCGGCCCAAAACGCTTGAGCAGGCGGCTGCCGAGGAGAGCTCCCATCCCGTCCCGCAGCCGCCTCCAGTACCCCTTCGCGGTGTTCATTGGAGTGCGATCCTGTCACCTTCTTCTATCAAGGGGTGACTGCCGGGCGCCACCCTCAAGCTCGACTCGACGGGGCGAGATCGGGCTCGGGAGTAAAATTTCTCGATCCCGAAGGTGGTGAACGAGCCCCGAGTCAACGACCTCACGTTCCAGGCCGCCACCGTGAACGGCTCGGGAAGCCAATCCGCCAACCTCGTGCTCACCCGCGCCATCTTTTCGATGGGCATCCCGGTCGCGCCCAAGAACGTGTTCCCCTCCAACATCGAGGGGCTGCCCACCTGGTACCAGCTGCGTATCTCGCCGCGCGGCTACCAGGCGGCCAAGGGCGACCCCGACCTCCTGGTGGCGCTCAACCCGGCCACCTGGCAGCAGGACCTGGCGTCGATGCGGCCGGGCGGAGCGGTGGTCCACGAGGAGGCCTACTCGACGGCCGGCGCGCGGGAGGACCTCGTCTACTACCCGGTGCCGTTCGCAAAGCTCGCCAAGAGCGAGATCACGTCCGACACGCTGCGCAAGCAGCTGACCAACATGATCTACGTGGGCGTCGTCGCCCACCTCCTGGACATCCCCCAGGAAGCCATCGAAACCGGCGTCAAACGCCAGTTCCTGACCAAGCCGAAGGCGTGGGAGGTCAACCTCCAGGCAGTCGAGGTCGGCCGCCGCTACGCCGAGAGCAGCCTGGAGAAGCGCGACGGGTTCCGCCTCGAGGCCATGACCGGGCAGACCGAGGGCCTCGTGCTGCTGGAGGGCAACCAGGCGGCGGCGCTCGGCGCGCTCATGGGCGGCTGCACGGTCCTTGCCTGGTACCCGATCACGCCGTCGTCCTCTCTCTGCGAGTACGTGATCGCCTACGCGGACCGCTTCCGCCTCGACGCCGCCACCGGCGAGAAGAAGATCGCCGTGGTGCAGGCGGAGGATGAGATGGCCGCGGTGGGCATGGCGATCGGCGCCGGCTGGGCAGGGGCGCGTGCGATGACGTCGTCCTCGGGGCCGGGCATCTCGCTGATGGCCGAGTTCGCCGGGCTGGCCTATTACGCGGAGATCCCGGTGGTGATCTTCGACGTCCAGCGCATCGGCCCCTCGACCGGGCTGCCCACGCGCACATCGCAGGGCGACGTCACCTTCGTGCAGGGCATCTCCCACGGCGACACCCGGCACGTGGTGCTCCTGCCCGGCTCGGTCGCCGAGTGCTACGAGTTCGGGATGGCTGCCTTCGACCTTGCCGACCGGCTCCAGACGCCGGTCTTCGTGCTCTCGGACCTCGACCTCGGCATGAACCTCTGGATGTCGGAGAAGCTGACCTACCCCGAGGAGCCCTTCGACCGCGGCAAGGTGCTGAGCAAAGAGGACCTGGAGCGGCTGGAAGGACAGTGGGCCCGCTACCGCGACGTGGACGGCGACGGGATCCCCTATCGCACGCTCCCCGGCACCGACCACCCGGCCGCCGGCTACTTCACGCGCGGCTCCGGACATGATGAGGAGGCGCGGTACACCGAGGGCGCCGACGCCTACGCCCGCAACATGGACCGCCTGCTCCTGAAGTACGACACCGCGCGCGCCGTGGTGCCCTCGCCGGTGACGGAAGGCCCTGGCTCCGAGGTCGGCGTCATCGCCTATGGCTCGACGCACGCCGCCGTCGTCGAAGCCCGCGACGAGCTGCGCGAGCGCGGCCTGGAGATCGACTACCTGCGGATCCGAGCCCTGCCTCTGAACGGCGAGGTGACCGACTTCGTGCGGCGCCACGAGCACGTCTACGTCGTCGAGCAGAACCGCGACGGCCAGATGTACGACCTGCTCCGGCTGCACCTGCCTTCGGAGCTGGCCGGCAAGCTGCGGTCCATCCGCCACTACGACGGCCGCCCGATCCCCGCCGAAGCCGTCAGCCGGCCCCTGCTGGAGCTGGAAGGAGTGCCCGCCTAGCCATGGCTGTGACCTTGAACCGGCTCGGACTCGCCCGCGACGCTTACAAGGGCGCGGCCACCACCCTCTGCGCGGGGTGCGGCCACAACTCGATCACCAACCACATGATCAAGGCGCTCTACGAGCTCGGGGTGGAGCCGCACAACCTCGCCAAGATGTCCGGCATCGGCTGCTCCTCGAAGACGCCGGCCTACTTCGTCGAGGCGGCCCACGGCTTCAACGGCGTCCACGGGCGGATGCCCGCCCTGACCACCGGCGCCAAGGTCGCCAACCGCGACCTGGTGATGATGGGCGTCTCCGGCGACGGGGACAGCATGTCGATCGGGCTGGGCCAGTTCGCGCACATGATCCGGCGCAACCTCGACGTGACCTACATCATCGAGGACAACGGGACCTACGGCCTGACCAAGGGCCAGTTCTCGGCGACCGCGGACGTGGGCTCGGTCCAGAAGCGGGGCCAGCCGAACACGCTGCAGCCGATCGACCCCTGCGCTCTCGCGATCACCCTCGGCTGCACGTTCGTCGCGCGCTCCTTCTCCGGCGACGGCAAGCAGCTGGTGCCGCTCCTGAAGGCCGCCATCGCCCACCGCGGCACCGCGATGCTCGACGTGGTCTCGCCCTGCGTCACGTTCAACGACCATGACGGCTCCACCAAGAGCTACGCCTACGTCAAGGAGCACGAGGAGGAGCTGCAGGACGTCTCCTTCATCCCCTACTTCGAAGAGGTCACGGTCGACTACGAGCCGGGCACGGCGACCGACGTCGAGCTGCACGACGGCTCGCACCTGCTGCTCCGCAAGCTGTCGCACGACGAGCACGACCCGAACGACCGGCTCGCCGCCTTCAAGCTGATCGAGGACGGTCATCAGACCGGCCAGCTGATCACCGGCCTGCTCTACGTGCGCGAGGACGCGGCGGACCTGGTCGAGCACGAGAAGCTGCCCGCGCGGCCGCTCCGCGACTTCGGCGAGGAGGAGCTGCGCCTGACCCGCGAGCAGTTCGACCAGCTGATGTCGGAGCTGGCATAGCCGACACCGCCGAATCCGTCTGGCCGGGGGCGGCGGCACACGTCGTCGCGGCCGAGCCCGACTTCAAGCGCCTGGTCGCCGCGGTCGGCCCGATCGCCCTGCGCGAGCGGCACGTCGACAACTTCAACGCCGTCGCGCGCTCGATCGTCTTCCAGCAGCTGGCCGGGAAGGCCGCGGCCGCGATCTACGGCCGCTTCGCCGCGCTTTTCGAAGGGCACCCGAACCCGCAGGCGCTGCTTGCGCTGCCGGAGACCTCGCTCCGCGGGGCCGGCCTGAGCGGCGCCAAGACCGCGGCTCTGATCGACCTGGCGCGGAAGGCAGTCGACGGCACCGTCCCCTTCGCCGATCTCGATCCCCTCGCCGACGAGGAGATCATCGAGCGGCTGTCGAGCGTCCGGGGCGTCGGGCGCTGGACGGCGGAGATGTTCCTGATCTTCCAGCTGCACAGGCCGGACGTCTGGCCGGTCGACGACCTCGGCGTGCGCAAGGGGTACGCGATTGCCAAGCGGCTGGCCGCGATGCCGACGCCGAAGGAGCTGGGAGCGCTTGGCGAGCCCTTCCGGCCCTTCCGCTCCGCGGCGGCGTGGTACTGCTGGAGAGCGAACGACACCACCGTGCCCGAATAGCAACTGTCAGCTATGCTGATAGCGGCGCTATGCGGAAACTTACATCGCTGCTGACTCTCAGCCTCGTCCTCGGAGCGGCTTCCTGCGGGAGCTGCCAGAGTTCAACACCGGGGGCCGCGCCCCCGCAGCCGATGGCGCCGGCGCTGGTCCAGGTCGAAAACGCTCCCGGGACCGAGCCCCACTCCGGCCTGCAGCAGGCCAATATCGTCTTCGAGTACCTGACCGAAGGCGGCATCACCCGCTTCACCGCGGTGTACTTCAACCCGAGCGGCAACACCAAGATCGAGCCGGTCCGCTCGGCGCGCCTGATCACGCTGCGGCTGGTCAAGTCCTTCGGCGGCGTCCTCTTCTACTCGGGCGCCAGCAACCACGTGCTCGGGGTGCTCAAGAGCGAGAACATCCCGAGCTTCAACGAGAACTCGACGCAGTACTTCGCGCGCGACTCCTCACGTGAGGCGCCTCACAACCTCGACACCACCACCGGCAAGATCGCCCAGGGCGTCCAGGCGAAGGACCTGCACCGCAGCTACGCACTCTGGCCGTCCGGCGCCGCCCCGGCGGGTGGCAAACCGGTGCACTCGATCGCCTTCCCGCAGACGCCGGCGCACTCGGTGACCTGCACGTTCAGCGGCGGCTCCTACACGTACCAGGGCGAGACCGACGCCGCCGCGGGCGGCGCGCCGCTCAAGATCGCCAACGAGGTCCTGCTCCAGGTGGCCCACCACGATGCCGGCTACACGGAGGACGTGCTCGGTGCCGCGGGCATCGACTATGACCTCCAGGGCACCGGCGCCGCCACCGTTTACCGCGGCGGGAACCGCTATGACGCGAAGTGGGACCTCAGCAATCCAGACCGGCCGCTGCGGCTCCTCGGCGCGAACGGCAAGGCGTTCCCGATGGCGCCTGGACTGACCTGGATCTTCGTCGTCGACCCCGGCACTTCGGTCACGGAGTCATAGCTAGCACCTAATCTGATATCATTGCTATCAGTTAGCTAAAACAGCCCTCTACCCCCGCTGCGCGCCCGTCCTGGACCAGGACGGGCGCGCGCATCTTCCCCACCCCATTCCGCGAGCGCGCCCCTGAGCCATCCGCCGGCGAATGGTGCAGTTCTTGTCCTCTAATGACGCCATCGGCCGGCGGATGGGCGGCATCGTTGCAACCCGCAGGCGTGCAGGAGTGTTCTTGTAGCGACGGATGGAGGACTTTGAAGCGCTCGTACGCCGGCACCAGGACGCGATCTTCGCCTTCGCGCTCAACCTCACCGGAGATCACGCGGAGGCCGACGACGTGGCGCAGGAAGCCTTCGTCCGCGCCTGGCGCGCCTACGGCGGCTATGACGATGAGCGCCGCGAGACCCTGAAGGAGCGTCCCTGGCTCCACCGCATCGCGCTCAACGTCTTCCGCAACCGCCTTCGCCGCCCGATCCCGGTCGAGCTGCGCGAGGAGAGCGCGGCCGCGCCGCCGGCGCGAGAACCTGAACGTGTCGTCCTGCGCAACGCGGCCCGGGACCAGCTGCGCCGGCACCTACTGGCGCTGCCTCGTCCCTACCGCGAGGCGGTGGTCCTGCGCCACGTGCAGGGCCTCCCCTACGCCGACGCCGCGCTCGTGCTCGGCGTCCCCGTCGGGACCGTGAAATCCAACTGCCACCGAGGGCTCCGCCGTCTCCAGGAGCGGCTCGGCGGGCTGACCGAGGTGAGCTGATGACCTCCCAGATCGAACAGCAGCTGCGCGAGCTCGGCGACGAGCGCGCGCCGGCGACCCTCCTGCCCAGCGTGCTGGCGAAGCTGCAGGGCGCGGAGTCCTACTTCGACCTGCCCACCGAGATCGGCACGGCCTTCGTCATCCACGGGCCCGAGGGCATCTCCGCAGTGCACGTCGCCGACGGCGAGGAGCAGCTCTGGGCGCGCCTCGGCTTCCGGATGGAGCGCCGCGAGCCGCCCGTCGAGCTGCGAGACCGCGTGGCGGCGGCACTCGCCGGCCGGCCCGTCGAGCTGAGGTTCGACCTGCACCGGCTGACACCGTTCGAGCGCGACGTGCTGCAGAAGGCGCTCGAGATCCCACGAGGCGAGGTCCGAACCTACGGCTGGATCGCTCGCGAGATCGGCCGGCCCCGCGCGGTGCGGGCGGTCGGCACCGCCCTGGCGAAGAACCCGATCCCGCTCTTCATCCCCTGCCACCGGGTGGTGCGGTCGGACGGGAGCATCGGCCAGTACGGCTGCGGCGGACCGGTCAACAAGCGGCGGCTGCTGCTGCACGAGGGCGTGCCGGAATCAGCTCTGGGAAGGACGCTGGCAGTCTGAGAACTCGGGTACGCTCGGGATTCTGTGGAAGCCGCGTGGCCTGGGGAACACGTCCCGCTCGGTGCCACCTGGGACGGTGAAGGCACCAACTTCTCGATCTTCTCCGCCAACGCGGAGTGGGTCGAGCTCGTCCTCTTCGACGTGGACGGCAGCCAGCGCTCGTTCGAGCTCGCCGAGCGAACCGACCTGCACTGGCACGGCTACGTCCACGGGGTCGGCCCCGGGCAGCTGTACGCCTTCCGCGTGTACGGGCGCTACGACCCGCCTGCCGGCCTGAGGTTCAACCCGACCAAGCTCCTGCTCGATCCGTACGCGAAGGCCATCGCCGGCGAGCTGCGCTGGGGCCCCGAGGTCTACGGCTACCAGGCCGGCCGCGACGACACCGTCAAGAGCGATCTCGACTCCGCGCCCTGCATGCCGCGTTCGGTGGTCGTGAACCCCCACTTTCCCTGGGGAGACGACACCCGGCCCAACACCGCATGGCGGGACACGGTCATCTACGAGGCGCACGTGCGCGGCTTCACCATGCTGCACCCGGACATCCCGGCCGACCTGCGCGGCACCTACGCGGGCCTCGCCCACCCGGTCGCCGTCGAGCACCTGCAGAAGCTGGGCGTGACCGCGATCGAGCTCATGCCGGTCCACCACTTCATCGACCAGCAGCGGCTGGTGGAGAGCGGGCTGCGCAACTACTGGGGCTACGACTCGATCGGCTACTTCGCGCCCGAGGCGCGCTACGCCTCGCGGCAGGCGTTGACGCCCTGGGCACAGGTGAACGAGTTCAAGTCGATGGTGCGCACGCTGCACCGCGCCGGCCTCGAGGTGATCCTGGACGTGGTCTACAACCACACCGCGGAGGGCAACCACCTCGGCCCGACGCTGAGTTTCCGCGGGATCGACAACCAGTCCTACTACCGCCTGGCGGAGGAGGATCCGCGGCTCTACTTCGACGTCACCGGCACCGGCAACACGCTCAACGTCGGCCAGCCGCAGACGCTGCAGATGATCATGGACAGCCTCCGTTACTGGGTCGAGGAGATGCATGTCGACGGCTTCCGCTTCGACCTCGCCTCCGCCCTGGCGCGGCAGTTCTACGAGGTGGACCGGCTGTCGGCGTTCTTCGACCTCATCCACCAGGACCCCGTGCTCTCGCAGGTGAAGCTCGTGGCCGAGCCGTGGGACGTGGGCGAGGGCGGCTACCAGGTCGGCAACTTCCCAGTCCGCTGGGCGGAGTGGAACGGCCGCTACCGCGACACCATGCGCGACTTCTGGCGGCAGCACGTGCACGGTGTCAGCGATCTCGCCTACCGGCTGACGGGGTCCAGCGATCTCTATCAGTCGGACGGGCGCAGGCCGTGGTCGAGCATCAACTTCATCACCGCGCACGATGGCTTCACGCTGCGCGACCTGGTCAGCTACGACCAGAAGCACAACGAGGCGAACCTCGAGGACAACCGCGACGGCACCGACGACAACCGCTCCTGGAACTGCAGCGTCGAAGGTCCCACCGACGACCCCGACGTGCTGGAGGTGCGCGCCCGCCAGCAGCGCAACTTCATGGCGACGCTCTTCTTGTCCCAGGGCTGCCCGATGCTGCTCCACGGCGACGAGCTCGGCCGGACGCAGGGCGGCAACAACAACGCCTACTGCCAGGACAACGAGCTGTCCTGGGTGCATTGGGACGAGATCGACGAGGGCCTGCTCGCGTTCGTCAGCCGCCTGATCACGCTGCGCCGCCACCAGCCGGTGCTGCGCCGCCACCGCTTCTTCGCCGGTCAGATCGGCCGTGGTCCGCGGCGCAAGGACATCGCCTGGTTCCGGCAGGACGGGCAGGAGATGCGCGAGGCCGACTGGCGCAGCGGGTCGCGGCGGACGCTCGGGATGCTGCTGAACGGCGAGATGATCCCCGACCGGGGCGCCCGCGGCGAGCAGGTGGTCGGCGACACGCTCCTGGTCCTGCTGCACTCGCACCACGAGGACGTCGCCTGGACGCTGCCCAGCGGGTGGGGCGATCGCTGGGAGATGCTCCTCGACACGGCCCGCCCCACCGAGGCCGAGGGCGCCCGCGAGTTCGACTCCGGCGCCACCGTGAATGTTGTAGGCAGATCGCTGGCGGTTTTGCGCAGGCTTTAGCAGCGCCAAGGCGTTGACGCAGGCGGGGGGCGGCTGTTCAATAGACCCGACCCCGTTGGGCCTCGAAGAGAAATACACCGCCGCAGGAGGGTTTATGCGTCGCCTGATCCGTCTTTCCGTTACCGCGGCTGCCGCGGCCTTGGCAGCCATCGCGGTTGCCGCCCCGGCTTCCGCGGCTAGCTCCGCGGCCAAGCCTGCACACGTGCACTCGATGGCGAAGTTCAACCCGTTCCAGCGGCCCGGCGGCGGCGGCGGCGGGCCACATGTCAACAACCTGACCTACCATGGCGGTCCGGTCGAGACCTCGACCTCCGTCTACCTCATCTACTGGGGCTCAGCCTGGTCGACGGGCTTCACCACCGGTGGCTACACCAGCGCCAAGGCCCAGACCTATGTCCATGACTTCTTCACCAACGTGGGCGGCTCGAACTGGATCGGGACGGACACGCAGTACTGCCAGGGCGCGGCCAGCGGCGCCACCAGCTGTGGCTCCGGCACCACGCACGTCGGCAACCCGACCGGCCAGCTGAAGGGAGTGTGGGTCGACTCCGCCACCAACCCGCCTGCCAACAACCAGATCCAGGACAGCAACCTCGCCAATGAAGCTGTGCGGTCGATCACAGTCCACGGTTTCCCCTACGACGCGAACGCCACCTATCTCGTCTTCACCCCGACCGGCGACTCCGAAAGTGGGTTCGCGGCGAACGGCGGCGGCTGGTGCGCGTGGCACAGCGACACGAGCTCGTCGGTCGGCACCGTCAACTTCGGCTACATCCCCTACATGCCGGATGCCGGCGGGAGCTGCGGTGTTGACTTCATCAACTCCAACGACACCTACGGTCACGGCTACTTCGACGGCTTCAGCGTCGTCGCCGGCCACGAGTACGAGGAGGCGCAAACCGACCCTCACCTGAACGCCTGGTACGACTCCCGCGGCTCTGAGAACGCCGACAAGTGCGCCTGGAACGCACTGTCCGGCAACACCGCCCTCGGGACGACCAACTACTGGGCAGTCCAGCCGGTTTGGAGCAACGCGATCGGCGGCTGTGCCGCGGTCTCTTCGACCTGATCTCGAGAAGCAAGTTCGGGAGGGCGGCGAGCTTCGCCGCCCTCTTTCTCTTTCTGGGCGCCGCCTGCGGTTCCCGGCCGGCTGGCAGCGGGGTTGGCGGCGGCAGTCCGAGCCCGCCGACCGTGAGCACCAGCTGTCAGAACGCGCACTTCCCCTTCCCGCCGGCGGCAGCCGACCTGCGCGCGGCCGACTCAGGCCGCACCGTGGGCGTTCACGTCGGCGACCTGGTCGCCGTCACGCTGCTCGGCCGTGACGCCCCCGGCGGCCGCTGGACCGAGCTGACGGTGCAGGGCGACGCGCTCCTGGCGCTGCCCAATGCGGCCAACACCGCGACTGTCGGGACCCAGCTGGGTGAGTACTGCGCGGCCAGGGCGGGGAGCTCGACGATTACCTCAGGCGGCTGGCACGCCAAGGTGAACGTCGCCGGGTAGGGCTGGGAGCTAGCCAAGACTCCTCCCCACCCTGTGGGGAGGTGGCCGGCGCAGCCGGCCGGAGGGGACAGTCCGAGTCGCCGCCGTCTTCCTTAGGTCCGGGCCGCTCG
>Ga0207664_10000730_pt1 | contig 22354 bp, 19 predicted proteins | sample LARL83metaG_FD_184349 | JGI IMG/M metagenome (GOLD analysis project Ga0207664, IMG submission 184349) | Corn, switchgrass and miscanthus rhizosphere microbial communities from Kellogg Biological Station, Michigan, USA - LAR L8-3 metaG... | ecosystem: Host-associated > Plants > Roots >... | reverse complement strand
CGGGATCGAGAAAGTGTGGATCGTAGCCGAACCCGCCATCGCCGCGCGGCATGTCGATGATCGTGCCGTCCCAGCGGCCGTCGACCAGCAGCGGCTCGGGATCGTCGCCGTGACGCATCAGCGCGAGCATGCAATAGTAGTGCGCGCGGCGGTCGGCAACGCCGTCGAGATCGGCGATGAGCCTCGCGTTGTTGCGCCGGTCCGAGCGCGGCTCGCCGGCATAGCGCGCCGATTGCACGCCGGGCGCTCCGCGCAGCGCCTCGACGCAGATGCCGGAATCGTCGGCCAGTGCAGGCAACCCCGCGCGACGGCTGGCATGACGCGCCTTGGCCAGCGCGTTTTCGACGAAGGTCGGATGCGGCTCGTCGGCTTCTTCGATGCCGAGCTCGGCCTGCGGAATCGTCTCGATGCCCAGCGGCGCCAGCAAGCGCTTGAACTCGATCAGCTTGCCTGGGTTGTTCGACGCGATGACCAGGCGCGTGAACTCGCTCACGTCGAACCGCCGAACATCATCGCCGCAGCGTCAAGCGATGCCCAGCGAGGTCTTTTGCGTGGCGACCAGCGCGGCCACGCCGCCCTCGCCCAGCGCGACCAGCGTCGCCATTTCCGCGCGCGAAAATGGCGCACCCTCCGCCGTGCCCTGGATTTCGACAAAGCCGCCGGCGCCGGTCATCACGATGTTCATGTCGGTATCGCAGCTGGAATCCTCGGCGTAGTCGAGATCGAGCATCGGCACGCCGGCGACGATGCCGACCGATACCGCGGCGACGAAATCCTTCAGCGGCAAGCCGGTCAGCAGCCCTTGCGCCCTGCACCATGCCACCGCGTCGTAGAGTGCAACGCAGGCGCCGGTGACCGATGCGCAACGCGTGCCGCCGTCGGCCTGCAGCACGTCGCAATCGATGCGGATCGTGCGCTCGCCGAGCTGCGACAGGTCTGAGATCGCGCGAAGGCTGCGGCCGATCAGACGCTGGATCTCCTGCGTGCGTCCCGACTGCTTGCCTTCGGCGGCCTCGCGCCGCGTGCGGGTGTTGGTCGCGCGCGGCAGCATGCCGTATTCGGCGGTCACCCAGCCCTGGCCTTTGCCCTTGAGGAACTGCGGCACTGACTCCTCGACCGACGCCATGCACAGCACGCGGGTCGCGCCACATTCGATCAGCGCGGATCCTTCGGCATGGCGGCTGTAGTGGCGCACGATCGACAAAGGGCGGAGCTCGTCGGCGCGGCGGCCTCCTGCGCGTAGGGTCACTGGCGACCTCATGACTGGAAAAGAATTCGATTATAGCCGCGAGCGCGCCAGCGACCCGGACGCTAGAGGCTGTGCCGGAGCTTCCACCACGCTGCGGTCGCGGCAAGGCCCTGGTCGACGGTGAACGGTGGCGTCCAGCGCGCGAGCTCGCGAAAGCGCCCGGCATCGACTTCCAGCGTGCCGAGCAGGCGCGCGAGGCTCGCCCGCTTGCCCGCAAGCATGCCGCCGGCGCGCATGACGACGGCGGGCAGCTGGAACAGATGCGCGGCAACACCGAGCTCGCGCGCGAGCCGCAGCACCAGCTCGCTGGTCGACACGCTTTCGGCGTCGGCCACCGGAAGCGTCTCGCCGGCGAGCGCCGGTGCCGTCAGCGCCGACTCGATCGCGCTGACGGCGTTGCCGACGTAGAGCAACGTACGGCGGTTGTCGATCCCGCCGAGCGGCAGCATGCGCTCCGCGGCAACCGCGTCGAGCAGCCGCGCGAAGTTGCCCTTGACGCCGGCACCATAGGTCAGCGGCAGGCGCAGCGCGACGCCTTCGATCGCTTCATCGCGGCAGGCATGCCAGAGCACGTGCTCGGCGCCGGCCTTGCTGTGGGCATAGGCATCCTGTGGTGCGGTGGGGTCGCCGGCGCGAAACGGCCTGCCGGGAAGGGTCGCTTCACCGTATACCTTGATCGTGCTTGCGAGCACCACGCGCCGGACGCCGGCTCGCACCGCAGCGTCGAGCAGGCGGCGCGTCACGTGCACGTTGGCGACGACGAACGGCGTCGGGTCGCTCGCCTCGCGGGCCGTGGCGACGTGCGCTCGCCCGGCGAGATGAACGATCGCGTCGACGCCCTGCATAACCGATGTCCAGTCGGCAGCAGCAAAATCACCCAGCACGGCGAGCTCGCGCGATGACGCCGCACCCGGCCGAGGCGCGCGCACCGCGCCGACGTGGTCGATGCCTGCCGCCGCAAGCCGCGCGCACAGCGACTTGCCGATGAACCCGTCGGCACCGGTGACCAGAACCCGGCCCGTATTCGGCAATGCGGGCGACGGCGCCGCGCTCACCACCAGCGCCATCCGTTCTTGTTGAAGAATCGCACGGCGCTGCGCGCGAAGTACGCGATGTGGCGCCAGCCCTTGCGCGCCGCGCCGCCGCCGTGATGCACGACGCGAACCGTGGGTACGTACGCGCTTCGGGTAACGCGGTTCAGACGCACGCTCCAGTCGAAGTCTTCGAAGTAGAGGAAGAACGCCGGATCGAAGCCGCCGGTGGCGTCGATCGCCTTGCGCCGCAGCAGCATGCACGACCCGCTCATCACGGGCACCGGCGAGATCGCCTTGCCGGTGCCCCTTTGCATCACATCGCGCATCTCGTAGCGAGCGAGCCGGCGCCGGAACAGCGGGCGCAGCCACCGGGGTGCCAGCCCGCGCAGCGCGAGATCGAGCACGCTGGGGTAGCGCTTGCACAGATATTCGCGCTTTCCTTTGGCGTCGGTGACCGCAGGCGCGATGACGCCGACTTCCGGGTTGGCCTCGAAATAGCGCAGCGCCTCCGGCAAGGCATCGACGTCGAGCTCGACATCGGGGTTGAGCACCAGATGGAAATGCGTGTTGCCGCCGTGCATGACCAGGTTGTGCGCGGCGCCATAGCCGATGTTGGCATGGCCGTGCAGATAGCTCATCGTGAAGTCGGAATCGCGGAAATTCTCCTGCGCGAGCTTGATCACCATCGCGGCGATGTCGCGCTCCTCGCTGTTGTCGATGAGGGCGACGTTGGCCACGCGCAGCAGCCCCTGCTCGCGCGCCGCCGCGAGCGACCCGGCGAGCGTGTGCAGCGTCCTGTCCAGCAGCGCGAGGTCAGGGCGATACGTGACGATGCTGATCGTCAGCGTCGAGGCAGCCACGTCGGGGAAGGGATTGAAACGATGGGTTAGAATCGTCGTCGATTGCCCCCGCGCCGTCAACTTCGCTTTCCGACCATTCCCGCATGGCTACCACCGCACAGCAAGCGATCCGCTATCGCGCCGAGGATCTCAACGCATTCGCGCGCGCACTGCTCGATCGTGCGGGCGTGCGCGCCGACATCGGGCGCGATGTCGCCGACATTCTTCTCGACGCCGACCTGCTCGGGCACACGACGCACGGGCTCGCGCTGCTCGCACCGTATCTGTCTGAAATCGAGAAGGGCGCGATGGCCAAGTCGGGCGAGCCGAAGCTGATCAGCCGGCGATCCGCGGCGGAAACCTGGGACGGCGCGCGCCTGCCCGGGCCGTGGCTCACGCTGCGCGGGCTCGAGCGCGCGGCGGCGATGGCGCGCGAGGCCGGCACCGGCACCATCGTCATCCGGCGCTCGCATCACATCGCCTGCCTCGCCGCGTATCTGAAGCGCGCGACCGACGAAGGCCTGGTAGCGATCATCGAATGCTCGGACCCGACGGTGCTCGCCGTCGTGCCGCACGGCGGCACGACGCCGTTCATCACGCCAAACCCGCTCGCCGCCGGATTGCCGACGTCGGGCGACCCGATATGGATCGACGTCTCGATGTCGATCACCAGCATGGGCTATGCCAAGCAGCAAAAGGAAGCGGGCAAGATGCTGCCCGGGCCGTGGCTGATCGATCACGAGGGCCGCGCGACCTCCGATCCCGGTGCGCTGTTCGCCGACCCGCCGGGTGCTTTGCTGCCGCTCGGCGGACTGGATGCGGGTCACAAGGGATTCGGGCTTGGCCTGTTGATCGAGGCGATGACTGGCGCCCTCGGCGGACACGGCCGCGCCGACCCCGCCGAAGGCTGGGGCGCGTCGGTATTCATCCAGGTGCTGGACCCGGAAGCTTTCGGCGGCCTCGCCGCGTTCAAGCGGCAAATGGATCATCTGGCCGACGCCGCGCACGCGAGCCGCCCGCGACTCGAGGGCGAGTCGGTACGGCTGCCGGGCGAGCGCGGCTTGCAGCGTTATCGCGATGCTATGGCCAACGGCGTCGCGCTGTATCCCGCGATCCTGCCGACATTGCAAACCTGGGCAGACAAATACGGCGTGGCGCCGCCGCAGCGCTTAAGCTAGCGGAGACTACGCTGAAATTCGCCCATAGCTGACGCGCAGTATCCCGGCGAGATCGCGCGCCGCGCCGATGTCGGCAAAACCCGTGTCGCGCAACAGCGCGCCGACAACGTCGGCCTGGTCGTGTCCATGCTCGAGCAAGAGCCAGCCACCGGCCGCAAGATGCGCCGGCGACGCCGCGACGATCGTGCGAACCGCGTTGAGGCCGTCGGCGCCGGCCGTCAGCGCATGCTGCGGCTCGTAGCGCAAATCGCCTTCGGTGAGGTGGGGGTCGCCAGCCGCGACATAAGGCGGATTGCCGGCGATGAGATCGAAGCGCTCGTCGGCCAGCGCTGCGAACCAGTCGGATTCGACGAACGTGACGTTATCGATGCGAAGGCGCGCGGCATTGCGTGCCGCCAGCGCGAGCGCGGGAACAGATACGTCGATGCCGACGACCTGCGCGCTGCGCCGCGCCGCGGCGATCGCGAGTGCGACCGCACCGGAACCGGTGCCGAGGTCGAGCACGCGAATCGCACGACCGTCCGGCAGCCGCGCCAGCGCAAGCTCGACCAGCAATTCGGTCTCGGGGCGCGGGATGAGGACGTCGGGCGTGATCTCCAGATCGAGCCCATAGAATTCACGCCGCCCGATCAGATAAGCGACCGGCTCGCCGTTGCGGCGGCGGCGCGCCAGCGCGTCGAACGCCCTGGCCTGCTCGATCGCGATGGATTCGCCAGCATGCGCCGCCAGCCACGCGCGGTCGCGGCCGAGCACGTGCGCGAGCAGCAGCTTCGCCTCGAAAGGCACGAGGCCGCTCGCGGCCAGCGCGCGGGAAACGGTGGTCGGTGTGCTCATCGATCGCCGCGCTGCTTCTTGCGACGGCTGGCGCGGATGCGCATAATGTGGGCAGCCCATCGCGCCGTCAACGCGCCTTTCGCGAACGGCGAGAACACCGAACACTGCGCTGGAGGAGCCATGCCGTCACGACGCGACCTTCTGAAGGCGACCGGGGGATTGGTGCTCGCTACCGGCGGCTCGTGGCTCGCGAGCCACGCCCACGGCGCCGTGCCCAATCCGCCGGGTCTCGCGCCGCTGCCGGCAGGCGCGGTGGCGTCAGGGGACCTCGAGGCACTCGCGGGCAAGCTGCCGTTGATCAAACGGAGCTGGCGTCCACCGAACTACGAAACACCGCTGTCGTATTTTTCCGAAGAGATCACGCCGAACCGCGCGTTTTTCGTGCGCTATCACCTTGCCAGCATCCCCGAGATCGCGGCCGACAAATGGAGCGTCTCGATCGGCGGCGACGCGGCCGCCACGCCGTTCGAGCTCACTCTCGAGCAACTGAAGCGCGACTTTCCCGCGGTCGAGGTCGTGGCTGTCAATCAATGCTCGGGCAATCGTCGCGGGCTGTTCGAGCCACACGTTCCCGGCGTCGAGTGGGGCGTCGGCGCGATGGGCAACGCGCGTTGGAAAGGCGCCCGGCTCAAGGACATTCTGGCCAAAGCCGGATTGAAAAAGGAAGCGCTCGAAATCGCGTTCAACGGCGCCGACGGGCCGGTCATGCCGGCGACGCCCGACTTCCAGAAGTCGATCCCGGTGTGGAAGGCGCTCGACGAGAACACGCTCGTCGCCTACGAAATGAATGGCGAGCCGCTGCCGCACTGGAACGGTTTTCCGGCGCGCATCGTCGTGCCCGGCTGGACCGGCACCTACTGGATGAAGCACGTGATCTCGATCAGTGCGATCAGCAAGCCCTTCGACAATTTCTGGGTCAAGTCGGCGTATCGCATTCCGATCGGGAAATTTCCGCTGATCGACCATTTCGGCTCGCAGCTTACCGACGCCAACGAGCCGATCACGGAGATGGTCGTCAATTCGCTGATCACCAACATCGAGCCGGGTCAGCAAGTGCCGGTGGGCCGCCCGTTCGAGGTGAAAGGCATCGCCTGGGATGGGGGCCGCGGCATCGCCGGTGTCGACGTATCGGGCGACGGGGGACGCACCTGGCGCAGCGCGACATTGGGCGTGGATCACGGCCGGTTCTCGTTTCGCAGCTTCAGCCAGTCGTTCACCCCGACCGAGCGCGGCGCGATGACCGTCATGGCGCGAGCGACCAATCGCGCCGGCTCCACGCAGACGATGGAGCTCATCCTCAATCCCGCCGGCTACCACCATAACGTGGTGCAGCGGATTGCCATCAACGTCGCGTAGGGGCCGCCCGATGAAACGTTTACCGCTGATGTTGTTGCTGGTCGCGGCGCTGGTGGCAGGCGTCGTCCTCGCCCAGGAGCGCCGCCTGGAGCTGAAAGACGGGCCGGGACGCGACAAGGTCGAGGCGAATTGCGCCTCGTGCCACAGCCTCGACTACATCCTGGGCAATTCGCCGTTCATGAATCGCGGCGTCTGGGAGGCCGAGGTCACCAAGATGATCAAGGCGTACGGCGCGCCGATCGCCGATGCCGACGCCAAGGAAATCGCCGACTACCTGGCGAAGAACTACGGCCAGCCGTAGCGGCCGCTGACCGGCTGCCGGCCGCGGCGCTTCACCTTGCGCGGGCCGTGCAATCCGCCGCGCGGCGCAGCGACTTAGCCGCGCCGGTCCACCGCGCGCTCGCAGGCGAACAGCCGAAGCCGCCGGTCGTAGTAATTGCCCCAGCCCAGGTCGCTCAAGCCCGCTTTCTGCAGCACGTGCTGCGACGCCTTGTTGCCGGGGTGCGTGACGCCGATGACGCGCGTGACGCCGAGATCGTCGAACGCGTAATCGACCAATGCCCGCGCCCCCTCGGTCGCATAGCCGCGTCCCCAATGCGCATGCAGCAGCCGATAGCCGACCTCGATGTCGGTCGTCGGCGGACAGTATTTGAGGCAATACCAGCCGATGAACTCGCCGCTGCCCCGGAGCGACGCGCGCCATACGCCGAGGCCAGAGTAGAGCGCGTAGTAGCGCGTGACCCGGCGCATCGCCGCGTCGATCTCGCTGCGCGGCATCGGCTTGCCGCCATTGATGTATTTCAGCACGCGGGGATCGCTGTCGAGCCGGACGAGGTCGCCGATGTCGTCCGGCGTGAACTCGCGCAGCTCGAGGCGCAGCGTCTCGAGCCATACCGGCGGCGCGCGCTTCATCGCACGGTCTCGCCGGCGGCTTCGTCGCCGCCGAGGGAGGCGAGCTGCTCGGCCTGGAATTCCTGCGCCAGCGCCTGCGTCAGCTCGAACAGGTCGCCGTCCATGATCTGGTCGATCTTGTACAGCGTCAGGTTGATCCGATGGTCGGTGACCCGCCCCTGCGGAAAGTTGTAGGTGCGGATGCGCTCGGAGCGATCGCCGCTGCCGATCAAGCTCTTGCGCGTCGCCGCCTCCTTCCGCTGCCGCTGCTGCCGTTCCTGATCGACCAGGCGCGAGGCCAGCACCGCCATCGCCTGCGCGCGGTTGCGGTGCTGCGAGCGATCGTCCTGGCATTCGACGACGATGCCGGTCGGCAAATGGGTGATGCGCACTGCCGAGTCGGTCTTGTTGACGTGTTGTCCGCCGGCGCCCGATGCGCGGAACGTATCGATGCGGATCTCGGACGGGTTGATCGTGATGTCGGCGACCGGGTCGGCCTCGGGCAGCACCGCGACCGTGCACGCCGACGTATGAATGCGTCCCTGCGCCTCGGTCTCGGGCACGCGCTGCACGCGGTGGCCGCCGGATTCGAATTTGAGCCTGGCATAGACGCCCTGCCCGACGACCCGGGCGATCACCTCCTTGTGGCCGCCCATGTCGCCGGGACTTTCGGAGATCAGCTCGACCTGCCACTTGTTGCGCTCGGCAAAGCGCGCGTACATGCGAAACAGTTGGCCGGCGAACAAGGCCGACTCGTCGCCGCCGGTGCCGGCGCGAATCTCGAGAAATACGTTGCGCTCGTCGTTCGCATCGCGCGGCAGCAATGCGCGCTGCAGCTCGTCCTCGAGCGCGGCCATGCGCTCTCGCGCCGCCTTCGCCTCGTCGTCGCCGAAAGACTTCATCGCCGGATCGGACAGCATGTCCTGCGCGGCCGCCAGATCGCGCTCGCCCTGCAGCCAGTCGCGGTAGAGCGCGACGACCGGCGCGATCTCGGCGTGCTCGCGCGACAGCGCCCGGTAGCGGTCGAGATCGCGAGTGACGTCCTCGGCCGCGAGCAGCCCGTTCAATTCCTCGAGCCGCGAGGTGAGCTGGTTGAGCTTGGCGGAGAGCGACAGTTTCATGTCGTGCGTATCGTGGCCTTCTCGCGGCGACCGGAGCGCCGCATTGCAGATCGGATCGCTCGTGAATTTCGCGTACGGCTCTCGCCGGACGGCTGACGGTATCCGAAGCTAATCGTCTTCCGGCAGCTGGTAGATGTGGTGCAGCATCGCCAGCAGCTGCGCGCGTTCCGCTTCGCCGGCGCGGGTCAGGGCCTGCGCCGGAGCGTGCAGGAACTTGTTGGTGAGCCCGCGCGCGAGCTGCTCGATCACCTGCTCGGGTGCCGCGCCCCCGGCGAGGAGCTTGCGTGCGCGCTCGAGTTCGGCGGCACGCAAACCGTCGTGATGGCCCTGCAGCGCCGTCAGCGTCGGAATGACGCTGCGTCCATCCAGCCAGCGCAAGAAGCCTTGCGCCTGCTCGGCGATCATCGCCTCGGCCTGCGCCAGCGCATCGACGCGGATCTGCAGGTTGTCCTTGACGATGTTGGCGAGGTCGTCGACGCTGTAGAGAAACAGGTCGTCGAGCTCCGCGGCTTCCGGCTCGACGTCGCGCGGCACCGCCAGATCGACGATGAACATCGGCGCATGGCGGCGGGACTTGATCGCGCGCTCCAGCAGACCCTTGCCCAGGATAGGCAAGGAGCTCGCCGTCGAGGTCACGATCATGTCGAACTGGGCGAGGCGGTCGGGCAGCTCGTTCAGCGTGATCGCATTCGCGCCGAACCGCGCGGCCAGCTGTTCGCCGCGCTCGAGCGTACGGTTGGCGACGGTGATCGACTTCGGATGCTTGGCGGCGAAGTGCGCCGCCGCGAGATCGATCATCTCACCGGCGCCGATCAGCAGCAGCTGCTGCTCGGCGAGCGACGGGTAGATGCGCTCGGCGAGCTTGACCGCGGCCGCGGCCATCGAAATCGACGCGCTGCCGATGTCGGTGTTCGTGCGCACGTCCTTGGCCACCGCGAATGTGCGCTGGAACAGGCGATTCAGTATTAGGCCCAGCGCGCCCGCGGCTTCGGCGCTGCGCACCGCGTGCTTCATCTGCCCCAGAATCTGCGGCTCGCCGAGCACCATCGAATCGAGTCCGCTGGCGACGCGGAACGCATGCGAGACCGCGCGATCCTGCGCCAGCGTGTACACATAGGGATGCAGCGACTCGGACGGCACGCGGTGGAAGCTTTCCAGCCAGCGCTCGACCGGCGCGGCTTCGGCGGCGCTGAAATACACCTCGGTCCGGTTGCAGGTCGACAGAATCGCCGCTTCCTTGACGCTCGGCTGCGCGATCAGGTCGCGCAGCGCCACACCCAGCGTGTCCGGCTGGAAGGCGATCTGCTCGCGCACCTTGACCGGCGCGGTCGCATGGTTCAGGCCAAGGGCGTAGAGAGGCATGTGATCAGTCGCAAGTCCCTGATATTTTATCGCAATACGGTATCGCGTGCCGGACGGATGCGCCGCTTCAGCAAGACAGTTCGGCAAGGTATCCGAAAAAAGCACGGACCTGTTCGGGATCGGCGAGCGATGCGCCGAAGAACGACGAGGGCGCCGGCGGCGAACGGCCGACGCCGTGCTTGCGGGAAAAACGGTCGGCGTAGCGCTGCCAGGTCGCGTCGTAATTGCCACGGGAAGCGTGGACGAGCAGCAAGTCGGCGGCGACGCCGAGCTTGAATCCGGATTGCGCGGCGCGGTACGACCAGTCGAGGTCGGCCAGGTGGAAGCCGTCGAAGTTCACCTCGTCGAAGGGCAGCGCCCGGAATGCTTCGCGCTTGCCGGCCAGCAGGACGCCGTCCAGGAGGACGATATCGCCGGCGACCGGCCGCGGGTCGAGCACGTCGACCTGCCAGTTGGCGCTGTCGGGCGCGCGATGCGTGATCCAGCCGCGCAAATGCGGGTGACCGCTCCATCCGATCGCCGGACCATCGACGCGCGTGCTGCCGGCGACACCGACGACGTCGAATGTCCGAAGTCGCTCGAACAGACGCGCGGCGAAATCCGGCGTCAGCACGTCGACGTCGTCGTGCGAGAGTACGACGACGTCGGCGACGCTGTGCCGAAGCGCCCAGTTGTACGCTTCGGCCAGAGAGCGCGCGTTGCGGATCGATACGATCTCGTGCCGCACCGCCGCGAACAGCCGGCGATACAGCGCGACGGCGCGGTCATGCTTGGCATCGTCGATCGAGCAGATCACGATGCTGACCATGCGATCGGGCATAGCGGAGAGAAGCGCCGGCAGCGGAGTTTCTTTGCGCTCGCCTGCCCGCACCGCGTCGGCGATCGTCGCGACGCATTGCCGTGCCGCTTCGAACATCATCGGATCGCCGACCCAGGCAGCGTGAAAGGCTCGAATCGCCGCGGCGCGATCGCCGAGCTTTTTTTGCATCAAGCCTAGATTGAAGCGCGCGTCGTTCCAGCCGGGCTCGCGCGCCAGCGTCTGCCGGTACGCTTCGGCGGCCGCGGCGAGCTCACCGCCACGCGCGTACGCGTTGGCCCGTTCCAGCCAGTCGCGTGCCTCGACGCTCATGCCTTGAAAAACTCCTGCTTGCCGCCCAGCCATCGCTCCAGATGCGCGTGCGCGGCGGCGGGCTCGCGGCGCAACAACTCGTCGGCGGCGTCGCGGGCGCGCTCGATCAGCTCGACGTCGCGCTCGAGGTCGGCGAAGCGCAGCAGCGGCACGCCGGATTGACGCGCGCCGAGAAACTCGCCCGGACCGCGGATCGACAAATCCTGCCGGGCGATCTCGAAGCCGTCGTGGTTCTCGTAGATGACCTTGAGCCGCGCCTTGGCCAGCAGCGACATCGGCTCTTCGAACAGCAGCACGCAGACGCTCTCGTCGGCGCCGCGACCGACGCGGCCGCGCAGCTGGTGCAACTGCGCGAGGCCGAAGCGCTCGGCGTGCTCGATCACCATCAGCGAGGCGTTCGGCACGTCGACGCCGACTTCGATGACCGTCGTCGCGACCAGCACGTCGACTTCGCCGCGCACGAAGCCATCCATCGCGGCCGCCTTTTCCGCCGGTTTCATTCGGCCGTGCAGCAGGCCGACCTTGAATTCACTCAACGCGCCGGTGAGCTCGGCGTGCAGCGCGACCGCGGTCTGCAACTCGAGCTTCTCCGATTCCTCGATCAGCGGACAGACCCAGTACACCTGTTGGCCGGCGCCGGCGACCTTGCGCACGCGCTCGACGATCTCGCGGCGCCGGCGCTGGCTGACCAGCTTGGTCGTCACCGGTGTGCGGCCCGGCGGCATCTCGTCGATCACCGACACGTCGAGGTCGGCGTAGAAGCTCATCGCCAGCGTGCGCGGGATCGGGGTCGCGCTCATCATCAGCTGGTGCGCGTCGCCGATGCCCTTCTGCCGCAGTGCGAGCCGCTGCGCGACGCCGAAACGGTGCTGCTCGTCCACGATGGCGAGCCCGAGCCTGGGCAGCACGACCTCTTCCTGGAACAGGGCATGCGTGCCGATCGCGAGCTGCGCCTCGCCGCCGACGATCGCCGCGAGCGCCTTCTTGCGCTCCTTCGCCGGCAGCCCGCCGGACAACCAGGCGATTTGCAGCGGCAAGCCGTCGAGCCACGCGGCGAGCTTACGGTAGTGCTGCTCGGCCAGGATTTCCGTCGGCGCCATGAACGCGACCTGATAGCCGGATTCGATCGCCTGCAGCGCGGCCAGCGCGGCGACGATCGTCTTGCCGCTGCCGACGTCGCCCTGCAGCAGCCTCTGCATCGGCTCGCCGCGCGCGAGATCACGGCGGATTTCGGCGATGACGCGCTGCTGCGCCTTGGTGAGCTTGAACGGCAGGCGCGCCAGCAGCTCGCGCGTGAGCGATCCATTGCCGGGCAAGCGCGGCGCCTTGCGCTTGGCGCGGGCGCGGCGATGCATCTTCAGCGACAGCTGCTGCGCAAGAAGCTCGTCGAACTTGAGCCGGGTCCACGCCGGATGCGTACGTTGATCGAGGCTCGCCTGCGCAGTGGCGTTGGCGGCTTCGGGCGGCGGCTCGTGCAGAAAATGCACGGCTTCGGCGAAGCCCCAGAGCCGGCGCGGCTCGCGTGTCCACGGCGGCAGCGTCTCGCCCAGAAACGCAGGATTGGCGAGCAGCGCGCGACGCACGAGCTTGCGCAATGCGTCCTGCGAGAGTCCGGCCGTCGTCGGATAGACCGGCGTCAGCCGGTCCGGCAGCGGCGTTCCCGGCGCGACGACCTGGAAGCTCGGGTGCACCATTTCCAGCCCGAAGTGTCCGTCGCGCACTTCGCCGAACGCGCGCACCCGCTTGCCCTGGGCAAGCGCCTTCTGCTGATTCGGGTAGAAATGGAAAAAGCGCAGCACCAGTTGCGCGCCGCGCTCCGCGCCGTCTTCGAGCAGGCAGACGAGCTGGCGCCTGCCGCGGTACTGGATCTCGGTGTTGGCGACGATGCCTTCGACCTGCGACGACTGACCCGGCTTGAGCGCGGACAGCGGACACAAATGGGTCTGGTCCTCGTAGCGCAGCGGCAAGTGCAGCACCAGATCCTGCTCGCGCGCGATCCCGATGCGCGACAACTTGTCCTGCAGCGTGTTTGCCGGCCGGGGCTCTTTGGCTGCGGACTTTTTCCTTGCCACTCGTTTTAGGCTTTGTCCGAGGTCTGCGCGCGACCCGGCCACGTCGGCTCGGCGATCCGTCCCAGCTCGAGCACGCCCTCGATCTCGATCAGCGCCGCTTTGGGCAACGCCGCCACCTGGTAGGTCGCGCGGGCCGGATACGGCGTGTTGAAGCAGCTCGCCATGATGTCGTTCACCTTCGCGAAGTCGCCGAGGTCGACCATCAGGATCGTCAGCTTGACGATATCGTCGAGCGAACCGCCGGCAGCTTCGGCGACCGCGCGCAGATTGGCGAAAACCTGCCGCGTCTGCGCTTCGATGCCCTGCACCAGATTGCCGCTCGGGGGATCGATGCCGAGCTGGCCCGAAAGGTAGACGGTATAGCCGGCGCGAACCGCCTGCGAATACGGACCCAGCGCGGTCGGAGCCTTGCTGGTGTGGATCGCTTCCTTGCTCATTGGTCCCCCGCGGTTGCGGCTACGCCGTTATTCCCCGGGCACGGGCGCCATTCGCGCCTTGAAGCGATCCGCGGCATGGCCCCGGCTTCCGCTGCCGCCCGTCCAAGCGCAAATCTAGCACGGGCAAGACGGCTGTGCCGCGCGTCGGATCTAGCGCTCGACCTCGTTGCCGGCGCCGATCCAGGCGTCGATCCCCCCGTGCAGCGGACGAATCCTCTTGAACCCGAGCTTTCTCAGCTGCTGCGCGACCTTGACCGCCGTCGCTTCATTCGGACAGGCGCAATACACGATGACTTCGTCGTCCTTGGGAACGCCGTCAAATCCCTTGGCGATGTTCTTGATGTCTATCGTCCGCGCACCGGGTATGCGTCCCGTTGCCGCCTGGGTCAGCGGCGAGCGCACGTCGACGATGGCGCTCGCCTTGTTGGCGTCGATCAGCTCGCGGAGCTCGTCGACTGAGACTCGATCCATGCGCAGCTGCTTGATGAACAGGCGGCGCCGCCACCACTTGAGCAATATCCACGCGGCGAAGCCGAAGATCACCAGCATCGAGCCGTACTTGCCCAGTGAGGCCAGCTTGTCCATCACATCGCTGATCGCATCGCGAAATACGTACCCGAGCCCGAGACCCACGCCGACCCAAAGTCCCGCCCCGATGGCGTCGAACAGCACGAACACCCAATAGCGCAGGCGCAACGCGCCGGCCAGCGCGGTAGCGACCGAGGCGAATCCCGGCACGAACTTGGCGAACAGCATCGATGCGGGCCCGAAGCGCTGGAAAATCGTTTCGGTCTGGCGAACGCAGGAATCCTGCGACAGGGATACACGGCACAGCGTGCTCAGAATGCGCAGCCCGAATTTGCGCCCGGCGACGTACCAGCCGGTGTCCGCGGTCAGCGCCGCGGCAATGCCGACGAGTACCAGCGCCCAGAGCGGATTGCCGCCGCTGGCCGCGTACGCGCCGGCAACGATCAGCGTCGGATAGGCCGGGATCGGCAATCCGGCCTGCAGAGCGAGTACGTTCAGGAAAACGAAACCCAGACCGTACTGCTGGATCAACGCAATGACATGACTCATTTACTACCTCGCCTGTTCTTGTCGCGACGGCGTGGGATAGCTTACATGGTGGCGTCCGGACGTGAATCAAGGCGATGCTCGCCGCATGATGCAGACGACCGTGCGACCGCGCAATTCGCGACGAATGATTGCACCGGCTATAAGCTAATGCAGTCTGGTTTACTCCCTGGGGGTCTGCGGCTATACTTGCGACCCTGTGGGGACGTAGCTCAGCTGGGAGAGCGCCGCGTTCGCAATGCGGAGGTCGAGGGTTCGATCCCCTTCGTCTCCACCAGATGCCTGCTGCCGACGACTCTGCGTCGGCGTTTTCATTTTCGCGGCGTCAACGCGGCACGCCTTCGATCACGCAGAACGGCGAACGAGTCGGCACGATTCTGCGAAGGCTGAAGCCCGCCGCCTCGAGGAGCTGCCGGTACTCCGCTTCGCTTCGCTCGCGCCCTCCGGTCACCGCCAGCATATGGAGGTCGACGCGGACGGTGTCCGGCGCGTCGTTCGCCAGCGCTGGCATCAGTCGTTCGATAAGGATCACGCGGCCGCCGCCCTTGAGCGCCTTGCCGCAGTTCCCGAGTATGGCCGCGGCGCGTGCATCGGGCCAGTCATGCACAATGCTTTTCAGGACGTACGTGTCCGCGCCTTCAGGAACACCTTCGAAGAAGTCCCCTTCGACGACGCGGCAGCGTTTCCCGAGGCCCCGCGCTTCCACATAGGACCTCGCTCCGATCGCGACGTGCGCCTGCTCGAGCAGCACCCCGCGCATCGCGGGACACGCCGCGAGTATCGCGCACAGAAGCCCGCCATAGCCTCCGCCGACGTCGCAAAGGACGCGGGATGACGAGAAATCGTAAGCGTTCACGATCGCCGCCGCCGCGCGCGCCGTCTCGATGTTGAGCTCGGCGTCGAAGCGCTCGCCCAGCGCACTGTTCCGCTGTCTGTGCTTCCACGCGTCCGCTCCGAAGACATGCGCAAACGCCGTCTCGCCGGTCATCACGCTGTGCACGAGGCCGCTCCACGCCAGCATGTACTGTTCCCCGCAGACGAGCGCCCGATCCTTGAGCGACCCTTCCACTCCGGTCCGTAACATCCGGCCCAGAGCGGTCAACCCGAACCTCTCCTCGGATTCGAAGCACAGTCCAACCACCACCAGGCCGCGCAGCATGCGATGGAGCGAAGGCGCGTGCGCCCCCGCCATCGACGCAAGCTCCTCGCTTGTCTTTGGCGTTTCCGCCAGCAGGTCCGCCAGACCGAGCTTCGCCGCCGCATACAGGAGGGCCGAATCCTGGTAGCCGTTGAGGAGATCTTCAACGTTCCGCCGGTCATCGCCCGCGTTCAAGTGCGCCTCAGCACAACCGTCGGACACAGGCGCCCGCACTCGTAGGTCGGGACATGCACACCGGCGAGTTCGAATCCCCCTGCGTCCTGGCAGAAGATCTTCGCGACCTCGTCCACCGTGCCGAGCCAGTACCGGGTCGTCGCGTCCCGGTAGGCGTTGATGAACAGCGTTTCCTCGAGCGGCCAACCCAGTCTCGACGCAAGCTCCTCCAGGCTTCCCGCCGCGCCCCGCACGGCGCGCCAGACCGTGTCCAGTTCCACTCCCTGCGTTGGTGATTCCTGCAGGGCCGCCCAGAGTCTCAGTTTCAGCACGTTCATGTCGGCAATCCGGCCCGCCAGGAGATCGGCCAGGACTGCATCGCAGGTTTCTTTTTCCGCCGGACGGACGAACAGCCGCAGGATGCACAAGCCATCTTCGGCCAGGACTTCGCCGAGAATCGACGCGAGCCGCTGCTGCTCGTCCGGGTACGCGAGGAGATTGAGCCCACCGTCGCAGAGGATGATGTCCCGCGACGCGGCGGGAAGTTTCATCTCGAGCCAATCCTCGCATCGGACGGCCTCCCGGGGACCCGGCCATACTGCCTCGATGACCTCTATCGTCCGGTCGACGGCCAGAAAGCTCGTCCCTTCCCGCCACGCCAGGCGATAGAGTTCGGGGGTGACTCCCAGCAGCAGCACCCGCGGCGGCGATCCTCGTCCGCGCCACGCGCCGACGGCCTGCTCGCTGAAACGCAAGTCTTCCGGGGAAGGCCGAAGCGGCGGTCCGTAGAGCTCCCAATTCCGCGCGACCTTCGCCCATTGCGCGGCCCGGTCTGGGATCGTTGCTGTGCCGCGTTGCTCGCTCGCCTTCTTCACCGACGGCTCCCCTTCCAGCATTTCGACGTTGCGAGACAACATGGGTTACGCTAGCCTCTCGGTCCGGACGCCGCGGAGAGTTTTGCGCCACGGCTTCAGATATCGATTCTTGCGCGGCAGCTCCGCCGACAAACCCGGGCGTGCGTGCGAGGAACGCCAGATGCCCGAACGTCGCTATCCGCTGACCCCTCTTCAGAAGGGTATGGTGTACCAGAGCCTGCGCTCTCCGCAATCCGGGCTCTACGTGCAGCAGCTCGCCGGCCGACTTCGCGAACCCCTCGACGTCGCGTCGTTCGAGGCCGCGTGGTCGCGCGTCATGGCGCGCCACGCCGTCCTGCGCACGCGCATTCACCTCGCGGACGGGTCCGACCTTTCCCAAGAAGTCGAACCGGAGGCGCCGCCGGAATGGACCGAACAGGACTGGTCAATGCTTTCCGCCGCAGAGCGCGAGTCTCGCTTCCGGCGTTTCCTCGACGACGATCGCCGTCGCGCTTTCGACTTCGCCGCGTTTCCCCTGCTGCGTCTTGCTCTGTTCCGACTGGCAGACGACGACTTCTACTTCGTCTGGACCTATCACCACGTTCTTCTGGACGCCCCGTCGCGCACGCGGATTCTCGAGGAGCTCTTCGGGCTCTACGACGCACTGCGCTGCGGCGAGGACTACCAGCTCGCCGACCCGCCGTCGTTTCGCGCGTTCGCGGAATGGTTGACCCGGCAGGAGTTTCCCTTCGCAAAAGACTTCTGGCTGGGATTTCTCGAAGGCTTCGAACATCCCACCCGACTCGATCTCTCCCCGCGAGGCGCACAGGCCCGCGACGACGCCTCGCGGGGGCACAGCGACTGCGTCCTGTCCCGCGAAGACACCGGGATTCTCCGCGCGTTCGCGGCGCGGCACGACGTGACGCTGGGTACCCTTATCCAGGTGGCGTGGGCGGTCCTTCTCTCCAGGTATAGCGGCCAGGACGACGTGCTGTTCGGCGCGACTCGCGCCTGCCGCCGTTCGTCGATCGAGGGCGCGGAGTCCGTCGTCGGCCTTCTTATCAACACCGTTCCGATGCGCGTGCGACTGCCTCCGGATCTGCGCGTGGTCCAGTGCCTGAAAGACGTCCGCGCCGACTGGGTGGCGATGCGCGGGCACGAACACACCCCGCTGCGCGACATACAGGCATGGAGCGGCTTCGGTCCAGAGAGACCGGTATTCGAGAATCTCCTCGCCATCGAGGATCACAGCCCGGCAGAAAAAATGCAGTCCCTGGGCGGCGACTGGCAGCGCAGGGAATTCGAGCTATTCGAGCGAAGCGACTACCCTCTGATCGGCCGTGCCTATGCCGGCACGCGCCTTTCCCTGCGCATCGCCTATGCGCACAAAACCCTCGACGACGAGTCTGCGGCGCGAATGCTCGGCCATTGGCGCGTCATTCTGATGGGACTGGTGACGCATGCGGAAGGCCCCGTAGTCGACCTGCCTCTTCTGACCGGCGCCGAGCTCGAGCTGATGCACGACCGTTGGAACGGCACGCAGAGACAACTCTCCACGCCTTCGTGTCTCCACCAGTTGTTCGAAGCCCAGGTGGCGAAGACACCGGCAGCCGCGGCCCTTCGTCTCGAAACGGAGACCGTCGCCTACGCCGATCTCAACGCCCGCGCCAACAGGCTGGCGCGTTATCTGCAGGACATCGGCGTAGGGCCGGAGAGCGTCGTGGCGATTTGCATGGGGCGCTCGCCTGATCTGATCGCCGCCATTCTGGCCGTTTTGAAAAGCGGCGGCGCCTTCCTCCCGATCGATCCCGATTACCCGAAGGAACAGATCTTCTCGATGCTCGAGGACTCGCACGCCTCGGTGGTGGTCACCGAGAGCAAGTACCTGCACCTCATTCCGTCTCGAGGTCTGTCCGCCGTCAGCGTCGATAGTTGCGCCAGTGACATCGCCCGCTACAGCGCCGAAAACCTGCGCGCGTCAGCCTCCCCCGACAACCTTGCCTACGCCATGTACACGTCCGGCTCGACCGGGCCGCCGAAACTCATCGGCGTCGAACACCGGGGTGCCGTGAACGCCGTTGCCCACACCACAAGCGTCGTTTTCAGTCCCGAGGAACTGGCCGTCGTTCCGTTCGCGGACTCCGTCTGCTTCGATGCCAGCGTGTACCGGATCTTCTCGGCGCTCTCCTGCGGCGGCAGCATCGTGATCCTCGATTCGATTCTGTCGCTGCCTTACTCGCGCTGGGCTTCGTCGGTGACGGCGCTAGGCTCCGCCCCTTCCGTCCTCCATAACCTCCTGCGCAATTTCGCGCTCCCCGAATCGGTCCGGGTCGTCAGTGTCGGCGCGGAGGTGGCCGGCGAAACCTTCTTGGCGCAGTTGGAGGCGTATCCGCAAATCGACCGCGTCCTGAACCTTTACGGCCCGACGGAGGCGACCATCTACTGCGCGTTTTCCGTCCTGATGAAACGGCAAACGCGGCCCGACGCCTCCGGTACTTCCATCCTCTCGCGAGTGGTCGCGCCCAACGTGATCGGCAAGCCTGTCTGGAACACCGAATGCCACATTCTCGATGCCCACCTGCGCCCCGTTCCGATCGGCGTTGTCGGCGAGCTCTGCATCGGCGGAATGCCTGTCGCTCGCGGTTATTTGAATGATCCCGCGCTTACCGCAGCAAAGTTCGTTCCCCATCCCTTTTGTCGCAATGGGGCCGCTCGTCTGTACAGGACCGGCGATCTCGCCCGCTGCCTGCCCGACGGCAACATCGTCTTCTTGGGCAGAATGGACCAGCAGATCAAGGTTCGCGGGTTGCGCATCGAGCCCCAGGGCGTCGAAGCCGCGCTCAACACACACCCGGACGTTGCCGAGAGCCTCGTCCGCGGCGTCGAGGACTCAGACGGCGAGAAGCAGCTCGTCGCCTACGTGGCCATCGCGCCGGAGCGGGCCGACGCCCCCCGCGCTGCCATCACCCACCGCTTTCGCACGCATCTCGAGCGGACGCTGCCCCGTTTCATGGTGCCCGGCTCGTTCGTGCTTGTGGACAAACTGCCGCGCACCCTTCGCGGAAAACTCGACGTTGCCGCGCTGCCCCTTCCCGACTTCGGCGGTGCGCCCTCGAAGCCGCCGTTTGTCGCCCCCCGGACGGACGTAGAAGCAGCCCTCGCGCAGATCTGGAAACAGGTGCTCCATCTGGACGGCGTCGGCGTCGACGATGATTTTTTCGACATCGGGGGCGATTCTTTATACGCCACGCAGGTGGTCATCCGTGTCAACCGCTCTTTCGGCGTCGAGCTCGCCGTGCGCGCCATCTTCGATGCCCCGACAATCGCCTCCCTTGCCGGCGTTCTTTCCCAACATGTCGAGAGCGACGCCTGAGAATCTCGCCGCACGACTCTTGCGGCTCGCGCGGGGAGACGGGTCATCGGTGCTGCCGAATCAGATCGGTTCTCGATACCGGCGCATCCGGGTAGCAGCGAGCAGAAACGCCGCCGCGAACGCGAGCCCGATCCAGAGACCCGGCGCGCTCAGGAAGTTTCCCGGAGTGAGTTGCGTCAGCGAGTCGATGCTGCCGTGCCCGCCGCCCGCGAAGGCCTCCCTGGCGAAGCCCGTCAGACGGTAGTTGATCATCGATTGGAAGTACGAGGTGTTGAAGGCAACTTTCTCGAAGACGCTGATGACAACCGGCGGCAACATCGCCCAGAGAAATACCGCGCGGCGCGCCCAGCTGGAGACGAGCAGCAGCCAGGCGTACAGCGGCGCATGCCAGAGAGCGAGCACAATGAGGCTGTAGAGCAGTATCACTGGCTGCTCAAGCGAAAGCGGCGTTGCGGCGCTCAGACCGCTCATCAGCAGCGCTGCGCTGCGCAGCAGCAACATGACAAGTTGCATGGCGACGACGACCACGAAGGTGACCAGCGGCAGAATCACCAGTGGAATGCTCGCCTTCGAGAGCACGGTAGTGAGATCCGAAACCGGCAGCGACTTCCAGAACAGGATGGTGCGGTCACGCCGCTCTCCGTACAGCGCATCGAGACAGTAGAACACCCCGACGATAAAAGCCGCCGCCATCATCGCGGCCGCCGCGAAGTGATTCCGCTCCGCCAGCACCGCCGCCTTGTGCGCCGGGTCGACGATCACGATCGCACGGCCGATCGTCGCGATCAGGAACGCGATCAGCACGACGACGGCGACGACCAGCGGCACAACATAGATCGAGCGGTTCTCCCACAGCTCGCGTCTTATCGACCAGTACATCGGCCGCGTGGGCATCGTCGGCGTTGGAGGGGCCGGGATTTCATTCGCGCCCGGCGAAGAGCCGGACATGGCGCCGGATTGCGTATTCATATGACCGCTCCTTGTGGCGTCCCGGGCTGATTGCCCATGACGGCGACGAACAGGTCGGCGATGTTGGGAGTGCGCACCTCGCCGAGAGCGGCAAGCTCCCGCCGATCGGCGCGATCGAACAGGAGGATGCTCCGGCCGAACACCTGGCGCTCGTGCAGCGGCTTGAGTGCCCGCGCGGCGGGCACGTGCTCGGGATTCACCATCACCTCCAGATAGCGCGACTCGAATTCTTCCATGCTGCAATCGAGCACGATGCGACCGTGGTTGATGAACATCAGGTCGGTGAGAATATGCTGGACCTCTTCCACCTGATGCGTCGTCACCACGATGGTGCGGCTCCGGTCGAAGTAGTCGTTCAGCAGCGAATCGTAGAATTGCTTGCGATAGAGGATGTCGAGGCCGAGCGTCGGTTCGTCGAGCACCAGCAATCTGGCGTCGATGGCCATGACCAGCGCAAGATGCAACTGCGTCACCATTCCCTTCGACAATTCCCTGACCTTGCTGCCGCGCTTGATGGCGGTCTTTGCAAGAAAAGCTTCCGCCTTCGCGCGATCGAAGCGCGGATGCACGCCTGCCACGTAGTCGAGCGCCTGCCAAACCCGCAGCCAGCGCGGCAGCACCGCGACATCCGCGATGAAGCAGACGTCGCGCATCAGCTGGTCGCGCTCGGTCCAGGGGTCTCGCCCGAGCACTTTCAGCTCGCCCTGGTAGGGTGCGAGCCCGAGAATCGCGTTGAGCGCGGTCGTCTTGCCCGCGCCGTTGGGCCCGATCAGTCCGAGGATATGGCCCTCCTCGACCGACAGGTCGATGCCGTCCAGCGCGACCGTCGTGCCGTAAGCCTTGCGCAGGCCGTGTGCTTCTATGCATGGCATGGTTTCAGCGCTCCTTTTCGCCGGACGATGAGCGACCGCCGGACGCGGCAGCACGCAGCAGTTCCTCGGGTGTCAGACCGAGGCGCTGGATGGTCGCGTGGATCGCGGGCCACTGTTCGGCAAGAAATTTCTGGCGCTCGCCCTGCAACAGCAGATTGCGCGCACCGGCGTTGATGAACATACCGAGACCTCGCCTCTTCTCGACGAGCTGCTCGTCGACCAGTAATTGATAACCCTTCAGAACGGTGAGTGGATTGACCAGATATTCGGCCGCGACATTGCGCACCGACGGCAGGGGATCGCCTTCCTTGAGCACCCCGTCGAGGATCATCGCGATGACACGATCGCGAAGCTGCCGGTAAATCGGCTGACTGTCGTTCCACTCTCGATCCATGATG
>Ga0207664_10000728_pt1 | contig 22375 bp, 14 predicted proteins | sample LARL83metaG_FD_184349 | JGI IMG/M metagenome (GOLD analysis project Ga0207664, IMG submission 184349) | Corn, switchgrass and miscanthus rhizosphere microbial communities from Kellogg Biological Station, Michigan, USA - LAR L8-3 metaG... | ecosystem: Host-associated > Plants > Roots >... | reverse complement strand
CATCAGGGGAGTACACCGCGCTCCTGTCCGCGGACGACCTGCTGACACCGGGATGCCTGGCGAGAGCGACCGCGCTGATGGAAACGTATCCCGCTGTCGGCCTCGTCTATGGCTTTCCGGTCGACTTCACCGACACCCATCTTCCGGCGGCGCGCACGTCCCCCGGCAGCTGGATCATCTGGCCAGGTCATCAGTGGCTCGCCTACCGGTGCCGGGTCGGCCGGAACATCATCAGGTCTCCCGAGGTAGTGCTCCGGACCAGCGTCCTGCGCCAGATCGGCGGCTATAAGGCAAACCTTCCGCACGCCGCGGACTTCGAGCTGTGGATGCGGACAGCGACCGTGTCCGACATCGGGTTCGTCGCCGGCGCCGATCAGGCCTACTACCGCATCCACCCCAGCAACATGCATCAGTCGATGTTCGACATGCTCGATGACTTCTCCCAGCGGCTCGCCTCCTTCGACACCATATTCAGCGAACGCTCGGAATTGCTGGAAGACCCGGAGCGGATGCGCGACATGGCGCGCCTGGCGCTGGCGCGTGCCGCGCTCAGTCAGGCGGTCCGCGACACCGCCCATCGTGCCATCGCCCGTAGCACGATGAGCCGGGCCGTCGGCGCCGGTGCGTTGGTGGCCGTCGGCGAAGAGCCGGTGGACGCTTATGCCGAGTTCGCCCTCAACGCCTGGCCGGACGCCAAGAACCTGCGGGAGTGGCGCACGCTCCACAACCTGTTCACCGATTCGGGCAACCCGCCGAAGCTGAGTCCCGCGCTGATAACGCAGATGGCGGCGCGTAAGGCCACAACGCGTTTCCGGTGCTGGCGTAAGCGGGTCGTCGGAGTCTAGCCCAGCCGGGACGGTTTCTCCACGAACGGCGAGTCGACCAGTTCCGTCCGGGTCATCTGCCGGTAAATGAGCTGCCGCCGGTATGAGATCGCCTGATGGAGTACCGGTACCTTGCGGCGCACGAGCGGCTCTAGCAGGCGGCCTTTGATGCCTTTCCCCAGCCCGTAGAGCCCGATCGTCGACTCGAACCGGGCACTCTTGGTGACCGGCAACGGCGTCACACAGCGCACGCGGTCCAGCGCGCCCTCCCGGTAGAAGAACCACCAGTCGTCGGGGCTGACCCGTACCGGCAGGACGCTTTCGCTCATGCGCTCGGCGGCCTCCCGCGTGATGACGTAGCCCGCGGAGCTCGCCGGCTGGCGAACGTCGATGGGGAGCACGAGTCGGCGCGCGCCAGGCAGGTCTACGGCGCCCTCCCGGCTCATCTTGCAGGAATCCTTGCTGTCATAGTTGAGCAGCACGAGCTCCGCGCCTGCGAGGTGCTCGACTAGCGCATCGGCGAGGCCGTCCAGGTCGCCGGGCAGCGCGACGTCGTCCTCGAGCACCAGGGCCGTATCCAGCCCATCCGCGATCATCTTCCGGTAGATGCGCAGGTGGCTCAGCGCGCAACCGGCCATTCCGGCCGGCCACATGCTCCGGCTGAACAGCGCCGGGTCGATCGTGGTCTGGTCGTTCAGGTCCAGCTCAACGCCGTCGACGCCGTCCACGATCTCGTAGTCGAGCTTGGCTTTTCTCAGCTCGGCGACGATGTGTGCCCGGCGATCGGCGGAGCGAGCGAGGTTGATGACGTACGCGTGCACCTAGTTCGCCCGCCGGCCCTGGCGCCGCTCGGCGACCTCGCGGTACACGTCCAGGGTGGTGGCCGCCATCGCCCCCCAGGTGAACTCGCCGGCCCGCCGGATCCCCCTGTCGCGGAGCTTATCTCGCCCCTCGCCCACCGCCTCGGTAATCGCGCGGGCGATCGACGCCGGTTCGCTGGGATCGCACAGGATCGCCGCCCCGCCCGCGATTTCCGGCATGCTGGTGGTGTCCGAGGTCACCACCGGGCAGCCGCAGGCCATCGCTTCGAGGATGGGCAGGCCGAACGTCTCGTTCAGTGACGGGTACACCAGCACGTCGGCCGCCTGGTAGAACGGAACGGTGTCCTCGAGCGGTATCCCGCCGGTGAACAGCACATCGGTCCCGATGCCCAGCTCGGCGACAAGGGAGCGCAGCTGGGCTACGTAATCGGCGTCGCCCCGGCCGACGATCACCAGCTGCCGGCCCGCTAGCTCACTTCGGGCAATCGCCCAGGCTCGCAGCAATCCCTCGCAGTTCTTATATGGCCACAAGGTCGAGACAAACAATGCGTAAGGCTTCGTGACGCCATACGACGCCACCCGGGCACGGGCCGCGCCGGGATCGCCGAGCTTGAACAGGTCGTGGTCGATGGCCTCGTAGACGAGCCTCAGCTTGCTCGCGTCCACCTCCAGGTAACGCGTCACCTCTGAGCGCAAGCTTTCCGAATTGACGATAACCGCGTCCGCGATCCGCACCGAGCGCGGATAGCTCATCCGGCGGTACGCGCGAACCAGCGGGTTGATCGCGTCCGGGGTGGTAAACGCGTGCATCGTCTTCATATGGATGACCACCGATCGCGGAACCCGGACGATGGGCGCCATCAACGTGGCGAAGATGTCGATGTGGCTGAGCGGCAGGCGCACCGGGGTATAGACATGCTCGGACAGCGTGCGGAGGTTCCGGCGTTCGTTTGACCACGGATACGTGATGTGGAAGACATTCGGCCCGTCGGCCGGGTACATATGCCGCGACTTCGGGCTCACCAGCAGGTGCAGTTCCTCGTCGTAGGCGAGCCGTTTCGCCATTTCCGGTACTACCCGTGTCCAGCACCAGTGCGCGCCAGACGGCGCCTCCGGATTCTCCGTCAGAAGGTTGATCGCCACTCGCACGCTTTCCCGCCTTTTCCGCCGCAGGCATCTGGGCACGCCGCAATAGCCTGGTTAGCTCCAGGCCGGTGACCATAGGAGCACGGCGCGGGTCGCCGTGATACGCCCTTGCTACCCGGTCAGGCGCTACCCGGTCAGGCGCGTCGGCATCTTCCGCCGGGTGGGCCGGGACAGATCCGGCACCAGTCCGGTCGACGGATCCGCCGGGTCGGGATCGGCCACCAGGATTCCGGTGATCTCGAGCCCGTCGGCGGCGGCACTGGCCGCGACGCGGGCCAGCTGCCCCGCCGTGGCCGCTCCGGTTGAAACCGCCAGCACCGCGACCGAACCCGGCACGGTGTCGGCGACCTTCGGCGTCTGGCCGTCCACCACCGCGACGACGACCGTCAAGGCGGCGTCCGGTGGCTTGGCGTCCTCGCCACGATCTATGACGGCGGTCTGCAGGTTTCCGGAATGCAGCGGCGCGTGGGGCGCCGCGCAAGCCGCGCGCAGGCTGGCGGTCGCGTTCGTGTCCTGCTGAGGACCCACGACGAGCGCGGTCCTGACGCCCAGGGACGCGGCGAACGCGGCGAACTGAGGAGCGAGGGCGAGAGCGGGCCGGTCGGACGCGAGTGAAAGCACCGCGAGCGTCACATCGGCGGCCGGCGCGGAGTCCGCGGATCCGGAACCGACGAGGCCAAGCTCGTACAGCGTCCTATGCAGCCGCCAGGCGGCCACGGGGTCGGGCTGGTACTCCTGGAGCAGCTTCATCCAGCCAGCCGCGTCCCGAGGGGCCTCCGAGGGAACCGATACCAGCACGGGAACCCCGATGGAGTCGGCGATCTCGTCGCGCTCGCGCAGCCGCCAGTCGCCGCGTCCCAGCGCCAGCGCGATGATGATTCCGAGAAGAGCGCCCCCCACCGCGCCGAGCGCGATGAAGATGGCGAGCTGCTTTGTGCGCGTCGGGCCCGTCACGCTGGTGGCCGGCTGGAGCAACTGCGCGGCGACCCGGCCGACCGGGCTCTTCGCGGATCCGATATAGCTGATGTAGCTCCTGGCGACCGCGTTCGCCGTCGCCTCCGCATCGGCGGCGACCTTGCTCTTCGCGCTGATCGAGATGACGAAGGGGGTGAGGCTGCCGACTTGGACGACCTGGAGCAGTTCGTTCAGCGTCATCGGCGGCCGGATGTTCGGGAGCGCGTTCGCCAGCACCTGATTGCTCCCCGCGACCACTTCCTGGGTCGCGGTGTACGGATCGGTGCCGCCGACGTTGCTGCCCGCGATGGTGGCGTTGTTCTGCACCGAGGACTGCGGGAGCACCACCAGCGCGGTGCTGGTGAGCATCGGCGGATAGCGGGACGCGTAGCCGCCGCCACCGAGCATGCCCAGCACAATCACGACGGCAACCAGCACCTTATGCCGCCGCACCACGCGCATCGACGTCCGCAGGTCCAGTGCCTGCTGGCTCATCTGGCCTCCACCTCGGTCTTCGGGGCCTTAATCAGCTGAGCATTCGATGCGTACAATGATACGGCCTGCCGGGAAGCCGTGAGCGTGAGCGATTTGCTACCGTCCGTGAATTCGAGTCGGGTGCTGAGCGGCACCCCGGGTACGGAACGGCCGCGGCCAAGCAGCGTCCAAGCCGGTACGCGCTGCCCGAAACCCGGCGAGTACCAGCCGAGAATGGGGTCGGTCTCGCCGCGGTGCAGCGTCCACCGCAGCAGCGGCGGCAGCTCGAGCCGGGCTCTTTGCATGAGGGGGGAAGCCATCCCCCCAGACCCCCCTGGCTGCAGCTGGGGGGAAGCCATCCCCCCAGACTCCCCAGGCGAAGCGGCGGGCCAGCAGAGCAGCGCTTGTGAATCGCACAGCTCCGCCTGGACGTCGGGCCCGAGGTGGAAGGCGAGCCGGATGTCGTGTCCGCCGATGCCGATCTCATCGACGATGTCGATGATGCGGGACGCCCGGTCGAGCAGCACCGAGCGCTGGTGCCTGGCCGGCGGATCGAGGGCGGTATACCCGTCATGGGTGGCCGCCCAGCTGGCGAAGTCGCCTTCGTCGACAACCTCGGTCTCCCGGGCGACGGCGTGCCGCGACCACATGAACGGGCCGCCCGCCGAGGAGGAGCTCCGCCCGCCCACCTCGGCCGTGTTATGGGCAAGTGTGGACCGGAAGTACTCCCGCCACCGCGGCTCCCCGTGGTAGCAGTAGGTACCCGGATCGGCCAGGATGTCGACTCCGCCGTAGCGGACCTCCACCGAGAGCGCGTCCGCGTGGGCGTGCGCCGCGATGCTGAGGAACCCATGCGGGCCACCGTCACATCGGCACCAGATCTCCGGAAGATCCTTGCCGCGGGTCCGCAGCAGGGTGATACCGGCGTCCGGGAACCGGGACGGCCGCCGCGCTGGTCGGCCCGTCAGCTCATGGCGCGAAGGGGCCAGCGCGCCGACTACGGTGCTGGCCGCGTCGGCGGACGATTCCGGCCACCAGTCCAGCGGCCCGGCCAGCTCGCCGGCGACGGCGAGCAGGGACGCCCAGTGGCTGCGCGCCGGCGCGTCAAGGAGCACCGCACGGCCCTCGTCGGAGTCGCCCTGACGTGGCGGGCGCAGCCGCTCGTCGGTCAGGGCGGCCGCGGCGTCCGCCATGGCGCACAGCCGCCGCCAGGTACTCTCGCTCAGCGGATGGCCGCTCGCGTCGGCCTCCACCGCCGCGAGAAATCCCAGCTCGGCGACGAAACCGTGATAGTCAGAGGCGAGCTCGCGGCCGATCCCGGACGGAAACGTGTTCCGGTCCAGCTCCGCCTCGAGCAGCCGCATTGCGTCTCGCCGCCACCGTGGGCTCTGCCGGAACCACCCGAACGCGCAGCTGGCAACGAGCTGACCGGAGGCCTCCGCGATCACGTGGTTGTTGGCCGACGAGCCGCGGCTCCGGAACGCCGCCAGATATTGCTGGTGCCAGCGGATCTGACGGACCGCGAGGCTGTTGTTCTCGAACAAGCCGGCGACGTCGGGCCAGTCGTCGAGCAGGCGCCGGATCCACGCGAAGCTGATCAGCCGGATGCCCAGCTCGATTCCGCTCGTCCAGTGGACGCCGGACAGGAAGGGATTCTCCCGCCACCAGGAGCGAAGCTGTTCGGCCACCCGCCGCGCGTACGCTTCCTCGCGGGTGAGGTACCAGGCCATGGCCAGCAGGGTCAGGTGCTGCAACCGGGAGACTTCCCAGACCTGCTTGACGTTACCGACCTGCGCTTCGGCACGGTGGTCGATGCGGAACGCGTACCGGCTCGGATCGGACCGGCGGCCCGTCAGCGGGTCGCGGAACCAATCGGGCGTCACCAGATCGTCGCGGGCGACGCCGAGCACCTCCCACTCCCCGCGCATCAGCCGGTCGGCCGCCGTCAGGATCGCCGCCCTGGCCTGCGCCGGCACCAGCTCCGCGGTGCCTTCGGGCAGCACGGCGGTGAACCGTCGTCCGCCCGCCGGACCCGGCGCGCCGTCCTTCACCGGGGGGACGGATCCCCCCGGACCCCCCTCGACAAGCTGCCCCGGCTTGACCTGCCGCAGCGACCAGACCGCCCTGAGTATCTGGTCGCGGGTACGCCAGGCCACCTCGCTCGGCGACATCCGCGCGATCCGGCGTGCGTACCATCCCAGCCGCAGAACCATGCTCTTCCCCCGCGATCCCCTCATACTCGCTCCGGGCTCCCGCTGATGAGGCTCTCGCCCACCGCGATCGTCGCTCTGGTGGTGGCCAGCAGCGAAGAGATGCCGATCGGCATCGGATCGCCGGTCAGGGCCGCTTCGACGAAACGGCTGAGCTCGTCACGCTGGCCCTTGTCCTGGCCACCCCGAGCCCGGACCGCGTGCTGCCGCCGCCCGGCCCAGACCGTGACCTTCCGGAAGTTGTCGAGGCGCGCGCTGCGTCCGCCGCCCGTGACGTCGAGCGTTTCCTTTGGATAGCGCGAGTTGCCTGCCGTCAGGTAGGCGATGGTCCCCGACGAGCCGCTGGCGAACCGGATGGTGACCTGCAGGTCGCCCTTCTCCGGCCCGCGGACCGCGTAGACCTCCGCAGGCAGGCTGTCGGCCCACCAGCACAGCGTGTCGATGAAATGACCGCCCTCGCCGGTGAACCGCGAGCCCTCTGCCTCCTCGTTGAGATACCAGCTGTCCGCGGCCAGCGAGCCCGCGTTGACCAGATAGCGGGAAGCGGACGCCAGGCTCGCCGCGCCGAATTCCTTCTTCATCGCCACGAGCAGCGGCGCGAAGCGCCGGTTGAAGCCCACCATCAGCCGGTCGTTACCGGTTTCCTCGATGGTGGCGACGATCCGGTCGACCTCGTCACCGGTCAGCGCCAGTGGCTTCTCGACGAAGACCGCCTTGCCCGCCGCCAGCGCGCGGCACACCAGGTCGGCGTGCGTCCGGTGCCTGGTCACGATGAAGATCGCGTCAAGCGACGAGTCCTCGAGCACCGCGTCCGCGCTCGTGGACGCGGTGGTGAAACCGAACTTCCGCTGAGCGTTCACCACCGACAGCGAGCGGGTGGTCGCTACGTGTGCCAGCCGCACCGAGCCCAGCCGGGCCAGATGAGGCAGCAGCATCGAGGACGCGTAGTTGCCCGCGCCGATGAACCCGACCGCGATCGATGCTTTCGCATTATTCCGAACGGCCAGCGGTTTCCCGCTATGGGCAGGTGCCGGCAGCACGCGGCTGGTCGCGGCTGGCGGTTCATCGGGGCTTGGCCGCGGGTATTCGAGCAGGACGCCTACCGCCTTCAGCTCGCCCGCCTTCAGGTCGGCGTAAACCTTGGCCGCGTCGTTCATCGGGAAGACGCCCGAGACCAGCGTCGCCACCTCGACCTCGTTGCGGGCGAGCAGGTCGAGGAAGCACTCCAGGTTGCGCCGCTCGGTCCACCGCACGTAGCCGGCCGGGTAGTCGACCCCCTCGAGCTCGTAGCGCTCGTCGTAGCGGCCCGGCCCGTAGGACCGGGAGAACCGGACGTCGAGCTCCTTGTCGTAGTACGCGTTCCACGGCAGATCCAGGCGCATCTTGCCGATGTCCACCACCCGGGCGCGGTCCCTGGCCAGCTTCACGGCCGCCTCGACGGGCCCGTTGGAGGAGCCGCCGGCGGCCAGGAACACGTGGTCCGCACCGCGGCCGCTGGTGATCTCGGCGAGTTCGCGCACCACATCCGCCAGGCCCTCATCGGTGGGCGGCCCGCACAGCACCGCCCCGGCCTTCTCCGCCAGGCGGCAGCGATCCGCCACCGGATCGACGCCGACCACCTTGACGCCGGCGGCGGCAAGCAGCCGCACCACCAGCTGGCCCACCAGCCCGAGGCCGATCACGGCCGCGGTCTCGCCCAGCTGAACCTCGGCGCGCCGGATGCCATGCATGGCGATCGACGCGACGGTGGAGAACGCGGCGTGCTCGGGCTCAACACCCGACGGGACCGCGGCACACAGATTGACCGGCACCCAGTTGTACTCGGCATGCAAGGCATGTTCGTTGCCGGCCGCCGCCACGACCTGCCCGACGCGGAACTCCTCGGCGCCCCGGCCCACCTCCGTCACCACGCCGCACAGCGAGTAGCCGAGCGGGGTGTAGGAGTCGAGCCGGTTCATGACCTTCTTATAGGTGGCGACGGCGCCCTGCTGCGAGACGGAGTCGAGCACCTTGCGCACCTGGTCGGGCCGCGCCCGCGCCATGCCCACCATCGACTTGCTCGCCTCGGACACCTTCATCATCTCGGTGCCGGTCGAGATCAGCGAGAACAGCGACCGTACGACGACCCCGCCGGGACGGCACGCTGGAGCGGGCACGTCAAGCACGGTGAGCTCGCCGGACTTGTAGTTCTGGGCTATCTGCTTCATGTTTTCCTGTTCGCTCGCGGGCGGGGCGCTTTGGAGGCGCCCCTGGCTTCGCTCACTGGCCCTGGGACAACGTGGCGGATTAGCGCTTTGTGGTAATCGGCCCCCCGGATAAGGGGGTCAGGCTTCCACGATGAGGAAATCCGCCACGTTGATGTCGGGGGACGATGATGCGGGCGAGTACCACCAGGCACATGGGATACGTCAGCCCCGGCCGCCACCAGCACGCCGCTCACGGGGTTACTCCGGCGGCCTGGACCTGGCGGTACCAGAGCTCCATGGAGAGGAGCTGCCAGATTTGCTTGGCGTTGTCTGCTCGGCCTGCTTGCTCGTCGGCGATGAGGCGGAGGACGGCTTGCTTGCGGAGCATGCCTGCCTGGACTAGCTCGCCGCCTACCAGGACGTCGCCGATCAGCTCGCGGAGGTCGTTGCGGACCCAGGCGCGCAGCGGTGCGCCGAACGACGCCTTCGGGCGGTGCACGATCTCGGCGGGGAGCCAGCCAGCGGCCGCGTCCTTCAGCGCCGCCTTTGCCATCCGGCCGCGGATCTTGTCCCGGCCCGCGATCGCGAAGGCCGCCCGGGCCACGACGGGATCCACGAACGGAACCCGGACCTCGACGGACGCCGCCATGCTCGCCCGGTCGGTGTAGGTCAGGTTGAGCCCGGCCATGAACAGGCGCGTGTCGGCCAGGCACATCCGGTTGATCTCGTCGTTCAGCGCGTTGTCGTTGTAAATGGCGGCATGCTCGCCGATGACGTCGCCGACCTGGCCGGCCAGGTCCGGACCGACCAGCGCCGTGAGCTCGTCCGGGTCGTACAGCGTGTAGCTGCGCCGGAACCGCGCCTCCTCCGAAAGCTCCGCGAACGTCATGAACCGCTTGGCCCAGCGGGGATACCTCAGGCCGCGGCCGCCCACGCTCACCGGCAGGCTCCGCACCGCCAGCCGTGCGGGAACCCGCGCGACGGCGGGCAGCCGTCCGTACCTGCTGGCCATGACGCAGGCCAGGTGCTTGCGGTAGCCGCCGAACAGCTCGTCCGCGCCCATCCCGGACAAGATCACCTTGACACCGCGCTCGCGCGCGGCTTCGCACATCAGCAGCGTGTTGATCGCCGCCGGATCGCCGATCGGCTCGTCCAGGATCTCGACCATGCGCGGCAGCAGGCTGACGATGTCCGGCGAGATCTCGATCTCGTGCAGGCCGATGCCATACCGCGCGGCCACCTTCCGGGCGTAGACGGCGTCGTCCGGCATCGCCTCGAGCTTCTGGTCCTGCGGCCGGAAGGTGATCGTGTACGCGTCGACGGAGCTGGCGTCCCGGTGAGCCAGGACCGTGACGATGCTGGAGTCCAGGCCGCCCGACAGAAAGCTCGACACCGGGACGTCGGCGACCAGGTGCGCGGCGACCGACTCCTCGATGATCGCGCTCAGGTCGACCGGTCCTGAGTGCGCCGCCTCGGCCGCCACGTCCTGAACGCGCCAATAGTGGCCGCTCTCAAAGCCGCCGTCCGGATCGAACCGCGCCCACGACCCGGCCGGCAGCTTCTCCACTCCCTGTATCGCACACCGCTGCTCGGGGACCCAGTAGTAGAGCATGGACGCCACCAGCGCGCCTGGCTCGATCCGCAGTTCGCCGCCAACCGCCGCCAGCAGCGCCTTGAGCTCAGAAGCGAACATCACGCCGTTACCGCGCCGGTGATAGAAGAGCGGCTTGATGCCCAGCGGGTCGCGCGCCAGCACCAGCTCGCCGGTGGCGGTATCGGCCAGCGCGAACGCGAACATGCCGCGGAACCTGCTCAGCGCGCCGGGGCCCCAGGCCCGCCACGCCTCGAGCACGACCTCGGTGTCCGACTTCGTGACGAACCGCGTGCCGTGGCCGGCCAGCTCGGCTCGCAGCTGCTTGTAGTTGTACAGCTCACCGTTGTAGACGAGCGTCAGGCCGTGCTTGGAGAAGGGCTGATCGGCCGCGACGGACAGGTCGATGATCGAGAGCCGGCGATGCCCGAGGTGCACGGAGACCCGGTCATTCTCATGGCTCCACACGCCCGACGCGTCGGGACCGCGGTGCGCGATCCGGTCACTCATCATGTCCACGAGCTTGCGCCCGTAAGGCTGCTGGTAGCATCCGGCGATACCGCACACGTCAGGCTCCGCTCATCCGCGAGTAAACACCCAGGTAGGCCTGCTCCTGATGGGACCAGGCCAGCTCCTCCTCCACCCGGGTCCGGCCCAGTGCGCCCAGCCGGGCTCGTTCCGGCTCGTCGTCGATCAGCTTCACGATCGCGGCCGCGTACTCATGCACGTCATTCGGTGTGACGTAGACGCCGGCGTCGCCGGCGGACACCCGCGTCTCGCGCAGATCGAAGGCGATCACCGGAAGCTCGAACGCCATGTACTCCATCGTCTTGTTCATCGTCGACAGGTCGTTCAGCGGATTCTTGGGGTCCGGCGACAGGCCGACGTCGGCGGTGGACAGAATGCTCGTGACCAGCTCGTCTGGTGCCCGTCCGGTGAACTCCACGTGCCCGGCCAGGCGAAGCTCGTCGCGCAGCGCGACCAGTTCGTCGAAGCAGTCCCCGGAGCCGATCAAGGTGAAGGCGATATCGTCGCGGCCGAGTTCATGGACCACGATGCCGGCGGCCTGGACCACGATGTCGACCCCGTCCTGCGGTCCCATCACGCCGATGTACGCCGCCAGGTACTTACGGCCCCGGCGCTGCGCCGGCTCGGCTGGTCCGCGCTTCAGGCGCCGCGGATCCGGGCCGGTGCGGACGATCGTGACGTCGCTTGCCTGCTTGCCGCTGCGCGAGATGGCGATCTCCCGGTAGGAGCCGTTCGTCGAGATCACGTGGTCCGCGGTCCGGTGCGTCCGCCGCTCCAGCGCGCGCAGCGCCCGGTACGGCAGCCGCGGCCCTTCGGGGAAACGGGACTGGAAAAGCTCCGGGCACAGGTCATGGTGGTCGAAGACGAACTTGGTCCGGTCCATGGCCCGCAACGCGAGCGCTATCGGCCAGAAGATGTCCGGCGGGTTGCACGCCTGCAGCACCGCGAACCGGCCGGACCGTCTCGCCTTCAACGTCAGCCTGGCCGTCGCGAGGAACGAGTACACGTACTCGGTGATGAAGCCGAGCTTGCTGCCGCCCGGCGCGTACGGGCGGTACTTGTACAACGACACCCCGTCGACGACATGGTAGGAGGGATCGCCGCGGCCCTTGGGACAGACAACCGATACCTCGTACCCCGAACGCGTCAGCGCCTGGCATTCGAGCCACACTCGGCGGTCGAAGGGAACCGGGAGATTCTGGACAATAATCAGGACCCGCCGCTTCACTCTTATATGAGTGCGCGGCGGGTTATCTGATACAACGGACCGTCTTATTCACGACGCCTGAAGCATCACCCTGAGCCTGGCGAGGCATCGTCCCCTAGTGGGTCCGATGCTGCCGACGGGCAGCCCGAGCTGATCCGATATCTCCGCGTAGGAGGCCGGCGGATCAGCCATGAGCATCTCCAGCAGCCGCTGCCACCGTCGCGGCAGTCTGGCCAGGGCCTCCCGGACAACCTCCGCGCGCTCGTCGGCCAGCAGTCGCTCGTCGACCTCGGGCCCGTGCGCGGCGACGCCGTGCAGGTCCTCCTCGTCGTGTCCGAGCACGACCTTCTTGTGTGCCGCCAGGTTGCGCAGGCATTCATGTCGCGCCGTCGCGGCCAGCCAGGATCCGACCCGGTCCGGATGCTCAATCCGGTCGATGTGTTCTAGCAGCCGCAACCACGTGGTCTGCGCCACATCCGCGGCGTCGCTCTCGACCAGCTTGAACTCTCCCGTGATGGACCAGATGAGCCTGGCAAACTGATTGACGAGCCCCTCCCAAGCCTGCAGGTCGCCCGCCGCCGCACCCTTTACCAGCTGTGCGACGTCGGGCTTCCTGGCAGCCCGCTCCGCTACCATCGTCACTGCGCCCTCCGCCATTAATAAGCTCCCGACCCCCGGAGAAGCACTGAGATTGTCTTCCAGAGGATCTGCAGGTCGAGCGCGAACGACCAGTTCTCGACGTAACGCAAGTCGAGCCTGACCGACTCCTCCCAGGACAGATCCGATCGCCCGTTCACTTGCCACAGGCCGGTCAGGCCTGGCTTGACGACGAGCCTGCGGCGGACATGCTCGGCATATTTCGCCGCTTCGTCAGGAAGGGCGGGACGCGGTCCCACCAGCGACATGTCGCCCAGTACAACGTTGAGCAGCTGCGGCAGCTCGTCGATCGACCAGCGCCGCAGGTGCGCACCCAGCGCGGTGACCCGCGGGTCCTTGCGCAGCTTGAACAGGATGCCGTCAAGGTCGTTGTTCGCCATGAGCCGCGCCCTGTGCTGCTCCGCGTTGACCACCATCGTCCGGAACTTGTAGATCCGGAAGACGTGGCCGTGCCTGCCGATCCTGACCTGAGTGAACAGGGCCGGCCCGCCGTCCCACAGCCGGATCATGACGGCCAGGACCGCGAACAGCGGGGCAAGCGCGACCAGCACCATCGCGGCCACGCACCGGTCGAACAGATCCTTGAGGAGCAACCGGATCCCGCCGAGCTGTGGGTGATCCACGTGCAGCAGCGTGAGTCCGGCCGTGGGCCGCACCTTGGTGCGCGGACCGGCGACGTCGACCAGCGCGGGTGACAGGCACAGATCGGTGCCGGTCTTCTCCAGCTCCCAGGCCAAGGCCCGCAGCCTTATGCCGTCGATCTCCGGACAGGACAGCACCGCGACCGTGTCGGCGGAGAACTTGTGCACCGTCGAGGTGACGTCGTCCAGCCCGCCGATTACCTCCACCCCGGCGATATCGTCGCCCGGGTAGGCATCGGGGGCACAGGCGGCCACGACGGCGAGCCCGTGGTAACTGTCCCGGTGCAGTTCGGTGATCAGGTTGGTCGCCGCCGCCACGGGACCTACCACCACCACGCTGTGCATGCACAGCCCCGCTGCTCTGCGTTTGTGCAGCCGCTTACGCAGCACGAAACGCGTGATCATGTCGAACACGGTCACACATGGAACCGCGATGACCAGATAGCCGCGAGACAGTTCGATATTGACCGCATAAGAGCAGATCGCGACCGTCGCCGTAAGCCCGACGCCGGCGTTAAGAATCCGGCGGTACTCGTCGGACCCAGCGCCGACAAAACGAACGTCATATGCTCCCGCTATTGACAACGCGGCCAGCCAGCAAAGCGGCAGCGCGAGGCTTAGCGCGATATACCCACCAGTAACGTGCTTGCCGAACCGCAGATCAAGCGCGGCGAATGCGCCGATGCTCGCGCAGCCCAAGTCCGCTACCGCTGTCCAGCGAAGATACTCTCTTGCCCACGTGCCCTGGCCCGTTAGAGATAGACGTCTATAACGGCCACGATAAGTACGCGTAATTGAATAACCAGACATGCTTTACCGCCCCCCGTGGCATACCGGCGCACGCCGACGTGCCACGCCCGCTCAGGAAAATTCGCTCACTACCTAACGATGCCTGCCTGAAATCCTCCTACTTCGCCACGAAGTCACATAGATGTGACGCCCCACCCCATCGAGAGGTTTACGTACCTACACAGCGACCTATCGTGACACAGGGAACTGCCGATGGCTACGGGCGGAAGTCACAAAAACCCAAATGATGCCTGATATTTACCGGATATACGACTTATCGGGCAACATCAGTAACATGAGTCACTACGCAGCGTTGTATCGGGACACGACAGAAGTGCGCTAAACCAGACTCTAAGGTCGATACGTCTCAGAGGATGCAAAAGCGGACTCAGGCAACACAGTTAACTCAGGTCACAGAAGATGACTGTTCCCACGCGCGTACCTGATCACGGTAGCGCCGGGCCGCGGCCCGCAGCTCGAGTTCGGGGTCAAGCCCGGCGGCGCGAGCGTCCCGGACCAGCCGGAACAGCTCCGCCCCGACACCCCCATCGCCGTCGAGGTCCATCAGCGACTCGGGTGCCTCAAGCCGCACCGCCCGCCGCTGCAGCTGGGCTGCCAGCGACAACGCCGGCTGGCCGAGCGGAACGCCGTCCAATACCGATGCAAAGGAACCAGCGATCATGGCTTTTTCTTGCTTCTTAATCGCGTCCCAGTTGCGCTTGACCTCATCGGCGTCCGCGACCTGCACGTCGCCGAATACGTGCGGATGCCTCCTGACCAGCTTCGATACGATTCCGTCGGCCACGTCATCGATGGCGAAATCCGCGGCGATGCGCGCGTGAAACACCACCTGGAGCAGTACATCCCCGAGTTCTTCGCGAAACGCGTCCATATCACCGGACTCAAGAGCCTCCAGCGCTTCGTAAGGCTCTTCAAGCAAATGCGGCGCCAGCGACAGGTGTGTTTGCTTCGCGTCCCAGGGGCACCCGGTCCTCAGCCGGTCCATCGTGACGACCAGGTCAAGCAAATGTGCACCGGGCAGATCCACGGCCCCGGCCAGAACGCCGGCACCAGCGGGAACGTCATAACTCCCAGGCGGCGCCAGCCAGACCACCTGACCCGGTTCATGAGCGCCGGGAGGCGCCGTCGTTATGACGCACTGAACTCCCGCGGCGGCCAGGGCGGGAACCTGCGGATGCCCAGCGGGCGCGGCGACCAGCGAGGCCGCGCGCAGCAGCGACCACGCTTCCCACGTGAGCAGCCCGGGCGCGACGCGCGGGCTCGTCAGCAGGACGGTCAGCAAGCCGGGGTCAGCCCCGCCAGCGACGCGGTCTGCGGGATGCCGGACGGGCGGGAGACCGTGTCCGCGGCGGCGGCGACCGAGTAGGGGAAGGTCGCGTAGTTCATCCGGCCGAACTGCGGGTTGACCTTGATGTTGAGCGACTTGGCCGCCAGGCAGTAGGCGCGCGTGAACTGGGCATCGAGCTGGGCTGACTGCGAGGTCGGCAGCGTGCCGCCGTTGGCCTGGGTGAGGTACTGCGTCTCGATCGCCTGGAACCGGCCGAGCTCCATGGCCAGGTTCGGCGGGATCCCGTTGGCCGCCAGGATCAGATCCTGAGTCGGGTTGGCGACGCCGGACTGCTGGGCCTGCTGCTTCGCTCCGCTGATGATCTGGTTCAGCGAACTCTCGGCCTGGGCGGCGGACACCGTGATGCCTTGCTGCTTCGCCAGCCGCTCGTTGATCTGGAACCGGATCAGCCAGCTGAGGGTCTGCTGGGTGACCTGCTGCTGGGTCAGGGTGACCACGCCTTTGTACTTGGCGACCCCGGTGGACAGGTTACCCGCCTCGGTGTCCAGGGTCGCGAGCGTGATCCGGTCGCTGCCCACGATGGCCGCTGCGCCCATCTTGACCGGGGAGCAGCCCGCGACGCCCAGGCCGGCGACGAGCGCGAGCACGCCCGCACCCATGAATCTCCGGATCACCGCCAAGTTCCCTTCTAGCTCGGGGTCAGTACCGACCGTACTACCTCGCCGCACCAGGCCAGCAGCGCGGTATCTCGGATTGGCTGCCCGCCGATTGTGGCACCACGCGGCGGGTAGCCGCCAGATGATGCTGTCGGTACCGGTACGAGCATCGTAGCGACGGCCGGCTTGAGGATGGTCTTCGGGTACAGCCGCTGGACCCGGACCTGCCGCGAGTCGGGGAGGTCGGTCACCGGCGCGAAGCGGACGTGATTGCCCTGGAGCGTGAGGTCGGTCAGCCCGGCCGCCCTGGCGGCGACCCGCAACCTGGCCACCTCGAGCAGGTTGAGTACCGCGTCCGGCGGCGCGCCGAACCGGTCGGTGAGCTCCTCGAGCACGGTCGTGATGTCCGCCTCGGAGTCGATCGCCGCGATCCGCGTGTAGGCCTCCAGCCGGAGCCGCTCGCCGGGCACGTAATCGTGCGGGATGTGCGCGTTGACCGGCAGCTCGACGCGGACCTCGGGCTTCTCCGCCGGACCATCGCCCTTGAGCTCGGCCACCGCCTCGCCGATCATCCGGACGTACAGGTCGAAGCCGACGCCCGCGATATGGCCGGACTGCTCGCCGCCCAGCAGGTTGCCGGCGCCGCGGATCTCCAGGTCCTTCATCGCCACGTACATGCCGGCGCCAACCTCGGTGTGCTGCGCCACGGTGGCCAGCCGCTCGTGCGCGGTCTCGGTCAGCGACCGCTCCGGCGGGTACAAGAAGTAGGCGTACGCTCGCTCGGAGCCACGGCCGACCCGGCCGCGTAGCTGGTGCAGCTGGGACAGCCCGTACATGTCCGCCCGGTCGATGACCAGCGTGTTCGCGTTCGGGATGTCCAGCCCGGACTCGACGATCGTGGTCGAGACGAGCACGTCGTAGTTGCCCTCCCAGAAGTCGACCATGATCTTCTCCAGCTCATGCTCGTTCATCTGGCCGTGCGCGACCGCGATGCGCGCCTCGGGCACCAGCTCCTTGAGGCCCGACGCGACCTTGCGGATCGATTGCACCCGGTTGTGCACGAAGAACACCTGCCCGTCGCGCAGCAGCTCGCGGCGGACGGCGGCGGCCACCTGCTTAGGGTCGTAGGCGCCCACAAACGTGAGCACCGGGTGCCGCTCTTCGGGCGGGGTGAGGATCGTGGACATCTCGCGGATGCCGGAGATGCCCATCTCCAGCGTGCGCGGTATCGGGGTCGCGGACATGCCGAGCACGTCGACCTCGGTGCGCAGCCGCTTGAGGTACTCCTTGTGCTCGACGCCGAACCGCTGCTCCTCGTCGATGATCACGAGGCCGAGCTGCTTGAACCGGGTCTCCGGGGACAGCAGCTTGTGCGTGCCGATGACCACGTCCACCGCGCCGCCGGCGAGGCCCTGCAAGGTCTCCGCCGATTCGGCCTGCGTCTGGAACCGGGACAGCGGCTTGACCCTGACCGGGAACGGCGCGTACCGCTCGGAGAACGTCTGCATGTGCTGCTGCACGAGCAGCGTGGTCGGCACCAGCACCGCGACCTGCTTGCCGTCCTGCACCGCCTTGAACGCGGCGCGCACCGCGATCTCCGTCTTGCCGTAGCCGACGTCGCCGCAGATCAGCCGGTCCATCGGCACGGATCGCTCCATGTCCCGCTTGACCTCTTCGATGGCGGCGAGCTGGTCCGGCGTCTCCACGTACGGGAACGCGTCCTCCAGCTCGTGCTGCCACGGGGTGTCCGCGCCGAACGCGTAGCCAGGGGACGCCATTCTCGCGGAATACAGCCGGATCAGCTCGCTCGCGATCTGGCGTACCGCCTTGCGCGCCCGGCCCTTGGCCTTGGCCCAGTCCCCGCCGCCGAGCCGGTGCAGCGCCGGCGCCTCGCCGCCGGAGTACTTGGTGACCTCGTCAAGCTGGTCGGTCGGCACGTACAGCCGGTCCGGCGGCTGCCCGCGCTTGGCGGGCGCGTACTCGATGACCAGGTACTCCCGCGTCGCGCCGGCCGCGGTGCGGCTGGTCATCTCCAGGTACTTGCCGACGCCGTGCTGCTCGTGGACGACGTAGTCGCCGGGCTTGAGCTGGAGCGGGTCGACGCCGCCGCGCCGCCGGCTCGGCATCCGCTGGCGCATGTCCCGCGCCGCGGCCGCGCTGGTCGCGGTGCCGGCCAGGTCCGCCTCGGTGAGCAGGGCCAGCTTCAGGTCCGGCCAGACGAAGCCGTTCGCCAGCTGCGCGGTCGTGACGTACGGGACACCAGGTTCCGGGCTTGCGGTTACGTCCTCGACGCGCGCGCCGATCCCCTCGCCGCGCAGCAGCTCCGCCACGCGCTGGGCGGGCCCGTGGCCCTCGGTGACCAGCACGACCCGCCACTGGTCCGCGAGCCAATCGCGGACGTCGGTGACCATGCGGACCGCCTCGCCGCGATAGGCGGGTGCCGGGGAAGCTGGTATCCCGAACGTCCTGGGGTCGCTCGTCTGGTCATCGGTCACGCCGAAGGGGGCGATCGTCCACCACGGCACGCCGTGTCGCGCCGCTTGTTCCTGCACCGCCTCGATCGGCTGGAAGGCGGCCGCCGCGAGGTCGATCGGCGCCGCTCCGCCGGCGGCCGCGTTAACCCACGAGGCCTCGAGGAACTCGCGGCTGGTCCTGACCAGTTCCTCGGCGCGGGCCCGGACGCGCTCCGGGTCGCAGGTGAGCACGACGCCGTTTCGCGGTACGTAGTCGACGAGCAGCTCCATCCGCTCGGCCAGCACCGGGGCGAAGGCCTCCATGCCCTCCACCGCGATGCCTTCGGCCATCATGCCGAGAACGTCGCGCAGATCCGGGTGCGCGTCGGCGAGTTCCTTGGCGCGTTCCCGCACTGCTTCGGTGAGTAGCAGCTCGCGGCAGGGCGGCGCCCACAGCCCGTGATCGGCCGGGCCGATACTGCGCTGGTCGGCGACCTTGAAGTAGCGGATCTCCTCGACGGCGTCGCCGAAGAACTCGATCCGCAGCGGGTGCTCCTCGGTCGGCGGGAACACGTCCACGATGCCGCCGCGGACGGCCATCTCGCCGCGGCTGCCGACCAGATCGGTCCGGGAGTAGCCGATGTCGACGAGCCGCGCGATCGTGTCGTCGAGCTCCGCGGTCTGGCCGGTGTTGAGGCTGACCGGCGCCAGGTCGCCGAGGTCGGCGACGATCGGCTGGAGGAGGCTGCGGATCGGCGCGACGACCGCGCGCAGCGGGCCGTCCGGATCGCCCTCGGCGCCGGGATGCCTGAGGCGGCGCAGCACGGCGATGCGCCGGCCGACCGTGTCCGAGCGCGGCGACAGGCGCTCGTGCGGCAGCGTCTCCCAGCCGGGGAACGTCGCCACGCTGTCCTTTGGTATGAAGGCGCCCAAGCCCGCCGCCAGGTCTTCGGCCTCGCGCGCGGTGGCGGTGACGGCCAGCACGAACGCGCCGCCGAGGGCGGCGGCGAGCAGCGGGCGCAGCGAGGGGGGCGCTACCACGTCGTGATGGAGCGTCGTGCGGTCGGCGAGAAGGCCGCTCAGCTCCGGATCGTCGTCGAGGATACTGAGCAATCCAGCAAGGCTCATGATGTCCCTGTGATAGATAGCGTGCGTTCCCGGCCTGCGAGCAGCACGAAAGGGCCCGCGCTTTCGTTGAGACCCCGTCGCCTCCCGCACGGAACAGTCCGATTCTACCCGGGGGGAGCCTTCCCCCCGGACCCCCTGGCCACCCGGGCGATCCGGCCGTCCCACATCGCGGGTCTTACACGCAACGTGCTTGTTCCGCTACGATTCGGAGCCATGAACTCAGGGGGAGCCGAGGGGGCCACGCTCGCCAAGCCGACGGTGGATGTATTCGCCCAGCCGGTGCGGGACTACGTCTACCAGTATCTCGGCCGTCCGGTGACCGTACTCCAGGCGGGCTGCGTGACGCCGCTGCACGAGCTCGGCCTGGACAAGCTGCGGGAGACCGGTTTCGAGATCAACGTGGTCACCGTCGAGGTGGATCGTCCTTGCTTTGATTCAGCCGGTTCGGATGTCCGGGTGGGCGACCTGCGGACGATCCCGCTGCCGCCGCGCGGGTTCGACATCGTGCACTGCTCGTTGCTGCTCGACCGCATCAAGCACGTCGCGCTCGTGCTCGACCGGCTCGGCGCGGCGCTGCGCCCCGGCGGCATGCTGCTGCTGCGGATCAGGGACCGGGACTGCGCGGCCGGCTTCCTCGACCGCAAGCTGCCCGGCTGGGCACGGCGCGCGTTGTGGACCCGGCTGTACCCGGGCCAGCCCGGGCCGTTCCCCGCCGTCTACGAGCCGACCGCGTCCGCGCGCGGCATCGCCGCGTACATGCTGATGCGCGGTATGGTCATCGACCGGCGCCGGGCGGTGCGCACGCTGCCGTCCGAGCCGCAGCGGCTGAGCCGGAGCGTGTCGGCGGCGCGCGCGATCGTGGCCCTGGGCAGCCGGGGGCGCCTGACCGACGATCATGACGAGGTCATGTTCGTGATAAGAAAGCCAGAAGACCGCTTCGCCCGTGTCGTGTTAACTTGCCCGCCCGGAGGAATGCCTGCCCGTGACTGACATCGACGGTACCGGAGCCGGGGCCGGGCTGCCCGCTGAGCTGGCCGGCTGGCCCGCGTGGACGCTCGACGACGCGCGGCTCGGCGACCTCGAGCTGCTGCTGTCGGGCGCGTTCGCGCCGTTGCGCGGCTACCCGAGCAGCGCCGAGGCGGCCGGCTGGCCGTTCCCGGTAACGCTCGAGGTACCTGCCGACGCGGTGCCGGCGGACGCTGGGCACGTGGTGCTCCAGGACCGGGAAGGGTCGCCGCTCGCCGTCCTCGACATCACCGAGCGCACCGCGGCCGGGCCCGGTGCCGTGCGGCTCGCGGGACCGGTGCGGGCGCTGCGCGCGGCCGAGCACGGGCCGTTCCGCACGCTGCGGCTGTCACCGGCCGACGCCCGGGCCGAACTCGACGGCGCGCCCGCCGTGCTCGCGTACGCGACCAGGCGGCCGCTGCACCGCAGGCAGATCGGGCAGCTCAGGCACCACGCGGACCTGCTGAACGCGCGGCTGCTCCTGCTGCCGATGATCAGCGGACCGGTCGAGATGGTCGGCACGCCCGAGGCGCTGGTCCGCGCCGTACTCGCGGCGCGCGAGCACCTGCCGGCCGGCACGCTGGTGGTGCCGGTCCCGCTGGCGCCGCGCGGCGGCACTGGCTCGGCCGGCGGGGCCGGCTCTGCCGGCGGGGCCGGCTCTGCCGGCGGGGCCGACGGGGCCATGGACCTGCGGGCCCAGGCGCTGGTCGCGGCGGCGTACGGCGCGACGCACCTGCTGGTGGATACCGCCGATCCTGGCCTGCCGGCTGAGGCCAGGAACGGCACGCTGACCATACCGGGAATACCGATCCCGGTGGTGCGCGAAGCGGAGTGGGCGTTCGACCCGATCTTCGAAGTCTGGCGGCCGCTCGCGCTCATCGAGGCCGGCACGGAACGGACCGAGCTGAGCGATGCCGAGCTGACCACGATGCTCGACACCGGCGAGCCGCTGCCGGCCTGGTTCACACCGGACAGCGTCGCGGCGGAATTGCGGCGCGCCCGTCCGCCGCGCCGCGAACGCGGCGTCGTGGTGTTCTTCACCGGCCTGTCCGGGTCCGGCAAGTCGACGATCGCTCGCGGCCTCGCCGAGGTCCTTGCCGAGCGCGGCGACCGCACCGTATCCCTGCTCGACGGCAATCACGTCCGCCAGCTGCTGTCGGCCGGCCTGACGTTCTCGCGCGCCGACCGGGACCTGAACATCGCGCGCATCGGCTTCGTCGCGGCCGAGGTCGCGCGGCACGGCGGCATCGCGATCTGCGCGCCGATCGCGCCGTACGCCGCGGCGCGCGCGGTCGCGCGGGAACTGGTCACCGAGGTCGGCGACTTCCTGCTGATCTACGTGTCCACACCGGTCGACGTGTGCGCCGCCAGGGATCGCAAGGGCCTGTACGCCAAGGCACGCGCCGGGCTGATCAAGGAATTCACCGGTGTGTCCGACCCGTACGAGGAGCCGCGCGACGCCGACCTCGTCCTGGACACGTCGACGATGACCAGCGCGGATGCCGTCGCGGCCGTGGTCAAGCTGCTGACCGCCGGAGGCTGGCTGCCGGAGGCGACGGTTTCTCCCGATCCGCGTTCAGCGGGCCGTCCCGGCGCCGGCCGGACCGGTGTGGCCGGCCCCGCGGTCCGCCGCCTCTAGCCGCGTGGGTCCGGGGGGACGGTTCTCCCCGGTTGAGGAGACTTCGTCTTCCATCTTCGCGCCCTCCTCCAGCCTGGCGCGAAGCCCGGCGCCGCGCTCGCGCTTTTCGCTCAGCCGGCTGTTGAGCGCGCCGGACATGGCGTCCCGCTGTTTGGAC
>Ga0207664_10000727_pt1 | contig 22389 bp, 19 predicted proteins | sample LARL83metaG_FD_184349 | JGI IMG/M metagenome (GOLD analysis project Ga0207664, IMG submission 184349) | Corn, switchgrass and miscanthus rhizosphere microbial communities from Kellogg Biological Station, Michigan, USA - LAR L8-3 metaG... | ecosystem: Host-associated > Plants > Roots >... | reverse complement strand
CCGCAATAACCTGGCACGCCTGACTTGCCCGCCGACCCGACGTGCCCGCCGACCCGACGTGCCCGCCGACCCGACGTGCCCGCCCCCCGACGTGCCCGCCCCCCGACGTGCCGATGGCGCCAGCGGGTGCCCGTTTCGCGTGCCGCTGGTGCCATCGGGTGGGGTGTGCCGTGTCCCGTTGGCACCATCGGCATCACCCCTTGACATCCATAACATCGTGTGTTTGAGTGAGTTCGCTGTGTGATTGGGGGTGTTACCAGGGGCGAAGTATTTGGGGAACGCAAACCTTCGGATCTATCACGGGGAGTAGTACGACAATGGCCATTACCCAGCCCGTTAAACCCGCTGGATCGTTCGGGGAATATCTGGCGCAAATCCCCGAACAAATGAAGGCGACCGCATCTTCTTCGCAGCGGGTGCAACTGTTCGCCAAGGGAGCGCCGATCGGATGGCTCGGTGAAAACAACCGCCAATGGTGCGTGGTCACCGACCAGGCCGCCGCTATCTCCATCGAGCCCTATATACACCGCGACGTTCTCTACTACCGGAACGCCGCAGACACGTCCCGGTACATGTCGGTAAGCGACGGGTCCAACTATGTAGGGTTCTATGACTGGATCGGCGCCAGGGGCTGGACGCTGAGGGGGGATGTGCTGGTCTCCCTCTATACCGGCGCGCAGCTTTCTTACTGGTCGACCGACGACGGCAACGTCTATGCAAACGGCGCCAGCGGATACACGCCACTGACCGTGCGATTCCACTGAGGCTGGATCAGCCAGGCCCGCCGGGCCCTAGCGCAAAGCTAGCGCCCGGCGAGCTCCTGGACCACAGGCGTCAGCGCGTCCAGGTCGTCGATGAGGAATGAGCTGATGCCGAAGCGCGAGCGCAGGTCGGTGAACTTGCGGGTCAGGTCCTTGATGCTGCCGACGAACACGTGCGGGGAGTCAAGGACCTGCTCGACGGTCAGCTCGACGCCAGTCTGCTCACGGATGCGGTCGGCCCGGCGGCGCGCCTCGGCCTGCGGGTGCCCGGTGACCACCGTCGGCCCGCCGCTGGGGTAGGTGTTCAGCTCCAGGTCGCCGAAACGCTCACCCGCGGCCTCGCGGATCCAGCCGATCTTCTCCTCGGTCGCCGCGGCCGTCAGGCTCCAGGCGTCGACCCGGGGCCGGTCGCCCTGCACCAGCCGGGGGGCCAGGCCGACGATCTGCGCCTCGCGCGCCGCCAGCGTGAGCAGTCGCTTGCCCCCGCCGCCGAGAAAGATCGGCGGGTGCGGGCGCTGTGCCGGCCTTGGTACTCCGTCATGGCCGGTGATCGTGTAATGCTCGCCGGCGAAGGAGAACGGGCCTTCGCCGAAGCAGCCCTTGAGGATGGCGACCGCTTCAGTCAGGCGCTCGATCCGGACGCCGACCGGCTCGAAGGGAATGCCGATGGCATCGAACTCGGGCTTGTTCCAGCCGGCGCCCATGGCGATCTCCAGACGGCCGCCGGACAGCGCGTCCAGCGTGGCGAGATCATGAGCCAGCACGGCAGGGTGGCGCAAGCAGGCATTGAGCACGAAGGTGCCCACCCGCAGCCGCTCGGTCGTCGCGGCGACCATGGCGAGCAGCGGCACCGCGGCGTACTGCCCGACAAGGTGGTCGGGCAGTACCAGCGCGGAGCAGCCGACGGCTTCGGCCTTGCGGGCCAGGGCGGTCAGCTCGGCGAAGCTCGGGTAGTCCTCGACCGTGGCCAGGAAGCGGAAGGGGCGCATGCCGCAATTCTCCCCGGTCAGCTGGGCTGCCACAGCTCGACCCGGTTGCCCTCGGGGTCAGTGACCCACCCGAACCGGCCGACACCCGCCATGTCCTGGGTCTCCGCGGCGACGTCCGCTCCCTTGGCGCGCAGTTGCTCGAGCATCGCGTCCAGGTCGCGGACCCGGAAGTTGAGCATGCTCTGCTGGGCGCGGGAACCGAAGTACCCGGTCCCGGATTCGAACGTCGCGAACACCGTCGGCCCGTCTCCCTGACGCCACAGCCCGTTCTCATCGGCGTCCAGGCCGAGGCACTCGCGATACCAGGCGCTCAAGGCCGCCGGGTCGGCAGCCCGCATGAAGTAGCCGCCGATGCCAAGCACACGTTCCATGCCGCTATCTTGACAGGACGGCCGGGGTCAGCGCGCCCGCTTCTGCTAGCAGCAGCGCCGCCGCCGGATGTGGCTGCTTCTCGTCGCTCAAGTTCCGATGATCTGCGCGGTGATCGTCCCGACCTGGGTTGTCACGCCCTGCGGAGTCAGGCACTGAAGCGGGTCCGGGACGACATACGCCCAGACGATCGTGACGGCCGCGCCGGCGAACTTCCCGCTGGTAACGGTGCCGACACCGGTGACCTGCTCGATCCCCTCGGCGACGACATCGGTGAAGGAGAGGCTGATGTCGCTCACGCGGCCGTTGTTCCAGTCGATCTCGTACGGGGTGTCGGTGGTGAGGCTGGGCGCCGCCAGGCAGGACGCGTCCGGCAGTGAGATGGTGACGGCCGATGTCCCGCGGGTCAGCGTGATATCGGTGGACAGGCAGGGGCTGAAGGTGTCCGTCTCGGTGTAGGTAACGGTCTGGGCGGTGTTGGTCAGGCCCGGCTGGTAGGTGATGACCGAGCTCCCCGCGCAGGTCGTGGAGGATACGGCGGCGTGCGCCGCGGGAGCGGCAGCGAGCGTCGCCGTGCCGCTGGTGATCACGGCGGCGATCAGCACGGCCGCGCGTGCCGGGCGGGAACGGGTGGCAAGCATGGGGATGTCCTTTCAAATGGCGGAGGCGGCCGCCGTACGGGCGGCCCGTCAGCCAGTGATGGTGAGGCTGTCGATGAGACCGGTGGTCTGGCTGATCGGGGTACCGAGCAGGCAGGGCAGGACGGCGCCGACGTAGCTGATGCCGGAGGTGACCTTGGCCGTGGTGGCGCCCCGGTAGAGCCCGGCGGTGACGGTGCCGGCGAACACGACGGTCTGCCCGGCGACGACCGGCTGGCCCCAGGCGATCGTGCTGGTGTCACCGGTTGGGTCGTGCCAGGTGATGGTCTCTGTTTCGGCCGGGCCGGCGGTGACGTTGAGGCACGACAGCGGCAACGTGGTGACGGTGATCCCGGTTCCGGTGAACCCGGCCACGCACGTGCTGTAGGAATCGGTGCTTGTCGCGGTCACGTTCTGGGTGGTCGTGGTGACCGGCGGAGTGAAGGTCCGGGTGAACGTTCCCAGGCACTGGGCGTCAACGGTAGCCGCCGAGGCGTGCCCGGCGGCGGCCGGCAGCCAGGCCAGCGGAACGACGGTCAGCAGCAGCGCGGCGCGGGCAAGCCGCCGGAGCCCGCGGCGGGACGAGGAAGCGGACATTGGTTCTCCGTTCTGCCGCCGGCCCGGCGGCGATCGTGACGGACGGGCATGCGCGGTCGACCTCGGCGCACGGCAGCAGGACATGAGGAATCAGCAGACATCGGGAATATCAGCCCGGAAAATAACTCAGCCACACCGCAACAGTGCCATGCCACCCGCATTTGTACCAGGCCCAAAGACGTCGCGCCGAACCGAGGGAAATAGTCGCTCGGTTTCTGTCACCGGCATCCGCCATGCCAGTAGTCCGCAATGCCCGAGTTTGTCAGGCGGGAGCCCTGCCTTTCCGTGATCTGCGCGCGCTCCGGAAGGCCGTCGAAAATCATCGCGGACACTTACCCCTTCAGATCGGATCCGGCTGGCGAATTGCGCGCGCATGGCCGTGCTGACCGTCCGCCCGCCAGCCGCCGCGGCCTGGCCGCCGGCGCGCCGTCTGTGCCTGGAGTGGCGTATGCGGCTGCCGGGATACGGGCGCACCGGCACGCCCGTCAACGACGTGGAAGATTACCGCATCGTGGTGGATTGACCCTCGTAAACAACGGTCAATCCACCACGAAGCGGGAAACTGCCACGCTATCGCGGGCCCAGCGAGCCGACCGAGCCCGAACCTCGGCCGCTGACCTTACCGGGCGGCCAGCGATCCGGGCCAGCCCCCGCAATAAACCAGCAGGGTCCAGATCGGGGGGTAAGTGTCCGCAATAATCTGGAACTCCCGTCGGCCCGCCTGGAATGGGCTAAATGTCCCGATACGGCGGCGTCGGCAGCCGTATCGCAACCGGACCGGTCGGCACCGCCGCGAGCACACATTGTTCTGGAATGCCACATATCGACACCCAGGCGGTTTGGGCCTGAACCAAGCCAAGCAGGAACAAAGCCAAGCAGGAACAAAGCCAAGCAGGAACAAAGCCAAGCAGGAACAAAGCCAAGCAGGAACAAAAGCCACGCACAGTCTGAAGGCGTGCGTCAGGATCCGCGCGGCCGGACCAGCCCCGCGTCGTATGCGGCAACCGCGGCCTGCAGGCGATCGCGCACGCCGAGCTTGCCCAGCATGCTCTGCACGTGGCTTTTCACCGTGGTCTCCGCCAGGTGGAGCGCCGCGCCGATCTCGGCGTTCGACAGTCCGCGGGCGACCAGCAGCAGCACGTCGACTTCTCGCGCGGACAGCAGATTCCTGATCTGCTGTCCGCCGTCCCCGGCCGCGGCTGGCTCCTCGGCCATGTTCTCCAGCAGGCGCCGGGTGACCGACGGCGCGAGGATGGCCTCGCCCGAGGCGATCACCCGCACCGCATCGATCAGCTGGCCGGCGGTCGCCTCTTTCAGCAGGAAGCCGGACGCGCCGGCTCTCAGGGCCTCGGCGACGTATGCGTCGACGTGGAAGGTGGTCAGGATCAGGATTCTGGTGGCCACCGGGGCCGCGCCGCGAAGCAGCGCCCTGGTGGCCGCGACGCCGTCCAGGCGCGGCATCCTGATGTCCATCAGCGCCACGTGCGGGCGCAGCCGCCGCACGGCCTCTACCGCGTCGGCGCCGTCGCCGGCCTCGCCGACGACCTCCATGCCCGGCTCGGACTCGATGATCGCGCGCAGGCCCGAACGGATCAGCGCCTGGTCGTCGGCGATCAGGACCTTGATGTTCATCGCGCCTCCTGCTCGGGCAGGGGGATCGATGCCTCGACCTCGAACCCGCCGCCCGGCCGGGCCCCGGTGCGCAGGGTCCCGCCGTACGCGGCTACCCGCTCGCGCATCCCGACGATCCCGTGTGCCGTGCTGGACGCCCGGCCGCTGGGTCCCGCGCCGTCGTCGTGTACCGAGACCCGGACCGTTCCCTGGCCACCGATGATTGTGACGCCGGCTTGCGCGCCGGCCCCGGCGTGCTTGAGGACGTTGGTCAGCGACTCCTGCACGATACGGTAAACCGCCAGTGCTATTCCGGGCGGCAGGTGCAACGGCTCCACCTCGAGCCGCGTCTCCAGGCCGCCCGCGCGCAGACCGGCGACGAACTCGGCCACCTGCTCGAGCCCCGGCTGCGGGCTCAGTTCCCCCGCGGTTGGCACGATTGTGGCGTCCGGGCGCAGGACCGCGAGCACGCCGCGCATCTCCGCGAGCGCCTGCCGGCTCGCGGCCGAGATCACGCTCATGAACGCTGGGACCGCATCCGGGTTCGACCGGACAGAGCGGGCCGCGGCCTCGGACTGGATCGCGATCAGGCTGATCGAGTGCCCGATGACATCGTGCAGCTCGCGGGCGATCCGCAGCCGTTCGTCCATCACCGCCCGCGCGGCGCGCTCGCCCTCCTGCGCCTCGAGCCGCGCCGCGCGATCGCGCAGCTCCGCCACGAAGTCGCGGCGCGTGCGGAGCGCATACCCCAGCACCCAGCAGGCGGCGACCAGCGCCCCGAGGGTGAACGAGCCCCAGGGTCCGGCGTGGTTGCGCGCGCCCGGCGCCGAGGCGGCCACGGCTACCGCGACCGCGGCGAGCAGCACGGCCGCCGCGTCCCGCCGCGTCCCGGTGAGTTCGGCCTTCCCGGCCCGCCGCCCGTGCATGCCGAGGGCATACGCTGCGCACCACGTAGCGAAGTTCGCCGCGAGGGCCGGATAGCCAACGGCGAGCATGAACGCGCCGAACAGCGTCGCCGCGGCGAGCACCGCCATCGGCGCCCGCCGCCGGGCTAGCAGCAGGAGTCCCTGCCCGAGCGCCAGCGGCACGATGACGGCGTGGGGCAGCCACGAGGCCACCTTGTCCCACGACCCGTCCGCCGCGATGAGCGCCGCGGCCACGGCGATGGCCGCGTCCACGGCAAACCGGCCAAGTCTCCACGACCGCACAGTCACCATCATGCCCGCGAACTCCACGCCCGGCGCGTCAGGCGGCGCGGACGGCGGCACGAACAACACCGCCCTTTCATCCATATCCGCGACGCTACGGGCGGTCCGATCCCGGCGGCCTCGGCCGAACGGAGGAAACGGGGCGCTCCGCCGTGCGCAACCTCCTCCTTAAGGAGGAGGCGGCGACCCGATACGCGTGCGCAACAGCCTTTCAACGCGCATAGCGGGCCTTGGGTGAGGAACCGCCGTCCGTTCGGTGCTGAGGTCTTTGATTTCCGAACGTACGGTGGTTTCTCCCGCGCGATCAGTAAGCGTTCTTAATGCGAGCTCACCCACGGCGATCCGGTCCGGCTGGCCGGTTTTAGTGATCAAGCTGGCGACGTGCTTCTCCACGGTGCGCGGCGACAGGTGCAGGCGGGCGGCGATCTCGCGGTTGCTCAGCCGCTGCGCGAGCAGCAACAGGATCTCGTGCTCACGGACGGTGATGCCGTACGACCGCAGCGGCGGCGGGATGTCCTGCCGGCCGCGACGGTGCTGGATCGCCGGAGCGCCGGCCCTGCGCAGCAGCGCACGGCAGGCGCTGGCGACCGCCGCGATACCGGATGCGTGGAAGTACTCCTCCGCCCCCTGCAGCCAGCTGACAGGTGTTCCCCAGCCATCGGCCAGCGCGGCTTCGCTCACCAGCCGCAGGCCCAGATGACGGCCGAGCGGGTAGGGCGCGCCGGCCCGCATCGCCTCGGCCACGGCATCGGCCGCCGCCGCCGGCCGGCCTTCGCGGCCGCTGAGCACGGCGCCGGCGAACAGCGCGAACTGCCGGTCCCACCGCAGGCTGCCGGCCGGGGCGGCGATGACCGACTGGTACCCGGCCCGGTCCACGGTGCCGTCCAGCACCCCCAGCAGCAGGTTCAGGCCGTAACGCCCGGTGAGCTGGAAGATCGACGGGCTCTTCTCCTCCGCGGCGAGCGCGATGGACAGTTCCCGCGTCGCCCTGGGGCGGTTTTCCTCCAGCAGCGCGCACCAGGCCCGGGCCAGGCCGTAGACGCGCGGGACGTTCTGCGCGACGTCGCCGCCCCACTCACGCAGGTCCGCGAGTGCGGCGTCCATCTCGCGCCGCATGCCCCGGTGCGCCTCGAGTACCGCGCGCACCGTCAGCGCGTACTGGGTGATCTCCACCAGCCTCAGCCTCGTGGTGGCTTCGAGCACCTCGTCCAGGAGGGTGTCCGCGACGGCGAACTCGCCGCGCAGCACGGCCTGCAGGGCGAGGCTCCCGTCTGCCAGGTAGCCTGCCGTCACGGCACCGGCTTGCGACGCCTCCCGGCTCGCCTGCTCCAGCCGGTCCATGCCGCCATCGCGCAGCGCGTCGTCGTTGCCCAGCCTGATCAGCGCGTGGATTTCCTCGATCCTGAGGTGATGCCGCACCGCGATCTGCCAGGCCCGCTCCAGGCAAGCGGTCGCCTCGTCGGGATCGCGAGACCGGCAGACCGCACCCAGCAACTGCCAGGCCTGGCACGCGACCGCGGGGAGATTCATGGCCTCGGCCCGATCCGCCGCGCGACGGGCAAGGGACTCGGCGGTCTGTACCGGGCCAGTGCCCGGGATGTCGAGGATGAGGTGCGCCTCGACGACATCGATCGGAATCGTGTCGCGGTCGGCCGCGCCCGGCCCGAGCAGCTTCCTGGCGATGCCGATCTGGGCCATGCCGTCTGCGGACCGGCCGGCAACCACGGCCGCCCACGCGAGCTGGGTGTGCAGGCGTGCCCCGGCGCGGTTGTTCAGCAAGCCCGCGATCTGCTGAAGCGTGCCCGCCGAGCTGACCGCGCGCTCAACCTGCCCCGCTTCGGCCAGCGCGTGCAAAAGGTCGCTGAAGGCGTCGGCCTGCACCTGCGCGTCGCCGTCTGGCGCGAGCAGCTCAAGCGCCTTGTCCAGCAGGGTGACGGCTGAGCTCGCCGCGCCCTGGAGCAGGGCCCGGTGCCCGGCCTCGGCGAACAGCCGTCCCGCCGAGGCAGAGTCGCCCGCCTGCAGGCGCAGCGCCGCACAGGACTGGCACCATTCGCCCGGCAGCCCGGGGAAGACGGCTGTCACCGCGTCCGCCGCCCGCGCCGCGTACTCAGACCGTTGCTCATCGGTGAGCAGGGACAGTAGCGCATCGACGATAAGCGGGTGCTGGAACGTATACCAGCCAGGCGTTTGCTCATCTGGCGCGACGATCTGCGCGGTGACCTCGGTGTGCAGGTGACTGAGCGTGGTGCGGTCGCTCAGGCCGGTCGCCGCGTGCAGGACGGTGAGGGTGAAGCGCCGGCCGAGCACGGCGGCAATCGACAGCAACTCACGTCCCTGCGCGCCGATACGCTCGAGCCGGTCGGCCATGGCCCGCGCTAGCGTGACCGGGACCGTCGTCCGCAGCTCTCCGGTCACCTGCCAGCCTTGGTCGCCGCGGGCGAGCAAGCCGTCACGGAGCATCCCGCTGAGCAGTTCCTCGACGAGCAGCGGCAGCCCCGCGCTGCCGACCCACAGGTATTCGGCCACCTGGACGGGGACCTCGGCGCTGTCGGCGCCCAAGCACGCGGCGGCCAGGCGCGCGACCTCGGGCTGCCCGAGCTGGTGCAGTTCGACCAGGGCGGCGCAGCCGCGCCGGGCCGCGGACGTGGCCAGGTCGAGCGCGGCGGACGGATCGGTGCGGACCGTGCCGAGCAGCAGCGCGGGCAGTTGTTCGAGGTTGTCCGCGAGATACTCGGCGACCGCTAGCGTCTCGGCGTCCGTGTCCTGCAGGTCGTCCAGGATCAGCAGGCAGCCGCGACCGCGGCCGGCCAGCCTGAGCAGGCGCAGCACGGCCTCGGCCAGCACCGCCAGCGACGCCCCGGCCTCTCCCGGGGCCGACGGCCCCAGGTCGGGCAGCAGCCGGGCGAGGATGGGACGGTACGGGCCGAGCTCATCGAGGTTGATCGTCAGGTCGGCGCGCAGCAGCGACATCATGGCCTGGGTCAGCGACCAGAAAGGGACGATCGGTCCGACCGAGCTGCCGCGGCCGCGCAGTATCGTCATGCCTGCCGCGTACCCGTGATCGGCCGCGGCCGCCACCAGCCGCGTCTTGCCGACCCCGCTCACCCCGGTGACGAAGATCGCGCCGCCTCGGCCTGCCCGGGCCGCGTCTAGCGACCTTTCCACCGTCGCGAACTCATGCTCCCTGCCGACCATGACCGGAGCGCGAGTCCACATTCGCCCAAAATAGCTAGATTTCGCCGGACGGTCCACGGGAGCCCGTCCGACCGCAGGTAGCGGCGGTCGGCGACGGGCGCCGTGTCGATGGCGCCATCGAGCCCCACCAGCTATCCCGGTGGTGCCATCGACACGATCGGCCCGGCGATTAATTGGCGCCAGAGCACGTGATGTGCGGGCCGCCGATCTCGCTGAGCGGCGCGGCAACCACGGCGGCGTGCCCGGTGTCGGTGGCCGCCGCGCTGGCAGCGGCGGCCGCGCCCGCGGTGCCCACCAGCCCGGCCAGCGCCGCCACACCCAGACCGAACGTCACGGCGTGAACTCCCCGTTCACCGCCGGACCTGCGGCGTGCATCGGATTGGTGCTCGGAGTGGTCAGTTTCGTCATGCATCGCAGCTCCTTAGGACCCGGGGAGACCCGGCGGACGGGTGACTAGACATTGCTGGTTCCAGTAGCAGGACCGAGGGGACCTGGGCGGGAAAGCCGAGCCTGAGCAGCCCGTAGCCGATCCCGGCCAGGCCGCTGAGCAGGCCCGGCGTTTCCACGGCGCCGGGTGTCCCGCAGTACCGGGTGCGGCGGCTGGCGGCGTCGAGGATGAGGCCGGCCCGGCGTCGGAAGCCGGCCTGACCCGGCACGCCGCCGGTCGCCCGCTCGGGGCCGATGGCCGCATCCACGGCGGCCAGCGCGTCGGTGACGCCAAGCTCCCCGTGGCAGAGGCTGAGGTCGCGCAGGACGGGCGCGCTGGCCAGGCCCCGGACCGCGGCCCGCAGTCCGGCCGCGCTGAAATCGCCGAGACAGGAACGCGCGATGAGCATGCCCGCCGCTCCGGTGCACCACCCGGAACCGGCGGCGACCTGTTCCGCGGCGCTCCGCACCGCCTGCTGACCGGCCTGGAAGCAGCGCGAGCCGGGCGTGGAGCCCGCGAACCTGGTGAGCGCCCATCCGACTCCCGCTGGTCCGGCGGCGAATCCGCAGGGAACTGGCTCGCCGGCGGTGACGCAGGTGCCACCGGTGGATTCGGCGAGCGCGGTGAGCCGGCTCGCGCATTCACCAGCCAGGGCTTCAGCGGCGGGCGACTCGAGTTCGGCCCGCACCGCGCACATCGCGGCCAGGCACCCGCCGCTCCCGGTCAGCCACCATGGCGAGGCGGTCACGGCGGCGGCCTGAGCCGTCACGCCGACGGCGAGTTCGGCCCATTCACGCAGCTCGGCGTCGTCGAGCAGCACGGCCGTCCGGGCCAGCCCGTAGCTGATGCCGCCGAGGCCGCCGGCTCCGCAGCCGACCGCGGCGAGCAGCTCGGGGCTCCCGGTGAGCGCGCCGAGCAGCCGCGCTACCGGACGCACCGCGCGCCGTGCCAGCTCGGCGTAGCGCGTCAGGCCCGTCAGCGCGCTGAGCTGGGCGAGGAACAGAGCGACACCCAGATAGCCGTCGGTCAGGCTGGCGCCCATCGGCAGCACCATCCACCGGATGCCGTCCACGAGCTGCAGGCAGATCCAGTTGACACGGTCCCCCTCGGCACAAGCCGGATCGGCCATGCAGCGCGCCACGATCTGGTCGGCCATACCGCACGCGGCGGCGAGCATCCGGACAGGTTCGGCGGCGATCGCGGTCAGCGGGCCGGGCATGGGCAGGTAACTGGCGTGCCCGGCGGGCGGGCGCCGGGTGGCCAGGCTCGCTGAGATCATCCACTCCTGGTCGCGCAAGTCGACCTCACCCATGGCCCCGATGACGTCCAGCGCACCGCTCAGCCCGGTCTGGCCGAGCAGCCCAGGCAGCCGTTGCCCGGCCGAGGTCCAGATGTCCCTGGTCCCCGGGCGGGTGGTCAGTAGCGGGATGTCGCCTTCGCGCAGGTCGGCGAGCTCATGGCGGGCAAGCTCACGCCACAGCGGGTGGCCGGCCGGCGTCGCCGGTTGCGGATCAAGGGCCTTGTCCCGGTCGCGCGCGTCACGCAGCAGATCCGGCTCGGTGGATTCGTCGATCAGCCGTGCGTAGTCTCCGCTCGGGCGGATGATCACGCGTGTCTCGACGTCGGCGGCCGAATCGATGAGCGTCGCGAACGACTCGCTGGCGCCGGCGATGGCGGTGTAACCGAGCCGGAAGCCGTCCAGCACGGCTGTCTCGTAATCGGCTGGTTCGGCCGCGTCCCCGTCCGCCAGCGGGCGGTTGGCCGACCCGGCGAAAAAGGTGTCTTGCCAGACAAGCTCCGCCTGGTCGGTCGCGGGCGGTTCCCACTCCAGCGTCAGCCCGGCACGCACCTGGCCCCGGTCACCCCCCATCCCGGACCGGTCGAGCAGGCCGTGTCCGCTGACATCCAGGTACGGCAGCAGCGCGACGCGGTGCACCGAGGCGGCCAGGGCGCTGGCCGCCGGGTCCGGCGCGACGGCACCCCGTGCCGGCAGCACCGGATGGAAGAGGGCCTCCGCGTCGATGAGGACGGGCTGGTCGCCGCGGGCGATGAGGTTCTCGCAGTGGATGTCGGTGGCACGCAGCACATACAGCGCGGCGAGCAGTGCACCGGTCCGCTGGTAGAACGCCGTCGCGTCGCCTGACCGCAGCGGCCGGTGATCGACGAACTCCGTCCAGCCGTACCCTGGCCTTACCAGGACGCGGGGCACGCGCAGTTCGCAGCCGGGTATGCGCTGGTTCAGCCAGCCGGTGACGTCACCCAGCAGCCGGTGCGCGGCCAGGTCCCGCGGTTTGTAGATCACCGTGCGGCCGTCGGCGAACATGACCGAGGCGACCGAACGTCCTTGGCGATGAGGGTCGCCGAGGCCGGGGGTGACCGCTACCACAGGTCCCGGGTCGTGCCCGCCCAGCAATCCGGCGACGATCGCCGCGCGGTCCGTGGCAAACCGGTCCATCAGTTCCAGGCCAGCCTCGGCGGTGAGCTGGCTTGCCGTACCAAGCAGCCTGGCAAGCACCGGGTACTCGCGGAACAGCGCGGCGAGCGCCGCCGGAGCGGACTGCTGCCTGATAAAGCTGGCGAACCGTTCCCGCCCGCTCGCACCTGCGAGGCGTCCGCGGGCGCGAGCCTGCTCGAGCTCGCGCATCAGCGTCCGCACGGCCAGCCGGGCCAGCCGGCTCCCGAGGCTGGCGGTGAGCGTGCCCGCGACCGGTTCCGCCATTGCCAGCTCGCCGGGCACCCGCTGGCGGATGCCCGATTCCAAGAGATCGCGGGTCAGCGCGGTGAAGGACCCGAAGGGGACTGCGAACGCCTCCGGCCAGGAGCCCGTCGGCACGTCGGCCGGCGGTACCGCGGCGGCGACGGCTCGCTCGGTTATGCGGGTCCAGGCCGGCCTGGACCGGCCAGCGCGCTCGCCGCTGGCCACGGCGGGCCGCCACCAGTCAGGATCGAGCCGGCTTGCGACGACCTCGGCCGGCTCGGCCGCAAGTTCCACGTCCCGCAGCATCGCAGAAGCCGCGGTCATAGGTCATGGGTAGAAACTACCCAGGTTTCCCGGCATTTGTTCGCGCGCCTTGCCTGGTCGTGGCGCCTGCACCTGGCCGCGAGGGCCGTCACTGTCCGTAGCTGGGACAAAATGCGTAGTTCATCCCGATGTGCCGGGCCAGGCGTCGCGGTGCAGTGGAGCCGTGGGCAAGAGTCCATGCCCAAGGCGCATCGATTTGGGAGGCATATGTTCCTGGCCCAGTGGTTTGCCCGGCGCCAGGCCAGCGACATCAGTTCGCGGGCGAGCAGCGACCAACAGGAGAGGCTGGCGCTCGCCTCTCACGTCGAGGCGGCCACCCTGCTGCGGCGGGTGCTGCTCAGCCCCGGCCCGGACCTGGAGACGCTGGCACCGCTGACGGCGGACTCCCTGATCGGCGCGGGCCTGGACGCACTGACCCGCAAAGACTTGCCGACCGCGACAGGCCTGCTGGAGCGCGGGCGCGACCTGCTGCCGTCCGGTGATCCCAGGCACCTGTCGCTCGCGTTGCGCATCTGCGACGCGGGCGTCGGGCTGTGGGACCAACCGCGCTGCCTGACGGCCCTCAGATCAGCGCTGGCGGCGCTGCCCGGCGAGGCAACGGCCAAGCGGACCTGCGACATCCAGCAGTGCATAGTCCAGCTCAGGCTCGAACGCGCGACGCCCGCGGCGATAGCGGCGCGGGCCAAGGGTATCGAGGCGGGGCTGAGCCACCACCTAGAGGACGACCTTGCCTGGTGCCGGTACCACCAGCTTGCCGCGTACTTGCACCTGCAGGCGGAGCGAGAGACGGCGGCGGAGAAATCGCTGCGGCTGGCACTGAAACGGGCACGCTCGATGGCGGACCGCTATGAAGAGGAACGCCTGCTGTGTGCGCTGTGCGAGGTGACCAGGTCGACGCCGACGCCGGTCAGCACCGGTCTGGAGCTGTGCGCGAGCCTGGCCGGCCGGCTGGCCGCCGACCGGGCTCTGCTCGTCCCGATCCTGGTCACCCGGGCATACCTGAACGCGCTCACCGGCAACGTGACAGACGCGCGAGCGGACCTGGCCGTGGCGGCGCGCCATGCCGATGACCTTCGCCTCAGCCTGGCCGCGGCCGCGATCATGGAGACATCCGGCCTGGTTGAATCGATGGCCGGGGCGCACGCCGCCGCCGAACGCAGCTACCGGCGCGGGGCCGCCATGCTGCGGGCAGCCGGGCAGGTGCGTGACGCGCAGAGCCTTGAGGCCGCCGCGGCCAGGGCCATGCTCGACCAGCACCGGCCGGCCGGGGCGGAGCTCGCCGCACTTCAGGCCGAGCGTGCGCCGATGGCACCCAGGGTCCGGCTCACCGTCACGGTGCTGCGGGCCAGGCTCGCCTCCGCCGAAGGCCGTCACGACCGCGCGGTGCGCCTGGCCCGGCGCGCCTGGCCCGGCGCGCTCGACACCGATGACCCGTACCTGGCCGCGGAGGTGCTGCTGGACGTATCCCTCGTGCTGGCCGCGGCGGGACGCGCGGACCAGGCGGCGCCGGCCGCGGCACACGCCCTGGCTCGCCTCCAGGCAAAGGGCGCCACGCTGCCCGAGGCGCGGGCCCGTGACGTGCTGCGCTCGCTGCCGGTCAGCACCGCTTGAGCATGGATTGTCGGATACCGTGTTGATCACGTCCGGATCACGTCGGCGGCCCGCCGGCCGGCCGGTCGTACTGTCGTACGGTCGTACGGGAGGCACGGGGTGGATTTCGGGCTGCTCGGGCCGCTGCTCGTCCGGGACACCACGGAGATCCCGGTCCGCGGCGCGAAACAGCGGATCGTGCTGGCCGCGCTGCTGCTGCATGCGGGCCAAGTGGTTTCTGCTGATGCCCTCCGGCGTTACCTGTGGGACGGAACCGGCTCCGACGGGAGCGCGTCTGCCTTGGCGAATCACGTCCTGCGGCTGCGCCAGACACTCGGCCAGGCAGTCTCCGCACGGATCGTGACCCGGCCGCCGGGATACGTCATCCAGGTCGGCACCGACGAGCTGGACATTCACGAGTTCCGTCGGCTGGCGGAGAGCGGCCGTCAGGCCGCATTGCGCGCCAGGTGGGAACAGGCCGCGGCGGACCTGAGGCTGGCCCTGGCGGTGTGGCGCGGTGAGCCGCTGCTGGACATCCCGTCGCAGCCGCTGCAGGCCGAAACGGCGCATGGGCTGGCCGAATCCCGGCTCCAGGTCCTGCGCTGGCGCATCGACGCCGAACTGGAACTCGGTCGCCATGAGGATCTGGTCCCGGAACTCCAGGCGCTGACCGGGGAACAGCCGTTGCACGAGCACTTCCGCGGGCAGCTGATGCTTGCCTTGTACCGTTGCGGCAGGCAGGCCGAGGCACTGGACGAGTTCCGCGCCCTGCGGCGCAGTTTGCATGACGAGCTGGCCGTCGAGCCCGGCGCGGCCCTGCGGCAGCTGCACGAGCGCATCCTGGCCGCCGATCCGGCGCTCGCCGGGGCGTCTGCTCCGGAAGCCGCCGTATCGGCGCACGCCGTTTCCTCGCCGGCCGTGTCGTCAGCGGCCGCGCAGCGGCCTGTCAGCGTGCCTGCCCAGCTGCCGCCAGACCTCGCCGATTTCACCGGACGCGACACGGAAACGAAGTATCTCTGCGATCTGTTCTCCGGCCGGCCTGCTCCGGGTCCTGGCGCGCCGGTGATCGCCACCGTTTCCGGACTCGGCGGCGTCGGGAAGACCGCCTTGGCAGTCCACGTCGCGCACGGGCTCACCGGGCGTTTCTCCGACGGTCAGCTGTTCGCGGACCTGCGGGGCGCCGGTCCCGTGCCCGCCGCGGCGAGCGAGGTACTCGGCGATTTCCTTCACGCGCTCGGTGTCTCCGATGCGGCCGTTCCAGCCGGCCAGGACAACCGGGCCGCGTTGTTTCGCAGCCTCACCTCCACCCGGCGAATCCTGATTGTGCTGGACAACGCCGCGAGTGCCGTCCAGGTACAACCGCTGCTCCCCGCGTCGGCGACATGCGGCGTGATCGTCACCGGCCGCCGGCGGCTTACCGAGCTGGCCGGAAGCACCGCCGTCGCCGCGGACGTCATGCCCGCGGCCGAGGCGACGGCGTTCCTGGCCGCCGTGTCCGCGGGCCGGACCGATGCCACGGACAGCGCACAGCTGGCCGCGCTCGCCCGGGCCTGCGGGTACCTGCCGCTCGCGCTGCGCATCGCGGGCGCGCGGCTGGCGGCGCGACCGGCCTGGATGATCCACGACCTGACCGCCCGGCTGGCCGACCGGGAGCGGCTCCTAGACGAGCTGGCCGTCGGTGATCTGGCCGTCCGCGGTGCTTTCGACATGAGCTACCGGCTGCTGGAACCTGCCCAGGCGCGAGCTTTCCGGCTGCTCGCCATCGCGTGTCTCCACGACATACCGGACTTCGCCGCCGCGGCGCTGCTCGGCTGCCCGCTGCCGGAGGCAACCTCGCTCGCCGAATCCCTTGTGGACCTCAACCTGCTGAACACGCCCCGGCCCGGACGTTACGCGTACCATGACCTGGTCCGGGTCTTCGCCATCGAGACCGCGACGGACGCCGAGGACCCAGCGGACCTGGACGCCGCGCGGCGGCGGCTGCTGTCCGAGTACCGCCGGCTCGCCGACCGTCCGCCCACGGCATCCTGGCTGGAAACCGAGTGCCGCAATATCGTCGCGCAGATCGTCCAGACCGCCAGTGCACCGGATGCGGACAGCGCGGAATGCGCCGCGCTGCTGGCCGCGGTCCAGCGGCAGCTGCGGGCATCTGGCCACCTGGACGGCTGGCGACGGGCCAGCGCCGCGGTGCTGGACAGCGCCATCCGCGACGGCGATCGCGGCAGCGAACTGACCGCTCAGCAGAACCTCGCTCAGCTCGCCATCCTCAGCGGCGACACCGGCGGCGCCACGGAAAGGCTGTCTCGTGCGCTGGCGCTCGCCAGGGAAACCGCCGACCGGCGCGCCGAGGGGTACGTCCTCAACCGCATCGGATTGCTGCGCTTCATCACTTCCGATCTGGCCGGCGCGCTGGAAAGCCATCGGGCGTCGCTGCGGATATTCGAGGAGCTCGGCGACCGCACCGGAGCCTGCACTGCCCTGGTAAATATCGGCAAGGTGCTCGTCCAGGACGAGCAAGCGGAGGCTGGGCTGCGGGACCTGCGGCGGAGCCTGGACATCGCGTCGGCCATTCAGGACAGCAAGCTCGTAACGGTCTCGCTGCACCACATGGCTCGCGCGTACGGCTCGCTCGGGGACCATGATCAGGCGATGGCCATTCAGCAGGCATGCCTCCAGGCGACCCGGGAGAGCGGTGACCGCGAAGGCGAAGCCTACGCGCTGGCGGAGATCGGGCGGGCATTGATGGCCACGGGTCAAACCCGCCAGGCGCTGGCGGCGCTGAGCAGCGCGGTCGGCCTGTTCGGCGCGCTGGGCGCCAGCCACGCGGCGGCGACATTCCTGGTCGAGGTAGGCCACGCGCATGACGCCCTCGGTGACCAGGCCGCGGCGCTGGCGGCCTGGCAGGAAGCCCTGCCATTGCTCGACCACGTCGACCCGCCCCTGGCCGCCGACGTCCGGCGCCTGGTCACGCGTCATTAGCAACCTCCGGTCACATTGCCTAAGCGGCTGATTCAGGGCTGCGCCGTGCCGATCGCCGCTGGCGAGCGGACGGCACTCGCAGGCGCCCGCTGGCAGCGGATAGTTCTCGAAACAACGTGGTGGATCACCCCTTTGTGGAGGCCTGACCCTTGTTTTCGCGGGTTAACTCACCACGATGGGGCAATCAACCACGTTGATGCGGGGCAGCCAGTGCGCTGGCGCATCGTCAGCCACATGAACCGCGCTAGTCCCGGGCCGCTATCAGGAAACAAGGGCCGTGGGGATCGCCGATCAGCGGGGCGATGCTGCCGGCGGCGGCCCGAAAGCGCATAGTAGTAGTGATGAAGCGAACCCGTGCCGTATCCCGGCGCTCCCTGCCCGGAAGTCCCTTCAACGTGCCGCCGCCGGATACGGAGCCGGTAGAGCAGTTCGCCGCCGGCGATCAGGTATCTCACGACAAGTATGGCCTCGGCCGGGTCCTGCGCGCGGAGGACGAGGCGGTTGTCGTCGGCTTCAGCTCGGGCAAGGTACGGATCCGTTCTCCTTTCGCCAAGCTGACCAAGCTCTGACCTCCCAGTACCTGGGACGCGTGCGACTGCCTGGGCGGCTGATGCTGGGGGAGCGCCGCCTCTCGCGCCCGCCGCTCGGCGCAGCGATTTTGCGGCCTTCCGCAAGACCCTACTCGGTGGTATAAGAAAGATGCGCGCGCATATTGTAGCCACTCGAAACCATGGAGTGACCGATGCGTTCATCCCGCATTCTCGCTATCGGCGTTGCCGCGCTAACGCTGGGGCTCGCCGCCACTATCACCGCAACGGGAACCCCCGCGAGAGCCGCCTCTTCGGTCAGATATGTATCCCTCGGCGACTCCTACGCTTCCGGAGTGGGCGCGGGCAACGAGAGCGGATCTTGCGATCAGAGCCCCAACGCCTACGGACCGCGGTGGGCGTCGGCCAACGCGCCGGCCTCCTTCACGTTCGCCGCCTGCACGGGCGCCACGACGAGCAGTGTCATCAGCAGCCAGCTCTCGTCGCTCAGCACGTCGACCACGCTGGTCAGCATCGTCATCGGCGGCAATGACGTGGGGTTCTCCTCGATCATGGAAACCTGCGTCCTGGAATCCACGAGCGCATGCGAGAGCGCCGTTTCCCAATCCGAGCAAACCGCGAACACCACACTGCCCGGCAGCCTCGACACGCTGTTCGCCGATGTCAAGGCCGACGCCCCGAACGCCAAAGTCGTCGTGCTCGACTACCCCGACTTCTACGATCTCAGCGTTTCGATCTGCATCGGCCTGTCCCGCGCCGATCACCAGGCGCTAGATAACGGCATCAATGACCTGGACGGGGTCATCCAGACCGCGGCCGGCAAAGCCGGCTTCCGCTTCGCCGATGTCCGCTCCCAGTTCTCCGGCCATGAACTGTGCGACGGCTCGGCCTGGCTGCACTCCGTCAACATCTTCGACATCCACACCTCCTACCACCCGACCTCGACCGGCCAAGCCGACGGCTATCTCCCGGTATTCACCTCCGCCGCCGCGGCGGTCGGCCAGTAACCGGCAACCCGGCCGCCCCGCACCGATGACCTGACGGGTGCCGTTAAGGCACCCTGAGGGTCCCCGGGGAGCGCCCAGATGGTCGTGTGCTTGATGTCGCTGCCTTCTAGCATGCTCTGGCCGGGAACGTCGTAGCTGGCCAGTGGCGTCAGCTGGCCGCGTGGCAGATAGGCGCGGCCGAAGTCGCCGATAAAGACAGCGGCTCCGCGGGCATGGGCTCGTTCCGCGAACCGCATCATCTTGCCGGCCAGATCCCGTTGATAGAAGGCGTCGGCGATCAGCACCAGATCGGTGCCGGGGGCTGGGATTTCATCCTCGTCCAGGACGTCAGCGCAGACGGTCAGGACCGTTACGCCGTTGGCGGCGGCGTTCATGCCGATAGCCGCGGCAGCGACCGGGTCGATGTCGTATGCGGTCACGGCTGCCGCACCGGCCATGGCCGCCGCAATGGCCACCAGCCCCGAGCCGGAGGCAATGTCGATCGCGCGCCGACCTCGGACGATCTCCGGATGGTCCAGCAGGTAGCGGGCCAGCGCCAGGCCGCCGGCCCACGCGAACGCCCAGAACGGCGGGTCCAGCCCGGTCCGCCCTGACGTCAGCTCGGTGCGCTGCCACAAGCCGATCGGATCATCGGCCAGATGCAGCCGGATACCTGGAACCAGTGGCACAGACCTAAGCTCGGTGCCGGCCTGGATGATCTCCGGCGACGCCGGCGGTATCCCCTGATGTAGCGTCAGCCGGTGACCTTCACGTTCTCCGCCTGGGGCCCCTTCTGGCCCTGGGTGATGTCGAACTCGACCTTCTGCCCTTCCTCAAGGCTGCGGTAGCCACCGCCGGTGATCGCGCTGAAATGCACGAACACGTCCTGGCCGCCGCCCTCGACCGCGATGAAACCATAGCCTTTGTCGCCGTTGAACCACTTCACAGTGCCCTGCGCCATCATTACCTCTTGGTTGTGCATGTCGCAGCTCCGGCCATTCCGGGGCTGCGTTTGTCGCTTGGTCCTGGCCAAGCCTGTCACAGGATGCGCGAGAGCCGAAACCGGGGTGGCTGGCTAGCTATCCGGCGCCTGGAACTTCTCGGGCCCGTAGTGCTGGTACTCGGTGAGGCGGGGATCGGCAAGACCAGCCTCGTGCAGGCCTTCCTGTCCGCGTCCGCCGGCCGAGCGCGGGTTCTTAGCGGAGCGTGCGAGGACCTGTTCACACGCGCCCGGCCAGCACCCGCACCGCCAGCGCATCCATGCCCACGACCGGGCAACGGGACTCGGGCGCCACCCATCTTGCCCGATCCGGTCACCGGCGCTGCTGGCGCCCTGCCGGATTCGCCGGCATTTGTATACCATTGGCACATGGCCGACTACGATCTGCTTGCAAGATTCTACGATCGGCTTATGAGTGACTCGTCGCTCAGAAGCAAGCAGGTTATGCGTTGCATCGAACGTTATGGCCCAACCGCTTCATCCCTACTTGAACTCGGCTGCGGGACGGGCGCGGTGCTTGACGGCCTCTCGGCCGTGGGTTCACTGACCGGCATGGATATCTCTGCCAATATGCTTGATATCGCGCGGGCGCGGCATCCGGGTGTGCAATTCATACAGGACGATATTTCATCTTTTGAACTTGGGCGCCGATTCGATGTCATCGTATGCACCTACGACGTCCTGAACCACCTGGTGGCCTTCAACCGCTGGATCTCGTGCTTCGGGTGTGTGAGCAAACATCTGACAGAAGGCGGACTGTTCATCTTTGATGTCAATACAGTTGGCCACTTGAACAGGGTGGCGGGCGAACAGCCTCAGGTGCGCGAATTCGACGGCAACACGGTCATCATAAACGTCAGCGCCGAAGAGCGCTCTGTCTATATGTGGGCCTTGCGGATATTCGAACATGTGGTCGATAACGAATACCGGCTCTTTCGTAGCCAGTTCCGCGAGCTCGCGGTAGAAATCCGTCAGATACTGGAAGCGATGTCAGCTGACTTCGAATTGCTGGATCTCGCCGACTCCGCCGGAGGTACGCCGGACGACGAATCGGAACGAGCATTCTTTGTCTACCGCAGAAAACGATTTTGAGGTCCCGGACGCCGATACGTGTGCTTCGGGCCTACGCCAGTCTGTTTGATCAGCGCGGTACCAAGGGGTTCGTAGCCGCCGGCTTTGTCGCACGTCTTACTACTTCCATGGTGTTCGTCAGCCTGATCCTCGCGATCACCGGACGCGGCGGAGGGTACGCCACGGCCGGGGCGGTGAACGCGGGGCTCACATTGGCCGGCGGCCTTGCCCTTCCGGTGTTCGGCAGGCTGATCGACCGGTACGGACAGCACAGCGTGCTCGTCCCCCAGGCGCTGGCCTTCGGTGTGCTGATGCTGCTGCTGACGCTCGCCGTCGAGGCGCGCGAGCAAGAGTGGCTGCTCGTCGTGCTGGCCGCCGCCGTCGGCGCGCCGATGCCGGCGGCGGGCCCGCTGGTGCGGGCTCGGTGGACCAAGATCTACCAGGGCACGGACAAGCTTCGCATCGCCTACGGCTTTGAGAGCGCCACCATCGAGACTGTTGAGATCGCCGGGCCGATCCTGGTCACCGCGCTCGTCACCGGCATCGGACCGCTGGCGGGACTTGCCGCCGTGCTGGCCTGCGCGCTCGGCGGAACGCTGGCGCTGGCGGCACAGCGCGGCACCGAGCCCGAGCCGGCCGGCCGGGCCGCGGGCGGCGGAGTTGGCAACTCGCTGCGCATCCCCGCGCTGCAGGCGCTGTACGTCGCGCGGTTTTGTGTCGGCGCCGTGTTCGGCGCGATGCCCGTATCGCTCATCGCGTTCGCGACCGCGCACCACGGCCGCGCGTTCAGCGGCCTGTTTCTCGGGCTATGGGGTGTGGCCAGCCTGATCGCAGGGCTCGGCTACGGCGCGCTGAAAGAGCGGATGCCGCTGCATCGCCGGCTGATCGTCAGCGTCGCGCTGTTCGCGGCAGGCGGGATTCCGCTGCTCGCCGCCCGCGGGCTGTTCGCCCTCATCGGCCTGCTGCCGCTCGCGGGTGTGGCGATGGCGCCGGCGACGGTTACCGCGATGGAGGTCATGCAGCGTGCGGTGCCGCCCGCCATGCTGACCCAGACGATGTCCTGGGACACGACGGCGATCGCGTTCGGCATGACCGCGGGCAGCATCATGGCCGGCGCCGCAATCGCTCCGCTCGGGGCGGATTACGCCTTCGTGGTACCGGTTTGCGCCGGACTGCTCGGCCTGATCGCGGTGCTGGCCGGCAGCAAGCCGATCCGCGCCGCCTGCCTGGCCGTGCCCGCCGCAAAGCCGCCGGGGTAATCCCTCGGTGACCGTGATCGCCCGTGACGGACACATCGAGGCGGCGTAACGGACGTTCCCGGTTTGCTCTGGCGACGGCCTGTCGGTTCGCAGGGAAACGACACCGTCGTACTCGCGCTGGTCGAAGACGCCCGGCGCG
>Ga0207664_10000726_pt1 | contig 22390 bp, 15 predicted proteins | sample LARL83metaG_FD_184349 | JGI IMG/M metagenome (GOLD analysis project Ga0207664, IMG submission 184349) | Corn, switchgrass and miscanthus rhizosphere microbial communities from Kellogg Biological Station, Michigan, USA - LAR L8-3 metaG... | ecosystem: Host-associated > Plants > Roots >... | reverse complement strand
AGCCCGGGCCGCGCGGGCGAGGGAGACCGGGTCGATGGCCCGCGATTCCCTGGCCGGGGCGCGGCGGACGCTGGCCCACCGGGAGATACGGCGCATCCTGCTGTTCGGCGGGTTCGTGGCGGCGTGTGCGATCGCGCCGGAGGCCCTGGCCGCCCCTTACGCCGCTTATATCGGCCAGCCGGCCCGGGCGGCAGGCTTCCTGCTCATGGGGATCCCGGCCGGCACCGTGGTCGCCGACGTCATCGTCGCGCGCCTGCTGCCGGTCCGGCTGCAGCGGCGCATGATCGTCCCGGCCGGCCTGCTGGTGTTCGGCCCGCTGATCGCGTTCGCGGCCAGCCCGCGACTGGGCCCGGCGGTCGCGCTGCTGGTGACCTCCGGCCTCGGCTCCGCCTGGGCGGCCGGCCTCGACGGGCTGCTCATCGACGTGACGCCGCTACCGCTGCGCGGCCGCGCCCTCGCCCTGCAAGGCGCCGGCCTCATGTTCACGCAGGGCGCCGGGTTCGCGCTGTGGGGCATCGCGGCGCAGTACGCGCCGCTCATCGCGGTCATCCCCGCCGCCGGGGTGGCCGGCGGGGTCGCGGTCGTGACCCTGCGGCCACGCCGTCCGGGGTCACGACCGCGGGCACCGGAACCAGGCCCGGCGCCCGCCCGCGGCACGGCACCGAGCCAATGCCCAGCCAGTACCGGAACCGGCTGAGCCCGTAGGGTGCTGGCATGCTGTTCCCCACCTCGCTGGTCGGAAGCTATCCGCAGCCGGACTGGCTGATCGACCGGGGCCGGCTCGCCGGCCGGTTCCCGCCCCGGGTGCGCGCCCGGGAGCTGTGGCGAGTCGCCCCGGAGTACCTGGCCGAAGCGCAGCATGACGCCACCCTGCTGGCCATCCGCGCGCAGGAGCAGGCCGGCCTGGACATCGTGACCGACGGCGAGATGGTCCGGGAGAGCTATTCGAACCGGTTCGCGACCGCGCTCGACGGGGTGGACATCGACAACCCCGGCACCGCGCTCGACCGCAGCGGGCAGCCCAACCCGGTGCCGCGCGTGGTCGGGCCCATCCGGCGGCGGTACCCAGTCGAGGTGGACGACGTGCAGCGCCTGCGCGCGAACACCAGCCGGACGGTCAAGATCACCGTGCCCGGACCGTTCACGATGTCCCAGCAGGCGCAAGACGACCATTACGGCAGCAGGGAGAGCCTCGCTCTGGGGTACGCCGAGGCCCTCAACGAGGAGGTCGGTGACCTGTTCGCGGCGGGTGCGGACATCGTCCAGCTGGATGAGCCCTACCTGCAGGCGCGCGCGGACGAGGCGCGGCGCTACGGGGTCAAGGCCATCAACCGGGCCCTGGCGGGCATAACCGGGACCACCGCGGTGCACCTGTGCTTCGGATACGCCGCGATCATCCACAACCGCCCGGCGGGATACTCGTTCCTGCCCGAGCTGGCCGCCTGCTCGTGCGACCAGGTGTCGATCGAGACCGCGCAGTCCGGCCTGGACTGCTCGGTACTGGCCGCCCTGGACGGCAAGACCGTGATCCTGGGCGTCCTGGACCTGAACGACCCGGGGGTAGAGACGGCGGATACCGTGATCGACCGGGTCAGGCGGGCCCTGCCGTACGTGCCGGCGGACCGGCTGGTGCTCGCCCCGGACTGCGGCATGAAGTACCTGCCGCGCGACGCCGCCTTCGGCAAGCTCAGCGCGATGACGGCGGCGGCGGCCCAGCTGCGCTCCGAGCTGGGATCTTGACCCGGCCGCGCGTTCGCCGAAGTCCCGCCGTCGGCTCCGCCGGTCAGGCGGGGTGCTCGCTCCGGTCGCCTGCCCACTCGGTGTGGAAGGCCCCCTCGGCATCGACGCGCCGGTAAGTGTGCGCGCCGAAGTTGTCCCGCAGGCTCTGGATCAGCGAGGCGGGCAGCCGGTCGCGGCGCAGCGCGTCGTAGTACGCCAGCGACGAGGAGAACGCGGGCGTCGCGATGCCGGACATGGCGGCCTGGGCCACCACCTGCCGCCAGCTGTCGACACCGTCGCGGATCGCGTCGGCGAAGTACGGCGCGACCAGCAGGCTGGGCAGCCCGGGATTCTCGTCGTAGGCGGTACGGATCCGGTCCAGGAACCGGGCGCGGATGATGCAGCCGCCGCGCCAGATAGTGGCCATCGCACCGCGGTCGATGCCCCAGTCGTACTCCGCGCTGCCGGCCGCGATGTGGTCGAAGCCCTGGGCGTACGCCACGACCTTGGACGCGTAGAGCGCGCGGCGCACCTGCTCGACGAAAGCGTCGCGGTCGAGGCCCGCCGGCTGTCCGGCCTTGCCGCCGAACGCGTCGCGGGCGGCCGCCCGCTGATCGACGTGTCCGGACAGGGACCGGGCGAAGGTCGCCTCGGCGATCCCGGTGATCGGGATACCCAGGTCGAGCGCGCTCTGCACGGTCCACCGGCCGGTGCCCTTCTGCTCGGCCTGGTCGGCCACGATGTCTATGAACGGCGCGCCGGTCCTGGCGTCCACGTGCGCCAGCACGTCCGCGGTGATCTTGATCAGGAAGGAGTCGAGGTCGCCCTCGTTCCAGGCGCGGAAGATCTCGCTGATCTGGCCGGGGTCCTCGCCGAGCCCGGTCCGCAGTATGTCGTAGGCCTCGGCGATGAGCTGCATGTCGGCGTACTCGATGCCGTTGTGCACCATCTTCACGAAGTGGCCGGCTCCGTCCGGCCCGACGTGCGTGCAGCAGGGCGTCCCGTCGACCTGAGCCGCGATCGACTCGAACATCGGTCCGAGGCGCAAGTACGATTCCGCGGAACCGCCGGGCATGATGCTCGGCCCGTTGAGCGCCCCCTCCTCGCCGCCGGAAACGCCGCACCCGACAAAATGCAGGCCGTGGTCGCGCAGCGCGGCCTCCCGCCTGCGGGTGTCGGTGTACTGGGAGTTGCCGCAGTCGACGACGATGTCGCCTTCCTCCAGCAACGGCACCAGCTGGTCGATCACGGCGTCGGTGCCAGCGCCGGCCTTCACCATGATGATGACGACCCGCGGGCGGCGCAGGGTGGCCACGAAGCCGGCCATGGTCTCGCTGGGCACGAACGTGCCCTCGTCCCCGTGCTCGCGTACCAGGGCGCGTGTCCGCTCGGCCGACCGGTTGTGCAGCGCGACGGCGTGACCGTGCCGGGCGAGGTTGCGGGCCAGGTTGCGCCCCATGACCGCCAGGCCGGTGACGCCGATATCCGCGGCGGGTTGCTGAGTCATGAGCGGCTCCTTGGGGTCGGCGGGCAGCCTGCGGGCACGCTCCCAGTATGTCGCGGCGGCCCGGAGCCGGCGGCTGGCGGCTGGCGCCCCGTGCGGCCCCTGCGCCCCGGGAGGGCCGCCTGCGGCCCGGGCGAACGGGCTCGCCAAGGCCCGGCTAGCGCACCGAGGCCCGGCTAGCCCACCGGAGCGGGCGGGGTCGCTGGCCGGGATGGATGCGGGCTCGCCCCGGGTCCCCTGCGGGGCGAGCCCGGTCCGGCTACTGGGCCGGCTCGCCGGCCGGCTGGATGTTCTGGTTGATGTGGAAAGCGTTGTCTGGGTCGTAACGCTGCTTGACCCGGGCGAGCCGGTCGTAGTTGCCGCGGTAGGCGGCCCTGACCCGGTCCTGGCCCTCGCTCATCAGGAAGTTGACGTAGCCGCCGCCCGCCGAGGTCGGGTGCAGCTCCTGCCAGTAGTCGCGGGCCCACTGCGAGATCAGCCCGGCGTTGGCGGGATCCGGGTCGACGCCGACGATGACGCCGCACCACCCCCCGTCCCGGTAGGCGAAGGCGGTCGCGTCGGCGGCGACGCGGCTGGCGGCGCCGTCGATGGGATACAGGTGCATGGTCGAATGCCCGGTCGGCAGCCGCGGACCGTACTTGACGTGCACGTCGATCGCGGCGTCGGAGATCTCGTTGAAGAAGTCCGCCCGCCAGTACCATTGCAGCCCCGCCGGGTAGAGGGGGTCGAACGCGCTTTGCAGCGCGGTGAACGGCATCGCGTGCAAACCCACGACCAGCGGCGAGCCGAAGGTCTTGACCGGTTCGAGCACCTCGTCGGCCCGGTCGTGCGGGCCCGTGTAGCACCAGACGATGCCGCAGGCCTTGCGGCCCCACAGCTCCTGCGGGAATGGCGGGGCGGGCGGGATGGTGAGCAGCGCGATCCAGCCGTCGAGCTCCTCGGGCAGCGACGGGAGCAGTTCCCGGTACCAGCGCATGACCTCGGCGGTGTCGGCGATGTCGTAGAGCACCGGGCCGCCGATGATGACGCCGTTCTCGCCGAGCGGGTGGCAGCGGAAGGTGAACGAGGTGACGATGCCGAAGTTCCCGCCGCCGCCGCGCAGCGCCCACAGCAGGTCGCTGTGCGAGGTCTCGGTGGCGGTCACGAACGTTCCGTCGGCCAGCACCACGTCGGCGGCCAGCAGGTTGTCGACCGTAAGGCCGAAGCGCCGGGCCAGGTAGCCGATCCCGCCGCCGAGCGCCAGGCCGGCCACCCCGGTGGACGCGATGAAGCCGGAGGGAGTGGCCATGCCGAACGCCACAGTCGCGTGGTCAACATCTCCCCAGGTGCAGCCGGCGTCGGCGCGGACGGTCTGGTCGCGCGGGCTGACCGTGGTGCTGCGCATCGGCGACAGGTCGATGACCAGGGCGTCGTCCCACACGCCCAGGCCGCCCGCGTTGTGGCCGCCACCACGGACGGCAATCTCGACGCCGTGCTCGCGGGCGAACCGGACGCAGCTGATCACGTCGGCCGCGTCCCGGCAGCGTGCGATCGCCGCCGGGCGTTTGTCGATCATGGCGTTGTAGACGGCGCGCGCGGTGTCGTATCCGGGATCTCCCGGCGTGATCAGCTCGCCGCGCAGGATGGTGGCCAGCTCCTGGTACGCCGCGGTGGCGGGGCCGGCTGAGGTGGTGGTCATCTGTCGTTCTCCTTGACGTGTCACTCAGCATTGGGGTCAGGCCGAGGCTAGGACCCGCAGCGTTCGCGCAGCGTTCGCGTCCGCGGCCGCGTCAGGCCGTGGGAAGAACGCCTCGGTCACGAGGGCGAACGTCGCGCCCGGCCAGGTCGCGCTCGCACCGCCCGACCAGGGCCACGCTGCCATGCGCCGATGCCATCTGCGCGGCGGAGCGCAAGCGTGCGACGGCGGCCCGGTCCTCGTCATAGGCGGCGCGCATCCGCATGATCTCGGGCAGCCACCACAGGTCGTCCCGGGCCTGCCCGTCCACCAGCGCGCCGTCGAGGGTGGCGCGGGCCGCGTCCGGCTGTCGCTCGCGGGACAGCACGTCGGCGAGCAGCGACAGCCAGTACGGCATGCGGGCGAAAGCCCCCTCCGACCTGAGGTTGCCGACGCCCCGGCGGGCCAGGCCGATCCCCGACCCGTCCGTGTGCGACCACCCGTCCAGGACCAGCACCCACTCGCGGTAGTAGGCGAAGCCGTAGCGGTCGCACAGCTCACGCAGCTCGCCGACCGTGTTCCGCAGCCGGGGCAGGTCCCGCAGCATCTGGTAGGTGATGCCGGCGTAGCTCAGAGCCACGGCCAGGCTGTACGGATGGTCGATCGCCCGGGCCAGCTTGATGGCGTCCCGGCAGGCGGCCCGGGCGGAGTCGTCGTGGCCCAGCAGCCAGTGGGCGTGTGCGGCCCAGGCCGTGCCGTGCACGTCGGCCCGGTTGCCGAGGGTCAGCGGCAGAGTGCCGCCCGGCTCCCGGCCGGCCAGCTCCAGGTGCCGCACTGCTTGCTCGGGCATGCCGAGGCTGAGGGCCGCCCCGCCGTAGGCCAAGTGCGCCGGCCCGCTCAGCTCGGATCCGCCGCCGGCCAGGGCCAGCGCGCGGGTCGCGGTCTGGTACCCGTCGGCGATCCGGCCCTGTACGAACCGCGACCCCCACAGCCCGACCAGGCCGGTGACCGTGGAGTCTTTGCGGCCTAGTGATTCGGCCAGCTCGACCGACCGCTCCAGGGCCCGCTGCAGATCGGGGGAGGCATAACCGTGCCTGGCGTTCAGCGGTGCGGCCATGGCTTCGAGGATCGCGAGCTCGCGGAAGTCCCGGTCAGCGCTCGCGGGCAGGTTCCGGGTGATCGACAGCGCCTCGCGGAGCAGCCGGATCGCCTCGGCGTGGGCGAACATGCCCGCGGCGACCTCGGCGGCGCGCCGGTAGTAGCTCACCGCCTGCCGCGGCCGCCCGCCGCGGGCATACTGCTCGGCGAGCTGAGCCGCGACCGGGTCGGTGTCCTCGGCGTTCAGCAGCTCGAGACCCTGCGCGATGCGCCGGTGCAGCAGCCAGCGCTTGGGCGGGCTGACCTGCGCATAGGCCGTGTCGCGGAGCAGGTCGTGGGAGAAGTCGTAGCCGTCACCGAGCTCGCGCACGATCCTGCGCTGCCACAGCTCGTCGACCGCCTCCACCACCAGGCCGGCCTCGAGGTCACTCGCCTCGGTGAGCAGGTCCAGGGTGAAATCGGTCCCGGCGGCCGCCGCCAGGCCGGCCACCTCCCGGGCGGCCGGGGTCGCCTGGATGAGCCGGTTGCGCAGCACCGCGGTCAGGTCGCCGGCCGGCCCGAAGGCGCGGCCGCCCGGACCGGCCGCATCGCCCGTATCGGCGGGACCGCCCGGACCGGCCGCACCGCCCGGACCAGCCGCATCGCCCGCGTCGGCGGCACCGCCCGGAGCGGACGCACCGCCCGGAGCGGCGTTGTCCGCGGAATCGACGGTGCTGCGCACGGCCTCGATGACATACAGCGGGAAGCCGCCGGTGGTGGCCTGGAGCAGGTCGGTGTCGGCCTCGCGGAGGCGCCGGCCGGAGATGGCCTCGGCCAGCCGGGCCGTTTCGGCCCCCTCGAACGGGCGGAGGGAAAGCTCGGTGAGCAGCCCGGTGGCCCGCATCCTGTCGGTCCACTCGCCGGCCTGCGGACCCGTCTCGGGACCGTCGTCGCGCCAGGTCCCGGCCACCAGGAGCGGGGCCCCGGAGGCCAGCCCCAGGCAGAGCGGGACGAAGGCCAGCGTCTCCTCGTCGCACCACTGCATGTTGTCCAGGACCAGCAGCATCGGGCGGTCGACGGCCAGCAGCGCCCGGGCCAGGCCCTCGAAGAACCGGTGTCGCTGCCAGGCGTCGGCCATGGCTCGCGGGGCAGTCACGTGCGGCTCGCGGTCCCACGCCGATGACCCGTGACCCCACGCCGACGGCCCGCGGCCCCACGCCGACGGCCCGCGATCCCACGGCGGTGCCAGGTGGTCGCCGGACGGCACCAGCCTGCCGACCTCGGCACGCCAGGCTTCGTCGAGCGTCGCGGTCGCGCCCTGAACGACGGGATGGCGCATCCAGTCAGCCACCGGCGCCAGCGCCAGCCGCCCCGGCGTCCCGAAGCACTGGCTGCTCGCCACCACGGCGCCCTGCCGCCGGGCCAGCTTGGCTACCTCGGCTACCAGGCGGGTCTTCCCGACCCCGGCGCCGCCGCGGACCAGGACCAGGCCGGAACGGCCCGCCGTGGCCGTCTGCCACAGCTCGCGAAGCATCCCGAGCTCCCGTGACCGGCCGACGAGCCGGGCCGCGGGCTGCCCCGAGCGGCCGGCCGTGGTGCCACCCGCCGGGCGCCTGGTTCCCGGCGGGCCGGAATCAGCGACCAGGCGCTCGAACGCCTGGCGCGTCTGCGGGTCTGGGACGATGCCAAGTTCACGTTCCAGCACCGAGGCACAGTGGTGGTAGGTGCTCACCGCCCCGGCCCGGTCCCCCAGGTCAGCCTGCAACCGCATCAGCGTGCGATAGCCGACTTCCTCCAGCGGCTGCAGCTCGATCCTGCGGCGCGCGGCCGCGGCCGCGGCCGGCAGATCGCGCCTGCGCACCTGAGCCTCGCAGGCCAGATCGCACAGGTCCACGCACTGGCGCTCGAGCTGTGACCTGGCCTCGACCAGCCAGTCGTCATAGACACCGGGCAGCAAGTCGCCGCGATATTCGGCGATGGCCCGGGTGCCGTGCGCGACGACGCCCTCGTCGTCACCGGCCGCGGCCGCCGTCGCGGCCGCCGCGCGCTCGATACCGAACTCGCGCAGGTCCACGCGGCAGGTCTCGGTATCGCGCCAGCGCAGGTCCGTAGCCGTCACGACCGGCGAGCAATCAGCACCCAGTACCTGGCGCAGGTTGTGCAGCTCGCGGCGCAGGTTGGTCAAGGCCTGCGCGTCCGTCGATTCCGGCCAGAACAGGCCCGCGATCCGCTGCCGGGGCTGGGCCGACCCGGCGTGCCAGGCCAGGAAGGCGACCAGGGCCACTGCACGCGCCGAGCGCGTCCTGACACCGGTCTCGTCGTCGACGATGGCCTGCTCCCCCAGGACCGATACGCGCAGCATGCCGGCCTCAGCGCCACCAGGCGGTAGGCAGCCGCCCGCCTGCCCCGGCCACCGGCATCGGACCGGCCGGCGCGGCCTGGTACCCGATGAGCTGCTTGTTCATACCGAACGGCCCCGCCGCCAGCCCGCTGGTCCGGGCCGGAGCCGCGGCCGCCGTCCCCCCTCATCAGAAAGGTCCCGCTCCGTTTTACCTTTACTGAGAATAACAAGGCCCGGCTCGGTCAGTCCCGCCACAGCGAGCCGAGAGCCGCGTCGACCTGCGCGGCCAGCGGCCCGGTGCGGGGCAGTACCGGCTGCGGCGGCACGGCGTCGACCGCCTCGCAGGCCGCCTGGGCCGCCGGGTTGAGGAACCGGCTCAGCTGCGCGTAGCCGTGCCGGTCGTCAGCAGCCATCCGGTGGTGGTGCAGGCGCAGCGGCGCGTACAGGAACAGCTGGTCGCGGGCCCTGGTGACCGCGACGTAGAACAGCCGCCGCTCCTCGGCCAGCCCGGCCGCCGACGACAGGGCCATGTCGCTGGGAACCGCCCCGTCGACCAGGTGCGGCAGGTGCACCACGGGCCATTCCAGGCCCTTGGCCGAGTGCACCGTGGAGATGATCAGGAAGTCCTCGTCCAGCCGGGGCGGTCCGGCCAGGTCGGACGCCGAAACCGGCGGATCCAGCGCGAGCTCGGTGAGCGCGTCGTGCAAAGACGGCCTGCTGGCCGCCGCGTCGGCAAGCCGCTGCAGGTCGGCGATCCGGATGCCGGCGTCGGGGTACCGGGCCTGCAGCGGGGCCTCCAGCGCAGCCAGGATCGCGGTGGCCCGCTCCCCCGACCGGTCCAGCGCGACGACCTTCGCCAGGGCGGCCACGGTCGCCGTCAGCTCGGAGCGGGCCCGCCGGGGCGCGGCGTCCACGGCGTCCGCCCACCGATCGAACGGTCCGGGATCGGCCGGGCGCAGGATTTCGATGATCCGCCGGGCGTGCACCGGCCCGATGCCCTCGTGCAGTCGCAGCAAGCGGAACCAGGCCACGTCGTCGGCGGGGTTGGCGACCACCCGGGCGGCCGACAGGAAGTCCTTGACGTGAGCCGCCTCGGTGAACCGCAGCCCGCCATACTTCACGAACGGGATGGCTCGAGCGGCCAGCTCCACCTCCAGCACGTCGCTGTGGTGCGCCGCCCGCACCAGCACGGCCTGCTCGCGCAGCTCGGCGCCGGCTTCGTGCGCCTCCAGGACCCGGGCGCAGATCTCGCGGGCCTGGGTGGCCTCGTCGTGGCAGCGCACCAGCACCGGGGCGGTCCCGGACCCCCGGTCGCCGGTCAGCTCGAGCTCCAGCCCGGCGGACTGCGGGCGGACCGTGTTGGCCAGCCGCAGCACCGCCTGCTTCGACCGGTAGTTCGTGGCCAGCCGGACGGTAGTGAGACCGGCGAAATCGTCGGCCAGCTGGCGCAGGTGCCTCGGGTCTGCGCCGCGGAAGGCGTAGATGGCCTGGGCGTCGTCGCCGACGCACGTCAGTCCCGTGCCGTCGGGCTGCAGTAGCCGCACGATGTCGGCCTGCACCGCGTTGACGTCCTGATACTCATCCACCAGCACCGCGTCGAACATGCCGCGCAGCACCGGCCCGGCCGCCAGGTCGGCCAGCGCCGCCCGCCACAGCAGCAACAGGTCGTCGAAGTCGACCAGGCCGTGGCTGCGCTTGTGCGCGACGAAGTCGCGAAACAGCTCGGAGAGCTCACCGGTGAACTCGGTGCACCAGGGGTAGTCGGTACGGGCGATGTCGCCGACCGGCCGCTGGGTGTTCACGCACCGGGTATAGATCTCGGCGCAGACGCCCGCCCGCGGCGCACGCCGCTGCGTGCCCACCAGACCGTGGTCAGCCCGCCTGGCGTCCAGTAGGCCGGTGACGTCAGACGGGTCGATGATGGTGAATTCGGGCGGCAGCGAGAACGCCTCCGCGTGCTCGCGGATGATCCGGTGGGCGATCGCGTGGAAGGTGCCGCCGGTGATGCGCTCGCTGGCGGTCCGGGCCCGCGGGGCGGCTCGGGCCATCATGTCGTCGGCGGCCCGGCGAGTGAACGTCAGCAGCAGGATGCGGCTGGCCGGGATGCCCTGCTCGCGCAGCCACGCCGCGCGAGCCACCAGCGTCCGCGTCTTCCCGGTGCCGGCTCCGGCCAGGATCAGCAGCGGGCCACCAGGGTGCGCGGCTGCCTGCCGCTGTTGTTCGTTCAGCCCGTCCAGGAGGCTCGGCGACTCGAACATGAACACGAATGTAACCAGGCCGGCCGTCCTGGCCGGGACCGCCACGCGGAACATCCCGGGTAAAACCTCGTGCCCGCACGCGCACGCACCCGGGCTGCGGCGCTCGCCGACGCACTAAGGCCACACTCCCGGCCATAGACCAGTGCCGACGCGGGCGAGCGCGCGCTAGTGACGCTCCTCCCGTCGCCGGTGCGATCCGGGCCGGCAGGGTTTGACCGGCCCGGGCGGGGGAAACAGGAGCCTTACGCTTTGCTCGGGGCTGCCCTGCTTGGGGTAATTGCGTTAAGTTGCAGGGGAGGCCGGACGAATTCAAGGGGCGCATGTCAAAGCAGGTGGTCTTTGGGCGAGCGCTGTCCGACGGAGGAATTATGGCCGCACATGTCTCATCAGCCCGACCGGCGCCGGTGACCAGGGCGCCCGCAGACGTGGCCAGATTGCCGTGAACGAGCGTCCTTCGCGGTGGAGCCCGGCCGCTACCAGAGCCGACGGCAGCCCGGGAGAACTGGCCAACGCCACGTGTGCCCTGTGCGGCATCGAGCTGTCGATCATCTCCCTGGTTCCCGACGGCGGCCCCGGTAGCGCCGAGGTCCGCTGGTACTGCCGGGACATCGTCTCCTGCACCGAGCGCTGGACGGCTAACCGGCCGTGGGCCGACCAGGGGCCCGTACCCGACTGGAACGCGCCGGATCCGGGTGTTGAGTCGGTCCGAGGCGAACCGACAGCGCCTCCCGCTGACCCGGGCGTCGTCGCCGCCGATGCTCCGGCGCAGGCCGGGGAGCCGGGGCCGACGGACGACTCAGGATCGGCCGACGAGCCGGGGCCGGCTGAGGAGCCCGAGCCGGACAAGGTCCGCGCCGGGCAGTCCAGCGGGCGCGGGCACAAGGACATGGGCTAAGGAAGATCTGCGCTGCCCGGCCGCCGGGCGGCCGGGGGCACATCGTCGGCAATGTGCGGGCGATGATCGTACTTCGATCTTGGCCCGCAGCGCGCCGACGGCGTGCCGGGGTCAGGGTTGCGTCCTCAGGTGCGGACGACCCGGTAGAGAGACGGGTGCGGCCGGTAGCCGACGAGGCCGATCGCTGACTCCTGGAACCCCGGACTCTGGGTGGCGGCCAGGAAGGCCGCGGCGCTCTCCCAGCGGGCCACGTTCACGAACTGGAAATCGGCGTCCGCGGTGAGCGCCTGGTGCAGCGTCGTGTCGATGTAGCCCGGCTGTGACCGCAGGTAGTCCCGCGTTTTCTCCCATGCCGCGATGAACTGCTCGGCCTGATCGCCAGGCACCTCAAAAGCGTTGATCAAGATCACCGGCTCGGCCATGGCGTTCCTCCCGCCCCCTGCTGCCAAATCCCACCTCGCCGCCGGTTCCGATCGCCGGCGGCAGCGGGTCGAGTTCTCGCGGAGGCGGACGGGAATCGAACCCGCCGACGACGCGGCGCGCCGTCCACCGGTTTTGAAGACCGGGGGGGCCACCAGGCACCCGGACGCCTCCGGGGCTGACGTTACCCGTGCTCCGACCGCCGCTGGCGCTGGGACCGGCTATCGGCCCGCCGGGCGAGTTGCTTGGCGCGAACGACGTCGGGGTCGCGCGCATCCGGCGGGAGCGGCTCCAGCCACTCGCGGGCGGGACGGTGCTGCCTGTTGATGCGGATCTGCTTCATGGGGAAACCCTCCTGCCGGGTGCGGGCACGAATCCGGGCCAGGCCGGTGCGGTCACGCAGCCACCGCCCTGGACAGCCTGAGCAGGCCGGCGGCGGGCGCCGGCGTGGCGGCCCGCCGGTGCGGCGGGATGCTGTGGCCATCGGGCAGCAGCGCGCCGGTGTCATCGAACAGCACGATGCCGTTGCAGAGCAGGCTCCAGCCCTGCTCGGGGTGCGGCACCACCACGTGGGCCGCCTCGCGATCCACCGCGTCCGCGGGCGGACAGGCCGGCTGATGCTGGCACATGACGCACCTCCGTCGTGGTGCCGGTTGCGCCGGTAGGCCGTCCGGATTCCGGTGCGCCGGGCGTGTCCCGGCTTCACCATCGAGGTTGCCGCTAAGGGGGCGCCGCGCGGTAACTGTCTGTCCGGCCGCGTCGAGGCCGGTAATCTCGGCCATGACTCGCCCGCCTTTCGATGTCTCGCATGGTTGTCGAGCCTCACTCGCCATAGTGACCGTGGCCGAGCCCTCGGGCATCGCCTCAATGGAGGTATTGCCGGCGACCTGGCACTCGACGCGGGCTTGGTGGCGGGTGTGTTCGGGCACCCGCGCGGCGTACCACCGCTGCACTCGTGCGACATCCAGCTTCGTCGGCCACGCCGATCGCGGCGTCCACGCCCGCTACACCCATGTGCTGGACGAGGCGCACCGGCAGCGGCGGAGCAGGTGGCTGGTCTTGTCCGCAGGGCGGGGAACGGGACGTGATCACGCACGGTTGTTCCCTGTTGTGAGTGTCCCTGTCGTGAGTGCCTGTCGTGAGGCCAACTGCAACTAGAACTGCAACTGGCGAATCCGGTCCGAGCCGCGGAAGAGCAAAAGTGCAGGTCAACGGGTGCGCCCTCAGGACTCGAACCCCGAACCCGCGGATTCAGAGACAGGCTCGACCACGATCGAGACCGTCCGAATCCGTCCGAGTTCTCGGTTTGCCTGCGAGAGTGCGGTCATCCTGGTGTGCTGTCGTCCGAGGTTGTCCAGCGGCGTTGCTGCTCGAATTGCTGCTCAGCGGCGCGAGCCTGGCCAGAGGTCGCCTGCGTGTCAGTAGGCAGACCGGATGTCAGCAGCGTTTCATCGTTTAAATCGCCGGGGTCTTCCTGCCATGCAGTCATGGTCGCGCAGGGTACGTTGTGCTCCCATGACCGAAGCCGTGATCCACCAGGCCGGGGACGCCGACCTTGTGGCGATCGCCCTGCTACGCCGTCAGTGGACGCAGGAGCAGGGCGGCGCCAGCGACGACCCGGAGTTTGACGCGCGGCTCGCGGCCTGGTTCGCGCGAGAGTCACCACACCGGATCACCTGGCTGGCTAAAGCCGATGGCCAGCAGGTCGGCATGATGAACCTGGCTATCTTCGAGCGGATGCCGCGGCCCGGGCGTGCGCCCAGCCGCTGGGGATACCTCGGCAATGCGTTCGTGCTCGCCGCATACCGCAATCAGGGTATCGGCGGGCAGCTCCTCAGAGCACTGCTCGGCTACGCGGACGAGAAGGGCTTCGTCCGTGTGGTGCTGAGTCCGAGCGAGAGGTCCGTTCCGTTTTACCAACGCGCCGGGTTCGGCCTAGCCGATGCCCTGATGCTCCGTACACCGCTGCATACGACCGACAGCCTACCTAGATCAACATGACCAGCTCGGAAGGTATACCGCACACCCCGGTCACAGGCTTTGACCTGCGCGTTCGGGTACCCGCTGGGTGCCGTTGTTGACCGTTGTTCGCCCCTGCTAATGGCATGCTAATGGCACGATGATCATTGCTGCGCCGGGACGGCGGTTACTCGTCGCTCAAAAGCTAGCGTAAGGTCCCGGCCCTGGGCGAGCGAGGGGGCCCGGTTGCCCGGGTCCCCATGCGTGCTTCTCAGCCGGGGACGGTCCCGCTGCCCTTGCTGTTGACCTGCCCGTTCCCGCACTGGCTGCACGCCGCCTGCACGTACTCGCCGTCCCCGGCCTGGTACCACTCGGTCCCGCTGCCCTGGCACCCGGGGCACGTCGTCGTCCTGGTCGCCTTCGTCTTCATGGCTGCTCCCTTGGTATTGCGGGCTGTGTTGCCCGCTGGCCTCGGGCACCGGAGCACGCCGGGAACTGTCAAGGGTGGCGCGTGCGCCATCGCGCGGCGACGCCATGATGCTTGCCGGGCCTGCAAAGGATCATGACACCCTTGACTGGCCCGGACCCTCCGGTAGGCTCCGGCGGCCGGGCAAGGCATACCCCCTCGGAAGCATCGCCGCGTTGATCCCCAACCGGTTCCGCGTCAGGGTGTCGGGCCGCTCTCCTCGGTAGTGATCCTGGCTCTGTAACCCGGGGGCGGGAGCCGCGGCGCCCGCGGACGGCCGATGGCCGCCTGTCAGTACCCCGAGCGGGCGGCGGATCAGCGTCCGCGCCGCATGGACCACTCAATTCCGCTCGCCTAGGATCGGGTACTGACCTGGGGGTTCGGAAATGTGGCCCAGTGACCATGGACGGTGCGGCCGCGGCGAGCGGCGGGACCACGCCGAACACGTTGGCCGCCGGGTCGATAAGCTCGCCGCCGGGTTCGACGCCAACCGGGCGGCACGCCTGACCGGACACAAGTCACTCTTCCGCCGCCTGCTCGACCGGTTGCGCTCGCTGCGCCGTTCAGGCGCGCGCACCGTGGTGATGACCATTGGCGGCCCCCTGGGGTGTGACCTTGCCGCCGCTATTGACGGCCTGCCCGGGGATTCGGGGGGACGTCAGGCTGGATCAGGCACGGCAGGCCAGCCCGCAAGAAGACCTAAAGAAAAGATCACGGGAGGAACGAGTACTATGCGACCTCTCACTCGCATGCTCGCGGCGGGGCTGCTCGCTACGGGAACCGTCCTTACTGCCGCGGGCGCAGCCAGCGCCGCCCCGGCTACCGCGCGCCAGGCCGCCTGCCCGGCCGGCAGCACGGAAGTCGCGGACGTCCCCCTCTTTGTCCAGCCGGGCAGCGTCCGCTATTTCGTGGGGACTCCCAACAACCTCACTTCCGGGGCGGCCGCGATCCTGAAGCCCCGCGAGAACAGCACGACCGAGTGGGTGTTCTGCCAATTCTCGGGCGCGTCGGACGTCGTCATCAACCGCGGGCTGTACCTGACCAGCAGGTCCACCAGCCCGGGCGGGAACGTGACCGTGGAGACGCCGGGGGACGGCGGCACCGGCTTCTCCAGCCAGCACTGGTTCGTCGCTCTCGGGGAGGGCGTGCTCGTCGCTACGAATGTGAAGACCGGCCTGTCCCTGCGGGTGCGCAACAGCGGTCCGGTCATGCGCCAGACCGTGACCACCGGCTTCACGGCCACGGCCTGGTCCGACAACTCCGGCGGCACCTGGGGCACGGCCACGGAAGTCCCCGGCACCGCCACGCTCAACGCCGGTGGCGATGCCATAGTCACCTCGGTGTCGTGCGCCTCGGCGGGCAACTGCAGCGCAGGCGGGTGGTACTTCGACAGCTCCCGCAACAGGCAGGCGTTCGTGGTCAGCCAGGTCAACGGGACCTGGGGCACGGCGAAGGAAGTCCCCGGCACCGACACGCTCAACCAAGGCTTTGCCTCCCTCAACTCGGTGTCGTGCGCCTCGGCGGGCAACTGCAGCGCAGGCGGCCAATATACCGACAGCTCCGGCTCCCAGGCGTTCGTGGTCAGCCAGGTCAGCGGGACCTGGGGCAAGGCGAAGGAAGTCCCCGGCACCGCCGCGCTCAACACCGGCCGCACTGCCGCGATCAACTCGGTGTCGTGCGCTTCGGCGGGCAACTGCAGCGCAGGCGGGAGCTACCTCGACAGCTCCGGCCACGCCCAGGCGTTCGTGGTCAGCCAGGTCAACGGGACCTGGAGCACGGCTAGAGAAGTCCCCGGCACCGCCACGCTCAACACCGGCAATGACGCGATCAACTCGGTGTCGTGCGGCTCGGCGGGCAACTGCAGCGCAGGCGGGTACTACAGGGATAGCTCTGGCAACAGGCAGGCGTTCGTGGTCAATGAGGTGAACGGCACCTGGCGCAAGGCGAACGAGGTGGCCGCGGCCCTCAACCAGGGCGGCGGCCGAGCTGGCGCCCTGGTCCTCTCGGTGTCGTGCGCTTCGGCGGGCAACTGCAGCGCAGGCGGGGGCTACACCGACAGTTCCGGCCGCTCCCAGGCGTTCGTGGTCAATGAGGTGAACGGCACCTGGCGCGCGGCGATGGAAGTCCCCGGCACCGCCACGCTCAACACCGGCGAGGCCGCGATCGACTCGGTATCGTGCGCCTCGGCGGGCAACTGCAGCGCAGGCGGCCAATACACCGACAGCTCCGGCCACGCCCAGGCGTTCGTGGTCAGCCAGATCGACGGCACCTGGCGCGCGGCGATGGAAGTCCCCGGCACCGCCACGCTCAACCAACTCGAGGCCTCCCTCAACTCGGTGTCGTGCGCCTCGCCGGGCAACTGCAGCGCAGGCGGCGACTACAGCAGCACCGGCCACACCCAGGCGTTCGTGGTCAGCCAGGTCAACGGCACCTGGGGCAAGGCGAAGGAAGTCCCCGGCACCGCCACGCTCAACCAAGGCCCTGAGGCCGATCTCAATTCGGTGTCGTGCGCCTCGGCGGGCCACTGCAGCGCAGGCGGCGACTACACCGACAGCTCCGGCCACGCCCAGGCGTTCGTGGTCAGCCAGGCCTAACCCATGCCGTCCCTCGCAACAGCACCTGCAGGCTGCGGGCCCGCCGGCACCCAGCCGATGCCCCCGCCCTTCGGTGATCTGGGGTGACTTCTCCTGCCTGTCCTTCCTGGTAGGCGCCCATCCCTGGTGAGTGGCCGCCGGGTCCATGGCCGGGGCGAAGCCCCGGTCGCGTGCGACGGCCCGCAAGGGCCGCCATTGACGCGGCGGCCGCGAGCGGGATACTCGACCGCCGGGGAAGGACGGCAGCGCTGCCACCCGCGCCGTATACCTGCCGGGTCAGCCGCCTAGATCTGCGCCCTGTGCGGATGTGGCCCGGCGTGCGCCTGCCGGGGCCTTCTGTGAGGCCGGAGGCCGGCGCTGACGCCGGGCCAGCGGCGCCGCAGGCGCCGCCTTGAAGATGCCGAATGAGCGACGTTGCTGCTCAGGCCGTCAGGCCATACGTCCGGACGTGCTGATAACGGGTGTGAGCAGGGATTTTACGGGTGCGCCGCCAGGGACTCGAACCCCGAACCCGCGGATTAAGAGTGGACCGCTCCGCGGCTCGAGGCGATCTGCCTGCACGAATAACGTGACCACGTGCCCAGAATGCACACGTTGAACCGGGATGTGGCCGGCGGCCGCCCCACAGGGCGTCCCACGGCTCTCAAACGGCCCTTGAGCAGATCCGTCACTGAGCGTAGCCAAGCAGTCGGACGGCCAGCGCGGTCACCGAACGTGGCTGACCCCGGAAGCAGGGGCAAACCACTGCCCAATCGTCGGTGGATGAGTCCCTTCTGATCAAGACGGGAGGTGCTCCGGATCTGGACGTCCTCCGCGCCGCGAGGTGGACCCAACCCAGGCAAATGATCTTTCTCGGTCTGCCGACGGATCGGGAGCTGTGGCGGGTGTTCTACCGCTCAAGTAGCCGAATAGCGGGCGTTGCGCGCCGGCATACTTATTCGCTGGCCTGCATGCCGCTGACAGTGGCGGCGATCGTCAACTCTGTCGTGCCGTTCGATCGAGGGCCGCGCTAAACGCCGATTATTCGCTTCCAGCTGGCCGAGGCCGGCCGGTGGTGGAGACGCGCAGATTATCTATTCGGCGGCCGGGTTTCTCTTTGCTGGTAGGCACAGCCTCCTACGGCACGTGGCGTGATCGGCGTGGAGCTGCGCCAGCTGCGGTACTTCGTAGCGGTCGCCGATGAGCTGAACTTCGGCCGGGCCTCCGCGCTGGCCAGATCCACGTCGACACCTGGGTCGATGCCGGTGGCTGGATCTGCCATGGTCGCCGGGCGGAGGGCCGGGGACACAGTTCGAAGCCAGGACTCGAGCAGGCGCCGCCCGGCGGGTCTGGCACACAGCGAGTTCTCCCGGCTGCCTTGAACTTTGCCCAGTTTTGCCAAAGACTGCCGTTGCTTGGTGTGGATTTTGCCCGGAGAAGCAGGGACATCCCGGACACCGGACCCTCGAGGAGGGCGAATGAAGAAACGTTCGGTCCTCGTCTCGGTCTCGGCGAGTGCGCTCGTCGTCGCCGGACTGACGCCGACGGTGACCGCGTATGCGTCGCCGCAGCCCCGCAGCCCAGCAATCTCATCCCTGACGACGCCGAAGTCGTCCAGCCGAGTAGGCCCGGCCGGCTCCTTCGATGCACGAGAAGGGCAGTCCCGTCAGGCCCGGAACCTGATCGCCAACGCCGCGCTGCGCGCCACGGCTCGCCCTGCAGTGCGCGCCTTGAGTGCCTCACTCGGCAACCAGGCCGTGATCGACATGGACGGCACGACGGGAACGCCGCGCATCGTCGCGAAGCTGAACGGATTCCTCACCGCGCCCAGTCGCCGGCCCGCCGCGGCCATCGCGCTGGGCTACGTCAGGTCGCACCCAGGCGTCTTCCGCCTCACGAAGTCCGACTTCCGCGGGCTCAGGCTCACGCGCGACTACGTCGACATCGAGGGCGCGTCGCACCTGTTCTGGGCGCAAACGGTGCACGGAGTGCCGCTTTTCGACAACGGCCTGAGGGCCAACGTCGCCCGGAACGGTCAGCTGATCAACGTCGAGGGCTCCCCGGTGTCGAACCTGAGGGCGCCAGCTGCACCGGCCTCGCTCACCCCGCGCCAGGCCATCGTGGCAGCGAAGGCGAACCTCGGTAGCGCGAGCACCGCACCGGAGCCCGGCGACGTCGCGAAGCATGTACTGTTCGCCGTCGACGGGCATAGCGTCGCGGCATACCTGGTGACTGCGATGTCGGTGACGACCCCGTCCTTGCTCGTCGTCGACGCGCGTTCTGGACGGGTGCTCTTCCGCGAGTCGATCACGGCCGACGCAAACGCGAAGAAGAACGACGGCCAGCGGGCCCTTGTCTACCGCAACTACCCGCGTGCGCCGCGCGGCGGCGAGCCGGTCGTCGTCGACCTGACCAAGAAGGGCTGGCTCCCGGCCGGGTCGAGCGTCTTGTTCGGCAATAACGTCCACACCTACACCGACATCAACGACAACAACTTCGCCGATCCGAGCGAGGAGGTCGCCCCCCAGCAGGACGGGTCGTACGAGTTCAAGCAGCACCGCTTCTTCGGCGTTCCCCACGAGCCGTGCGTGAAGTTCAACTGCACGTGGCGGCCGAACAAACCGTTCTCCTGGCGGCGAAACCGGCCCCAGACGGCGGTGCAGAACTTCTACTTCATCAACAAGTACCACGACCACCTGCTGCGGGCGCCCATCGGCTTCACCGAGGCAGCGGGCAACTTCCAGGAGGTCAACCACACAGGCAAGGGCAAGGGCGGCGACCCGGTGCAAGACCAGCCGCTCGACGGTGCGAATGTCGACCACGGCCTGCCCGACGGGCAGCACATCGACAACGCCAATTTCGCCACCCCGCCGGACGGCCAGGCGCCGACGATGCAGATGTACCTGTTTCACCAGCCGCACTTGAAGTATCCGGATAAAGACCCCTTCCTGGCGGTCGCCGGCTCGGACGAGGCAGATATCGTCTACCACGAGTACACGCACGGGCTGTCCCATCGCCTGGTCGTCGACGCGAGCGACGTGCCCGCCCTCGACAGCCAGCAGGGCGCATCCATGGGCGAGGCGTGGTCTGACTGGTACGCAATGGATTACCTCGTCGGCCAGCACCTGGTCGCGAACGGGCCGAAGCCCGACGTGGAGGTCGGTCGCTACGTCGACGGTCCGCTCCACGATCTGGTCCGCACCGAGCAGATCGACTGCCAGGTGCACAGCCCGAAGAAGTTCTGCCCGGGAACGCCCGGCGCAGGATCAGGCGGTTACACCTATGGCGACTTCGGCAAGATTATCGGGTTCCCGGAGGTGCACGCCGACGGTGAGATCTGGGGGCAGACGCTGTGGGATCTGCGCGACGCTCTCGGTAGCAAACGCACCGAGGCGATCGTCACCCGCGGCATGGAGCTCTCGCCGACGTTCCCGTCTTACCTGGACATGCGCAACGCGATCATCCAGGCGGACATGGCCGACTTCCACGGCAAGGACGTCCACACCATCTGGACGGTGTTCGCGCACCGCGGCATGGGATTCTTCGCGGGGACCGTGACTGGCGACGACGTCCAGCCGGTGCAGGACTTCCACATGCCGCCCGGCCCGCACGCCCAGAAGGGGTCGGTCAGCGGCAAGGTCATCGACAGCGTGACGGGTAAGCCGGTCAAGGGCGCGATCGTCGCCTTCGGCGGCCACGATTCCGGCTTCCCCGGCAGCTACGTCGCGAAGACCAAGGCCGACGGCAAGTATTCGATCAAGAACGTTTTCGTCGGCACCTACCCGGATGTGTTCGCTGCCGGCGCGGGCTACAACGTCCAGATCGTTCGCCTGCACATCCCGGCCGGTCACCTCGCCAGGAATTTCCGGCTGGTGCGCGACTGGGCGGCCGCTAGCGGCGGTGCGTCGATCGTCGCGTCCAACGGCAACGACGGCGTGCCCTTCGGCTGTGGGCCGCAGCAGCTGATCGACCAGCAGTTGACGATCGGCTGGAGCACCCTCAAGCCGCCGAGCGGCGGCAAGTTCGCCACAATCAAGCTGCCGCGGCCGGTGGACATCCAGTCGCTGCAGATCGATCCCAGCGGGACGTGTGGGGACGACCTGGTCGCCTCCGCGGGCCAGTACACGGTGGAGACATCGACCGACGGCAACACGTTCGTGCCGGCGGCCAGTGCCACGTTCACCCCATCGGACACCGGCCATCTGACTACCGTCACGCTGGCCCCGGGAACCGGCACGGGTGTGCAGTACATCCGCTACACGATCCTCAGCAACCAGGCCGCCGAGCGCGGTATCGACTGCTCGTCGCCGAGCAACGACGAGGGTTGCCCATGGTTCGACTCGCAGGAGCTGGAGGTGTTCGGAGCACCCTCGGGGTGATCGTCACCGAGCAATAGGGCGGCGGGACCACGGCGCTCGTGGCCCCGCCGCTCGTCTTCTGCGGCCGCCAGTCAGCCCAGCATCGCGACGCGCCCGTCGTCCAGGCGAATCGCTTCGTCCGGGAAGAAGAGGGGCAAGAACACCACCGGCTACGGTAATCCCTGCCTGGCCCGGGTGCTCGGCAACGCCGCCGTCTCGGCCGGCCGGACTGACACCTTCCTGGGAGAGCGATACCGGCGCATCGCCCGCCGCCGCGGCCGGAAGAAAGCCGTCGTGGCCATCGGCCGGTCCTGCTCGTGATCATCTGGCACCTGCTCGCCGACCCGGCCGCCCGCTCCACCCACCTGGGCAGCGACTTCTACGACACCCGCATCAACCCCGAACGCCGCAAACGAAACCACATCCGCCAGCTCGAAGCCCTCGGCTACAAAGTCACCCTCGAACCCGCAGCCTGACCGCACGGCCAATCAAGCCCGGCACCGCTGACGCTCGGGTCTGGGCTTCCCCTCGTAGGGCGGGCGCTGCCGCGCGCTGCCCGGCGTGCAGCACGACGTCCCGCTTGACCTCGGCAAGGTCCCGCAGGTCGGTGGCCCATGACGGGTCCGCCTGCGGCCGCTGCGCCTGCGCGGGATCCCCGCCCATCCACACGACGTGCCGCTTGACCCGGGCGAGGTCCTCCTGCCCGGTGACCGAGGTGCTGGCCGGGGCATGCCCGCTGACACCGCAGCATGCCCTGTCGGCGTCCCGCCTGAACTGCCGGCTGCGATCCCGCAGGCGGTCAGCGCCAGCACGGCGGCGGCCACCCCGGTGACCAGGTTTCGTGGCGTCCTCCTGACTGTGATCCTTTGCTTCCGCCGGCCGCCGGTCGGCCGCGCAAAATGAGGAAAACCCGGAGCTGTTGCCATCTGGCTGTCATCTTGTTGACAGCGCCCGCAACAACGGGCAGGCCGCCACGGCCACAGGCTCCCTGGCCCCGGCCGGACGCGCCAACGTGCCCAGATCAACCTGTTCGGGACGGCTCAGAAGGCATTTCGGCCGACTGCGACTTGCCGCCAGATCGAACACCTCTTTGTAGCTGGGTCAAGTGTTGCTTCCCGCTGCAGGCATTATCGGCTCGCCGGTGGCCTGGTCAGGGACGCCTGGAG
>Ga0207664_10000725_pt1 | contig 22432 bp, 20 predicted proteins | sample LARL83metaG_FD_184349 | JGI IMG/M metagenome (GOLD analysis project Ga0207664, IMG submission 184349) | Corn, switchgrass and miscanthus rhizosphere microbial communities from Kellogg Biological Station, Michigan, USA - LAR L8-3 metaG... | ecosystem: Host-associated > Plants > Roots >... | reverse complement strand
GGCAAGCTCATCCTCGCGCAGCTCCTCCGCGGCCGCCACGACGATCACCAGCGGCTCCCCCGCACCGCCGGCCCGCCGCAGCACGTCGCGGACCTCCGGCTCCTCACGGATCAGCGCCTCCGGAGACAGCACCGACAGCACCACCTCCCCCACCGGCGGCGGCCCCAGCCGCCCCTCCGCATCGGCCGCCACCCGCTCCACCGCCACCCGGCCACTGGCCACACTCGGCGGCGGCGCCGCGCCCAACCGGCGATCCGCCGCACCGCCACGGGGCACCTGCACGATAACGCTGGCCTCGCTGATCATGGCGCCCCAGCCTACCGCGCGGCGCCGTGCGGCCCGCAGGGTTGGTGTAGTGGTGTTTACTGGTAGTGGTTGTAGTGGAAGTTCGTGTTCGTGTCACAGCGCCTGCGAAGTTCTGACAGCGGGCGTCGCAGATTCACAGTCCGGCTTTCCAAGCCAGGCGGCCCGCGCAGCCCGGGACCCGCGCACGCGGCTCCCGAAGGTCGTCTCAGCAGGAGAAAGCACCATGGCTCAGGGCACAGTGAAGTGGTTCAACGCCGACAAGGGCTACGGTTTCATCGCCCCCGACGACGGCACGGCCGACGTCTTCGTTCACCACTCCGCCATCAAGGCTGACGGTTACCGCAGCCTCCAGGACAACCAGCGGATCGAGTTCACCGTCACCCAGGGCGCTAAGGGCCCGCAGGCCGAAGACGTCCACCCGATCTGACAATCCGGCGCAGCGGCGGAACGACACCGGCCGGCGGCGGGGAAGAGCCCCCGCTCGAGGCAGCCGGCCTTACCAGTCAACCCGGCTGACCTCGGGTGCAGCTCGGCCGGCGAATGAGAAACGACCCGGTGTGGTGCCAGCATGCTGAGAAGGACAGGCAGCTAAGGAGACGCTCATGACCCAGGTTCCGAGCGAGCAGCTCAGCCTGGATGAGCTTGCCCGCTGCTACGAAGTGATCCGGGCGCAGTTCGGCGGGTACGAACGCTGCCACCGCAGCAGTGGCCATGAGCCGCTGCCCCACCACGTCCGGGGCCGGTCGTGGTCAGGGAGCTGGTCAGCCGGAACAGCGCGTATCCAGTTCGGGGTGGGCTGCGATGACGGGTGCGGGTTCGCCGACGAAGTGTCAACGTGGGGCGGCCCGGGTGAGGCATTCACGGCACGGCGGAAGCGTAGGCGCCCTCGCTGACAGCCAGCGGCTAGCTGGTGATCGGAGATCACCGGCATACTGCTGATGGGCCCGTGGTGATGGGCACGCGCAGCGGTGCGGGGGCTGGTATGGGGTACGACGTGATCGTTGTGGGCGCCGGGTCGGCTGGCTGCGTGCTCGCGGCGAGGCTCAGCGCGGATGGGCGGCGCGGCGTGCTGCTGGTTGAGGCGGGGCCGGACTACCCAGCGGTTGCGGATCTTCCGGCCGACATCGCGGATGAATCGGTGCCTGCGATGAGCCATGACTGGGGCTGGGTGTCGGAGCCCGACGAGCTTGGGCGTTCGGTTCCGTTGCCGCGGGGGCGGCTGGTGGGTGGCTGCTCAGCGACCAATGCCTGTTTCGCGCTGCGGGGATGGCCGCAGGACTACGACCAGTGGGCCGCCATGGGCAGCCCTGGCTGGTCGTTCGCCGATCTGCTGCCGGTCTTTCGCGCCGTCGAGTCCGATGCCGACTTCGGCGGCGACTGGCACGGTCGCCGCGGGCCGGTCCCGATCCGGCGGCCTGCGGCCGGTGAACTGTCGCCGCTGCAGCGGGCTTTCGCCGATGCCGCTGCCGCCGCCGGTCACCCGTTGGCCGGCGATCACAACCAGCCGGGCGTGGTGGGGGTGGGCCCGGGGCCTCGCAACGTGCGCGACGGGGTGCGGATGAGCACTGCGATGACGCACCTGGCGGCGGCCCGCGGCCGGCCTAACCTCGCCATCTGGGCGAACGCCGCAGTAGACCGGGTCGAGCTGCGCGGACCCACGGTCCGGGGGATCCGGATCGCGGGCGGGGAGGTGGTCGAGGCCGACGCGGTTGTGGTGGCGGCCGGCTCCTACGCCGGCCCGGCCATCTTGATGCGCTCGGGCATCGGCCCCGCCGCTCATCTGCGCGAGCTTGGCATTGCGGTGGCGGCCGACCTGCCCGGCGTCGGGGGCAACCTGATCGACCATCCGCTGGCCGCCGTGGACCTGCCCACCACTCCCGGCTATGCCGGGCCCCGCTTCCAGATGATGCTCACGGCGCGCTCCACTCTGGCCGCCCCGGGCGGGCCACCTGACCTGCACCTGTTCGCCGCTGGCCCCTTCGATGACCCTGCCAGCCCGTCAGGCGGGGTGTTCGGTCTCGTCACTGGCCTGTTGTCGGTTCGCTCACGCGGATCGGTGCGGCTGCGTTCGGCTGACCCGGCCGACCCGCCGCGCATCGACATCGCCCACCTGCGCCACCCCGAGGACATGACGCGGATGATCGAGGTGACCCGGCACGCACGCCAGCTCAGCCGCACCCCGCCGCTCGCCGGGTTCGTCACTGGTGCCGAGCTCGCACCTGGCCCCGCCATCAGCGACGACGACACCGGCGCGCTGGAGGCCTCGATCCGCGGACGTGTCGGCTCCTACCACCATCCGGTGGGAACCTGTGCAATGGGCCCTGACCCCGCCGACGGCGCTGTCGTCGGCCCACGCGGCGGTGTGTATGGGATCAGTGGGCTATGGGTGGCCGATGCGTCGGTGATGCCGACCATCCCCGCCGCCAACACCAACCTGTCCACGATCGTGGTCGCCGAGCGCATTGCGCAATGGCTATCGCTTCCCTGAACCGCGCGACGCTCATGCGTGCCGATGAGCGGGCCGTTGGACCTGGCCTGGGGTGCTGACGGGAAGCTGGTTAGCCTGTCAGTACGGACGTTTCGGCCTCAGCGCCCAGACCGACGGAGGCAGCACATGGGCACGATCACGACGACCGATGGCACGGAGATCTTCTACAAGGACTGGGGCTCGGGTCAGCCGATTGTCTTCAGTCACGGCTGGCCGCTTTCGGCCGACGACTGGGATACCCAGATGCTGTTCTTCCTCCGGAACGGCTACCGGGTCATCGCCCATGACCGGCGCGGGCACGGACGCTCCACGCAGACCGGCGACGGACATGACATGGACCACTACGCCGACGACCTGGCCGCGGTGACTGCCCATCTCGACCTCCGGGACGCCATCCATGTCGGGCACTCCACCGGCGGCGGCGAGGTCGTGCACTACCTCGCCCGGCACGGCGAGGGCCGGGTGGCGAAGGCGGTACTGATCAGCGCGGTGCCGCCGCTCATGGTGCAGACCGACGCCAACCCCGGCGGCCTGCCCAAGAGCGTCTTCGACGACCTCCAGGCCCAGCTGGCCGCCAACCGGTCCGAGTTCTACCGGGCCCTGCCCTCGGGGCCCTTCTACGGCTTCAACCGGCCCGGCGTAACACCTTCTGAGGCGATCATCCAGAACTGGTGGCGCCAGGGAATGATGGGCGGAGCGAAGGCGCACTACGACGGCATCGTGGCCTTCTCCCAGACCGACTTCACCGGGGACCTGAAAAAGATCACCGTGCCGGCCCTGGTGATGCACGGCGACGACGACCAGATCGTCCCCTACGCCGACTCCGGGCCGCTATCGGCGCGGCTCCTGCGGAACGGGACGCTGAAGACCTACCACGGATTCCCGCACGGCATGCCGACCACCCAGGCCGACACGATCAACGCCGACCTGCTGGCCTTCGTACAGTCCTGACCCATCCGGCAACCAGGCCCGCCGGGCTCTATCACGCGCTGACAAGGCCGACCGGCTCGCCGTGGGGGGCTGAATCGATCGAGCGTCTGAGGGCTTCCCCGGATCTGAGACGATGCTGAGATGAGCGGCGGTTCGGGCGCTGAGCCGAGCGTCATCGACACTCAGGTCGAGGCCGGGTTCGGGGCCATGGCGGCCGGGGACTGGCGCGGGGCGCGTGATGCCTTTTCCGCTGTCCTTGCGGTCGCCGAGGTGCCGGAGGCTCTGTTCGGCTTGGCGAACGCGCTGTTCTGGCTGGGTGATATGGGGGGCACGATCGCCAATTGCGAGAGGGCGTATGCGGCTTTCCGCCGGCGCGGCGATCCGATGTTCGCGGCTGGTGCCGCTTTGTCGCTGGTGGGCTATAACAAGGGGTATCTCGGCAACACGGCCGCGGCCCGCGGGTGGCTGGCACGGGCTGCGCGGATCATCGACAGCGATGTCCCGGAACTGCGCGGGGAACTGCTGGGCGCTACCGCCTACGTCACTGATGACCCGGTTGAGAGTGAGGCGCTGGCGCGCCAAGCGGCTGAGATCGGGCACGCCACCGGCAACTCCGACCTGGAGCTGATGGCGCTGCACGCGGTCGGGCAGGCACTGGTGCAGCAGGGCCGGATCGAGGAGGGCATGTCGCTGCTGGACGAGGCGATGGCCGGGCTGATCGGCGGTGAGGGCGGCGATCCGCTGACGGTTGCCCAGATGAGCTGCATGACGATGGTGGTGTGCGGCAGCTGTTTCGATCTGGAACGTGCGACGCAGTGGGTGCAGTCGCTGCAGGGTTTCATTGACCGCTACGGGTGCCCGTTCTTGTACGCGGAGTGCCGTACCTATTACGGGCGGGTCCTGTTCGAGAACGGTGACTGGAGCGCCGCGGAAGTACTTCTGGCCGATGCGATCGCGATGTCGCGGGGCGTGTTCGCTGCGCCGCATGCTTTCGCCTCCGGGACGCTCGCCGAGCTCAGGCTGGCGCAGGGACGGATCGAAGAGGCGGCCGGGGTGCTGCGCGGTATCGAGGGCCGGGAGGAAGCCGCCGCTGCGGTCGGCTCATTGCACCTGGTACGGGGCGAGCCATCTGTGGCGGCGACGGTGCTGCGCCGGCGGCTCGGCGCGACGAGCCCGGACCGGCTCGACGTCGCCGCGGTGATCGAGTTGCTCGGCGAGGCAGAGTTGGCGCTGGCCAACAGCACGGCGGCGGTCGAGCGGGGCCGTGCCCTGGTCGCGCTCGGCACCGCGAGCAACTGCCACCTCATCATCGCGCACGGCGAGCGCCTGCTCGGGCAGGCTCTCGCGCCGACGGACCCGCATGCTGCCCGCGAACATCTGGAAACGGCCCTCGCGGCATTCGTCCATGCCGGGATTCCGTATCGCGCCGCGCAGACCCGGCTGCGGCTCGCCCGGGTGCTCGGGTACGCGGACCGCGAGGTGGCCGGGGCCGAGGCGCGAGCCGCGTTGGCGGTGTTCGAGGATCTGGGAGCCGCCCGTGACGCGGACGCCGCCGCGGCGCTGCTACGGGAACTCGGCGTGAGGGCAGCCAGGACCGGGCCGAAGAATATGGGCCGGCTGACCAAACGTGAGCACGAGGTGCTTGCCCTGCTCGGTGAAGGCCTGTCCAACCCCGAGATCGCCGGACGCTTGTTCCTGTCCCGCAAGACGGTCGAGCACCATGTGGCACGCATCCTGTCCAAGCTTGGCCTGCGCGGCCGGGCCGAGGCCGCCGCCCTCGCGGCGCGGACCGCTTCCCGGGGATCAGCCACGGATTAGGTGAGTTCGCCGATGCTCCGGCGCTGGCGGGACCGCCATCGTGAACCTCATGACCCAGGCGCGCCGCCGGCCCTACGGGATGAAGGTGATCGACGCGCGCGCGTTCGTGTTCCAGGCCAGGAGGGCAGTCATGGCGGCGCAAGCAAATCAACGCGACGGCCGGTACGTACATGCCAACGGGATTGACATCCACTACATCGAAGCCGGAACGGGCGAGCCCTTGCTCCTGCTCGACAACGCAATGGTCTCCACCAATCCGGTCTGGGAACCCCTCCCCTTCGCCTACGCCTCGTTCATCGGAATGCTGGCCAAACACTTCCGGGTGATCGCGCCAGACGCACGAGGATCGGGGCTGAGCGTCCATCCCGGCGGCCCGGTCCCCTACACGCTGCTGGCCGACGACATCGCTGCCCTGATCGACGGGCTCAGCCTGGACCGGCCGCTAATCTGCGGCTTCAGCGACGGCGCGGAGACCGCGACACTCGTCGGCATCCGCAATCCCGGATCAGTGCGTGCAATCGTGAACCACGCGGGCTACGACCTGTTCAACCCCGACCCACAAGCACCCGCTATCGCCATGACACGGCAGATGCTCGGCGGCAGCGCCGGCGCGGTCCATGCCGACCCCCAGCTGGCCGCCAGCCGCGCCGCCGAACTGCGGATGATGTTCGAGCTGATGAGGTCCGACCACGACAGCGCGCAGGGAGCCGGCCACTGGAAGACCGTCGTCGCGCAGACCTTCGACCGGATCACAATGCCGCACGGCTACACCTTCGACGACCTGCATGCGATCACCGCGCCGACACTCATCCTGACCGGCGACAGGGACCCGTTCTGCACCGTCGAGGAAGGCGCGGCCGCCTACCGCGCGATGCACGCCGGCCAGCTCGCCGTGCTGCCAGACACCGGGCACCTGATCACCCACGCCGCGGTGCAGACGATCATCGACTTCTTCGAGGACATCTAGCAGAACCGGTCGTCTGTAGTCGCCGTCTCCTGGCGGCCGATACCGGTCGCGGGCGGCCGTGCCCCGCCATATTCGGGGTATCTATCTAATATTGACATTAGAGACTCTACTGTCAATAGCCAAGTGGTAACATGACCGTCGTGAACCGAGCCACTTACCACTCGCCGCGCCGGGAGCAGGCCGCTGCCGCCACCCGGGAGGCGATCCTCGACGCCGCGCGGGAGCTGTTCGCCACCCAGGGGTACGCCTGCACCACGGTGGCCCAGATCGCCGGGGCGGCACAGGTTGCGGCGAACACCGTCTACACCAGCGTCGGCGGCAAGCCCCAGCTCCTGGCGGCCATCATGGAAGGCGGCACCGGCGATCCCGCCGTCGCCGAGACGCTGACCGCCGTGGCCCGGACCACGAACCCCGCTGAGGTCATCCAGCTGACCGCCGCCGGAACCCGCCAGGTCAACGAGAGGCAGGCTAAGGCCGTCACCATCCTGCTCGACAGCGCACGCGTCGATCCTGCGGCAGCCGAGATGTTTCAGGCCAGCGTGCGCACCTATCGCGACACCCTCGACACCTTGGCCCACCGACTGGTGGAGATCGGTGCGCTCGACCCCTCCGATCGGAGAGAAGCCGGCGACATCTTCTGGTACCTGTTTGGCTGGATGTCCTGGCGGACTCTCATCATCGACCTCGGGTGGAGCTGGGATGAGGCCGAGCAGTGGCTGGCGCAGCGGGGCGTCGAGGCGCTGCTCAACCCCTTACAGCCGAAAGCCGTAAGCGCAAGGGAACTTGCGCCCAGGAGCGTTCGAGCTCCAGGGCGCAAGCACGGGGAAGTTGCCGGGACGGTTAGTGCGCCGAAACGACGACCACGCTGAATGTGGTCCCTGGCGGCGCACCCGGCCCGAAGGGCGGTGGGATGCCGAGATCATACCGGGCGTTCGGGAGCGCCAATCGGTCTCCAAACTGTGCCACGGTGGTCGGGTCCTCGAACAGGGGACTGGTGATTGTTGACGTAATCGTGCCGCTGGACAGGTCGGGACTCAGCGTCACCTGGATGAGCGTGTTGGCCACATTCTCCACGACCCACAGCCTCCCCCCTTGGAGCAGCATCCCGTCGAGAGAACCCGGTATGAGTCCGGCGACATTGACCGGTGCGCTCGCGCCGGTAAGGGGATCGACTGTGAACAGCTTGTTGAGGGCAGTGTTGTCGACGATCAGGGTTGAACCGTCAGCCGTTGCCGCTATGCCGTTCAGATTGAGGCCCGCCGGCGAGAACGCCGCCGCTGGGCCGCTGAGCGGAATGGTGATGGCTTGACCCAGCTTGCCGCACGGTCCGATCGGTATCTCGTAGATATCGGGAATGTAGCTGTCGGTGAAATACGCAGCGTGGGCGGTGAGAACCACATCGTTGATGAGCGACTTCCCGCTGGGGCCGAACTGGTACTCAGCGACAAGAGCTCCGGTGCGGGAATCGTAGACATGTGCGGTGCCAGTCAATCCACCGGCGACGAACAGCAGATGATCTGGCACATCCGCTTTAAGACCGACAGCCCCGCCGCCACCCGGCGGGGCGACGAGGACAAACCCTTTGCCAGTGCGCAGATCTCCTTGATAGATGTCGCCCGTGGTCAGCGAGGCCGAGTAGAACGTCCAGCCGGCGCCACTTGCGATGCCCTCAGGCTGAAAATCGACGGGCAAAGGAACGGAGTCAGGAAACGGCGCGGCACCCCTGAGCGCGTGCGTTGCCGCCGTAGCTGTTGCCGGGGCGGTCATTGCGGCCGCTGACATCACCGGGGCCGAGACCGCGATCCCGGCGGCGACCATGGGCGCAAGGAAGAGACGGCGGATCATGACGTAGCCTCACCGACTCCCAGCCGGACGTACGGGGTTTCGCGCTGGCCGGGCTCGGCCGCCGAGGGCTCGGAGGGAGCAGTGCCGACGGGGTGCCAGCCCAGGTCATCGCCGCGGACGACGAGTACCGAGCCGTGGAATCTGTGGACGAGGGCAGCGTCGACCGACCCGGCCAGGCCGGTCAGGACCCCCCTATGAGGTCGGCCGCCCACCACGATGGCGACGGCCGACCGGTCGTCGGCCATGGCCATCAACTCGTGGGCCGGATCACCACTCCGGATGACGAACTCCCAGTCCACACCCATTCCCTGGAGTACCTCTTCGGAAGCCCGCCGGGCCGCGGCCTCGATCTCGCCCAGGTTCTGCTGGGCCGGCCCGATGGTCCACGGTGACATCTCCGCCATGACCGGGATGTGCCGGACATGGACCACCACAAGTCTCAGATCGTCCGCCCGGGCCAACTCGGCCGCGCGGGCCAGCGCGTTCATGCTGTCGCCGGTGTCGTGACACCGACCACTAGAGATCGCTTCATCACGAGCCCCTATCTCCTCTATCCGAGTGAGTGGTTCTCTATTGAGATTAGAGTCTCTCATATGAATAGTCAAGAGCTGCGATGACTACCGTGAGCTGGGCCAGCCGCCACCCGGCGCGCCGCGAGCAGGCCGCTGCCGCCACCCGGGAGGCGATCCTCCAGAGGCATCCGCAAAGTGCAGTGACGTTACGCATACCGCGCCCGGGGTTTCGCTTCGGAGGATGGCAGTAAGACCCGACACGAAGGGAGCACCGAGATGAATGCCCGACCGAACATCGTGCTTGTCCACGGCGCATGGGCCGACGGCTCGTGCTGGAGCGGCGTCATCGAGCGCCTGCAGGCCGACGGCTACCACGTCACCGCACCCCAGTTCCCGCTGACCGCGCTGGCCGATGACGTCGCCCGGCTGCGCCAGGTGCTCGACCTCCAAGACGGCCCCACCATCGTCGCCGGGCACTCCTACGGCGGCCAGGTCATCACCGCCCTGGGCCCGGACGCCCCGAACGTCGCGGGCCTGGTGTACATCGCGGCGTTCGGCCTCGATCAGGGCGAATCGCTCGGCGCGCTGCTGTCCCAGGGACCGCCGACCCCCGCACTGGCGCACCTGTTCACCGACACGCGGGGCTTCAACTGGCTGTCCGAGGACGACTTCGTCCGCCACTTCGCCGCCGACGTCGACCCGGTCAAGGCCACAGTGATGTACGCGGTGCAGCAGCCGCTGGCCACCTCCGCCTTGGGCGATGTGATGGGCGTCCCGGCCTGGAAGACGCTGCCGTCCTGGTACCTGGTCGCCGCCGACGACCAGGCGCTGCCGCCCGATGCCGAGCGCATGTTCGCCAGCCGCATGGGCGCCACCACCGTCGAGATCCCCTCCAGCCACGTCGCGATGGTCTCCCATCCCGCCGAGGTGGCACAGCTCATCGAGACAGCGGCCCGGGCCGTGCCGGCAACCACCTAGACCGGCTCAGGTCGGCCATTTCCCCGCCGGCGTGCCGTTGGCACGCCGGCTCAGGTGGCCGATGAAGTCGAGCAGTGCCTGGTTGACCTCGTCGGCGTGGGTCCAGATGATCGCGTGCGGCCCGCCTGCGATGATGTCGGACCGGGCGTTCTTCAGCAACCCGGGCAGCCTCCGGCTGGTGGCCTCGTAGGGCAGCACGCGATCCTGGTCGCCGTGGATCACCAGTACGGGGATGCTGATCTCGGCGAGATCGCCCCGGAAGTCTTCCAGGCAGGCTGTGACGCAACTGAGGGCGGCGTGAGCCGATGCGGAGATCGCCACGTAAAAGCTGTTCTGCCACGCTTGGTCGCTGACCCGGTCACCGCCCAGGAGATCGATGTTGTAGGAGCGGTCCAGGAAGTCTTTCATCGCCGCCGGCCGGTCAGCGGCGATTCGCGCCGCGATGCCGTCGAAAACGCTCCGGTCAATACCTTCGGGGCTGTCGTTGGTCTTGAGCAGGAAGGGCAGCAGCGGCGCCACCAGCGCGGCCGCCCTGACCCGCTCTGACCCATGAGCTGCCAGGTATCGGATTACCTCACCGCTGCCCATGGCGAACCCGGCCAGCACCACCCCGCGCAGGTCGAGCCTGCTGAGCAGCACATGAAGATCGGCGGCGAGCGTGTCGAAGTCATATCCGATGCTTGGCCGGCTTGACGCGCCGAAGCCGCGCCGGTCGTAGGTGATCACCCGGTGCCCGGCCGCCAGCAGGGCTGTCTCCTGCTTTTCCCATGAGTGCCCGTTCAGCGCGTACCCGTGGACCAGCACGACGGGAGGACCCGACCCGTGGTCCTCGTAGTAGATCCGGACGGCGGCTGAATTCTCCCGCCCGACAGTGACAAAAGGCATCGCGATCCTCATCGTTCGTGCTCGCAGCGGTAAGGCCTGGCCCAGTCATCACTGTGGCTCCAGGCAGGCATGGGCGGTATCCGTGGTGTCACTGCACTTTGCGCGCTGCGGGCATGTCCGGGCCATGGTCGCTGTTGAGCTTGGCGACGGCGTTGATGAACGCACTGCCCGAGAGGACAGGCAGATGCCCGGTCCCGGTGAACTCCCCGCGCAGCAGCCCGCGCCCATCGTCGGCCGGGAGGCCGGGCTGGCCCGGCTGCGCGGACTGGTGGATCCGGTGCCGCAGGCCAGCCAGGTCCTGGTCGTCACCGGCGAAGCGGGGATGGGCAAGACCGCGCTGCTGGCGGACGCCGCCGGACGGGCCCGGCTGGCGGGGATGCGGGTGCTGTCGGTCACCGGCCGCGAATCGGAGTCGAAACTCGCTTTCGCCGGGCTGCATCAGCTATTGCGGCCGGTACTGTCCAGCGCCGTCGGCCTGCCCGGCCGGCAGGCCCAGGCGCTGACGGGGGCGCTGGGCCTGGCTGCGGATCCGGTTGTTCCCGACCCGCTGCTGACCGGGGTGGCCGTCCTTACCCTGCTGTCGGATCTGTCCGAACGGTCCCCGGTCCTGGTGGTCGCCGATGACGCCCACTGGCTGGACCGCAGCTCGCTTGACGCGCTGGCCTTCGCCGGCAGCCGCCTGGACGCCGAGCGGGTCGTGCTGCTGGTGGGCGCCCGGGGGCAGGCCCCGCCCCCCGGCTTTGACCGGGGATTCCCGGAGCTGCACCTGGAGCCGCTGTCAGCGGCTGACGCCGGCCGACTGCTGGACGGGCAGCCGCGACCGCCCCGCGGCCGCGCCCGGGCCCAGGTACTCGCCCAGGCCGCCGGTAATCCCATGGCGCTGATCGAGCTGGCCAAAGTGATCGCGGACGATCCCGACGCCAGCCGGCGGTGGGCCGCCGAGCCGCTGCCCCTGACCGACCGGCTGAGCGCCGTCATCACCTCCCGGTTCGCCGCGCTGCCCGAGCAGGCGCAAGCCGCTCTGCTGCTGGCCGCGGTGGCCGACGGCCCGGACCTGCGCGCAGCCGCTAGCCACGGCGCCGGGCCGGATGCGCGGGCGCTGACGCCGGCCGAGCAACTGGGCCTGGTCAAGGTGAACAGGACCGGGCTGGAGTTCTCCCATCCTCTCGTCCGCTCCGCCATCTACCACTCGGCGCCCTTCGCCCAGCGAGCCGCGGCGCACCGCCAGCTCGCCGAGGCCCTGTTCGACCAGCCCGACCGGCGAGCCTGGCACCTGGCCGCCGCGGCCCTGCACCCTGACGAGCACGTGGCGTCGCTGCTCGAGGCCACCGCCATCCAGGCGCAGCGCCGCGGCGGCGCGGCCGCTGCCGCGCTGGCGATGGAACGCGCGGCCGAGCTCAGCCCCGACCCCGCAGACCAGGCACGGCGGCTGGTCGCGGCCGCGTCGGCCGCCGTTCCCACCGGCCAGGGGGACTGGGTGCAGGAGCTCGCCACCCGCGCCCTCGCGGTCACAGCCGACCCCGGACTGCGGCTGACCGCCCGCGGCATTGCCGGCTGGACGCTGGCCTGGTCGGGTCGGCGCACCGCCGCGCTGTCCGCGCTCCTCTCGGTCGCCGAAGAGGCGTCGCGTGACCATCCGGCCCTGGCCTGGGACGCGCTCGGGAGTGCAGCCACTGTCGCCTACCAGTCCGGAACGCCCGCCAGCCGCCAGGCCGTCAGCCGCGCCCTCGGCCTGCTGGAACGCCAGGGTCCGCCGCCCCCCGGCCAGGCCCCGGGCATTGATGTCAATGTGCTGAGACTGTGGATACGCGCCAGCGCCGACCCGATCGGCAGCAGAAACCAGCTCCTCCCGGACCTGCGCACGATCGCCGGCTCGCCCATCGAAGAGCCCTCTTTGTGGCGAGTAGGTTCCGCCGCATGGCTCCTGGACGAATCCGGCCTGGCGGTCCGCTTGATGCAAGACGCCATGCAGCGGCTCCGGGCTCCGGGCGTACAGGGCACCAGCGGCGGGGGCCTGACCGTGCTGGGGTGGGCATACATCGACACCGGGCGTTGGGACGAGGCGCTGGAAGTCGCCGCCGAGGCCGCCGGCCCGGCGGAGGCGAACCACATGGACATCATCGCCGCGTCCGCCGACGTGATCACCGCCACCGTCCTCGCCATGCGCGCCGACTCCGCCGCCGCACGCCGGCATGCCAACAGGGCGCTCGCCACCGTCGATCCGGCCGAAAACGGACTGATAGCCGCCCGGGCCCGGCGTGCCCTCGGCGTCGCGGCCATCGCCGACGGCAGCTACCTCCAAGCGTTCACCCAGCTCCGCGGGCTGTTCAGCGAGGACGGCACGCCGCTGCACAACTACGCCTCCTACCTGGGGGTGGCCGATCTCGCCGCCGCCGCGGTCCGCGCCGACCGGCGGATCGAAGGATGCGACGTCATCGAGCACGCACTCAGCCGCCTCGGCGGAAAGGCCTCTGCCAGGCTCGATCAGCTCATCGCCCGGGCCCGCGGCATCCTCGCCGACGCAGCCGGGTCAGAGGCCCATTTCGACAAGGCGCTCGCCGACCCCGCCGGGGACCAGTGGCCCTTCGAGCGGGCACAGCTTCGGCTCGACTACGGTGAATGGCTGCGGCGGCGGCGCCGGATCAACGACGCCAAGGCCGTACTGACGGAGGCTCTGAGCACCTTTCAGCGGCTGGGGGCCCGGTCATGGGCGCAGCGCGCCCAGGCAGAGCTGAGAGCGTGCGGGGTGGCTGTTACCGGCGCGCCCGTCGAGCCCTATGCCCTGGGGGAGCTGACCCCCCAGCAGCGCCAGATCGTCCGCCTGGCCAGCGACGGCCTGACCGACCGCGAGATCGCCGACCGGCTCTTCCTCTCACCGCGCACGGTCAGCTCGCACCTGTACCGGTCCTATCCCAAGCTGGGGGTAGCCAGCCGCCACCAGCTACGCGACGTTATCGCGCCCGCCAGCGCGCCAGCGCCAGCGCACGAAAGCAGCGGCCGGGAAGTGCAGTAAGCCCTGCAGTAGGCCTGCGGATACCCCGCCACCCCGGTCCAGACGCAGACTCAGACCGTGCGAGGTTACCCGGCACCGGACCAGCGCCGCATCTTCGGGGCGTCTGAGGACGTGCCGCGAGAAGGCCCGACCCAGGAACCATCAACGCGCAGATTCGGTCAGCGCGGTGACCGCCTGTAGCCGCGCAACCCAGCGCCCGCACGGGCGCTGGGGCACACCAGGAAGGGAGACCTACGTGAACCCCACCCGAATCGCGCAGCCAGGCAGGCTACGTCTCGTTATCGCGGCGGTCATCGTGGCCGTTGCCGGCTTGCTCATCCCGCTCAGCCAGGTCGCGTCGGCCCGTACGGCCGGGGCTGCGGCCGCGGGTGACGGCCCTAAGCCGAGCATCGTGCTGCTGCACGGGGCGTGGGCCGACACCAGCAGCTGGGACGGCGTCATCAAGCGCCTGCAGGCTGATGGTTACACCGTGTACGCGCCGCCGAACCCGCTACAGGGCCTGCCTTACGACCCGGCTTACGTGGCCGACTTCCTGCACAGCATCTCCGGTCCCATCGTGCTGGTGGGGCACTCCTACGGCGGGGCCGTTATCACCAACGCCGCCACCGGCGACCCGCAGGTCAAAGCCCTCGTTTACGTGGACGCTTTCGCGCCCGCGCAGGGCCAGAGCCTCGCGCAGCTGCTCGCCGCCTATCCGGGGTCGTGCGCCGTGCCCGCGAACCTGAATGTGGTCCCGTTCCCCGGCGCCCCCAGCGGCGTTGGCGACGCCTACATCAAGCAGAGCGTGTTCCCCAGCTGCATGGCCAACGGCCTGCCCGCTACGGAGGCACATGTGCTCGCCGTCACCCAACTGCCAATAGCAACGATCGCGCTGACTCAGAAGAGTGGTGTCCCGGCGTGGAAGACCATCCCGTCATGGGCCGTGGTCGGCACGACCGACCACGCCATCCCGCTGGCGTTGCAGCTAGCCATGGCCCATAGGGCGCACGCCCATATCACCAGGGTGGACGCGCCGCACCTCTCCATGATCTCCAATCCAGGTACCGTGACGAACGTGATCCTGCGAGCCGTCCGGGCGACCTCCTGACCTGGGCCTTTGGCCTGAGGCAGCAACAGGCACGGTCGACAGAAGATGCCTGCCGCGGGACCTGCGGCAGGCATCACCTGTCGGCGGCTCTTCCCGGAGTCAGGCGGCGGGGCCGATGAGTTCGTTGGCGGCCCACTGCGCCACGTTGGCCGGGTATGGGGGGTGCAGGCCCAAGACGATGTGCGTGAAGCCGGCGTCGATCGCGCTGCGGATCGTGTCCCTCGTGGCGGCGGGCCGGTCGTAGGAGACGGGCAGGATGATCGAGCGGGTGATCGATGCGGGCTCGCGGCCGTACTCGGCGCAGAGGCGGTCGAGCAGTGCGCTGCGGCGGACGGCGTCGTCGAGGCCGCCACCGGGCATGTTCCAGACGTCGGCGTGCTCGGCGGCCACGCGCAGCGTCGGGAGTGAGCGGCCGCCGATCAGGATCGGCGGGTGGGGGCGCTGGAGCGGCTTGGGGTTGCACCATGCCCCGGTGAGCTGGTAGTAAGCGCCGTCGAAGTCGAACGGCTTGTCCTCGGCCCACAACCGCCGGATGATCGTGCACGCTTCGGCGAGGCTGCCCACGGCGTGGGCGGCGTCGTAGTAGGGCAGGCCGTGCGCCTCGTATTCGCGGCGGGCGAAGGAAACGCTCGGCCGTGACCCGGCGCCGATGCCGAACTCCAGCCGGCCGCCGGAGACAGCGTCGACGGTCGCGGCGATCTTTGCCAGCACGGCCGGCGGCCGGAACCGGTTGCTGGTCACCATCACGCCGATCCGCAGTCGTTCGGTCTGCGCGGCGAGGGCCGACAGGAGCGTCCAGCCTTCGTAGGTCGGCCCGTCGAGGTCGCCGAAGATCGGCATGAGGTGGTCATATAGCCAGGCGTGCTCGATTCCGGGGATCGTATCGGCCTCTTGCCAGACCTGCAGGATGTCCCGGTAGCCGACCTGCGACGGGGCGGTGCTGATCCCGAAACGTGGTGCAGCGGTCAGCGCCATCGGCGGGCTCCTTCTCACGATCGTCTGCGTCAAACTCGGCGGGCGCCCGGGCGCGCCCAGGATGCGCCTTCTCCTCCGCCCTGGCATCATCAGCAAGCGGAGCGTTGTTCCGCTCAGCATACGGAGCACCGCTCCGCTTAGCAAGGCCGACGAGGCAGGAAGGCGACGCCGTGTCCGATGCCGATGGAGGAGGCGGGCCGGCGCCCTCGCGCAAGCGGGCCGATGCCCGGCGCAACGAGCAGGCCCTGCTGGAGGCCGCCGCCGCCGTGTTCGTCGCTTCCGGTGTCGACGCGCCGGTGCGTGAGATCGCGGCCAGGGCCGGCGTCGGCATGGGCACCATCTACCGGCACTTCCCCACCCGGGCAGATCTCATCGTCGCGGTCTACCGCCACCAGGTCGAGGCCTGCGCCAGCGCCGGCCCGGCCCTGCTGGCAAACAGCGCCACCCCCTACACCGCCCTGGTCGAATGGTTCGGCCTGTTCGTCGACTTCCTCGTCACTAAGCACGGGCTCGCCGCAGCACTGCAATCCGACGACACGAGCTTCGCGGCACTGCACGCCTACTTCCTCGACCGCCTCGTGCCCGTGTGCGCCGGGCTCCTCGCCGCCGCCACCGACGCCGGCGAGATCCGCCCCGACGTGGGCGCCTATGAGCTGATGCGCGCCGTCGGCAACCTCTGCGCGGGCGTGGGCAACGACTCGCCCTACGACGCCCACCACATGGTCGAGTTGCTCCTCACAGGGCTCGCCCGGCCGAAGGCCACGAACCAAACGCAGGCCAGCCCGGGCAAGAGGCGCCGCCGCACAGAATGACGCCTCTTTGGTCACGTGTTCCAAGCGTTGAGGAACATGGCGTCTTTCGTTGAGACATCTGCCCGGAACATGGGGTGCAGGTCCATCGACGGCGAGTATTTGCTGGCCTCGACCTCGCGGCCCAGCGCCTCGGCCATCGCCCGGACGTGGTGCGGACCGGCGCCGCAGCAGATGCCGACGTAGTTCACCCCCAGGTCACGCGCTTGGAGCGCGAATTGCGCCATCTCGAAGCGCGTGCATCCGAAAGGCTCCAGCGCGAGAGGGAAGGCACGCTGCCCCGGCTCGGATCGGAGGGTCTGCATCGTCAAAGCGGCCGCGTTCGTGCGGTATGGCACCGGCTGGGCGGCGACCGGGCAGTCGACTGCCTCCCGGATCTTCGCTATCAGCGGCATGATCGTCTGCGGCCCGCGGTCGCAGTTCAGCCCCACGACGTCGGCCCCCTCGGCGGCGAGTATGCGGCATGCCTCCACGTAGTCGTAGCCGTCACGTGTCCGATCCGGCTGCGTCGGTGCCAGCGTGACCATCGCTGGCAGGCCCAGCTCCCGAATGACCTCTAGCGCGATCAATGCCTCGCCAAGATAGTCATTGGTCTCGGAGATTACGAAGTCGATGCCCTCCTCCGCCGCCCAGCCCAGTTGCTCGGTATACATGGCGCGGACAGCGTCTTTGGCCCCTGGGACGTCTGGGTCGTAGGCCCAGGTGTTACACACGTTGCCAGCCACCAGGGCATCGCCCTCCTGCGCTGCCTCGCGGGCAATCCGCACGGCGCGCCGGTTCATGGTCTCCAGGTCGCCCTCGCGGCCCACGTGGCGCAGCTTCTCGCGATGCGCATAGTAGGTGAGCGCGACCATCACATCCGAGCCCGCGCGCAGGAACTCCCGGTGCAGTTCGCGCACTGCATCGGGAAAGTCCAGGACCACCTCGGGGACATACGGGCCCGCCTTTATATACCCGCGGCGTTCCAATTCGAATACGTACCCCTCGGCACCGAGCACGGTGCCGCCGCCCTTGAGCCGCTCCACGATCCCCGCCTGAGCACACCCGTTCATGAGACCGTACCTCCCGCCTCGAGTTCGCCAGCCACACCGCAGCCAGCCTCGGCCAGCGGTGCCGCATGATAGGCCGTCACGAGACGCCGACGCTCTGCACGGCAGGCGGTGGGGTGAGCGGGCGGAGTTCGTCGGCATAGCAGACCGACATGCGGCGCATCACGCCGCCGTCATCGATGGTGTATTGGCCGAGCCGCCACAGCGGGGGTGAGTAGGCGTGCAGGGAGATCGTCCGCTCGGCTTCGCCGGTAAGCCGGTGAATGTGGTCAGGCCCGAAGGAGAAGGCGCAGCCGTCGGTGACGACTCGTTGCGCATGCGCGCCGCCGATACGGGGATTGGACTCCACGAGCGCGCCCCGCACCACGTGAACCGCGCCGGATGAGACGTCGTGGTCGTGCCAGCCCGTGTCGTTCCCGGGGGACCAGCAGATGAGCCAGATGTCCACGTACTCGTCGCGGTGGATTGAGGCGAAGTGCCGCCGGCCGCCGGCATAGGTAACTTGATCGCTCCATAGATCCCGGCGGCCAGCCAGGTTCTCGACGAGTTCAGTCAGCTCACGCTGGTCGAGATACCGGGCGGGGAGCACGGAGAAGGTCATTGCTGTCACTCCTCTCCTGGTGGACGGTAAGACCGGGCTGTGGGGACCCGGTCGTCTGAAGCAGCCGCGCCGGGTTTGTCACGCGGATCGCATGGCGGGCTGCATCGCCAAGGCCAAACCCGGAATGCGGCTGCGCATACGGCCGATCCGAGCCAAATACGAGCACATCGACGCCGAGCACGCGGAGTACGGAGTCGACAGCACGGTTGCCGTAGCTGGACGTTTCAACGAATATCCGCGGATCGACAGCACCACGTGCCAGTAGGTCGGCCCCGCCGCGGGCGGCCAGTCGCTCGCCATGCAGCGGCGCGAGACCTGCCAGGGCGGTGAAGCAGATCCGCAGCCGTGGGTAGGCCGGCCGGCCGTAAGCGCGGAACGCGAACCATGCCGCGTGCAGTTGCTGAACGTAGGGGACGAGGGCGGGCCACCATGCCGGGCCACCCGCCATCGCTGCCGCCGCGGGTCCTGGGTGGATGAACAGCGGGAGATCCCGCTCGGCGAGCACGTCAAGCAACGGGCTGCACCAGCGGTATCCGGGCTCGTCAGCGACTGCGGTTGCTGGCAGCTGGAGGCCGACAAACCCCCGGTCCAGCTGCTTGACGAGACTGGCCGCGTCGATCGCCGTCAGGCAGGCTGCGGCCCAGCCGGCGAACGGTGCGCCTAGCTCGCTGACGCCGTCGTGGTAAGCGTCAAGGAGCGACTTCGCGTCCTCAGGCGGCAAGCTCTCGATGCCGAGCGGGCTGGACAGGCCGATGACCACACGGCCAACGCCATCGCGGGCCGCTAGGGCCGCCCGCCGTGCCACGTCGTGGTCCGCCGGATTCACCTGGAAGGGTGGTTCGCCGCGGGTGAGCAACGTCCAGCCGTCCAGCCGCGGTGGCTGTGATCGCCGCCGCAACTCCTCGACGAACAAATCTGGCCAGACATGCTGGTGGATATCGACGTGCACGGTGCCCATCCGCTGATCGCTAGGCCGCCGCCAGGCGGATCACATGGAGGCCAACAGTCCGGTGTGGCACTAACCGATCTGATCACTGAAGCGGTTCACTTATACGCTTCAGTGAACCGCTTCAGTGGCTGCCGCGTCAAGAGCCCGGCCGCCTGCACGCCGCTGGGCCCGGCGGCTGCCACTAGGCTTGACATAGCGCGGCGAGCTAGCAGAGCGGTCGCGACAGCTCGGGTGGTAAACAGCGAACCCTAGGCTGGAGACGGTGCCGCAGCAACGCAAGCGCGCGACAATTCGCCAGGTGGCAGAGGCTACGGGGCTGTCACCTGCGGCTGTCTCCTACGCTCTGCGGGGTGTCCAGACCTCCGAGGAGACACAGGAGCGGGTCCGCCGCGCCGCGGCTGAGCTGGGCTACAACGTCGACCGCATCGCCCGCGCCCTGGCCAGCGGCCGGACCGGGACGGTGGGGCTGCTCTTCGGCTCGCTGGAGGATTTGTGGCAGCAGTTGCTCGGCGTCGGCATGGGCAGCGCGCTGCTGGCCCGTGACCACTACGTCCTCCTGGTGGACGCCGCCGGCGACCCCGAACGCCAGCTCCTCCTCGCAGATCAGCTCCGTGACCAGCGGGTCGATGGTCTCATCGTGCAACCGCTCGACCCATCGGATGAGAGATGGTCACAGCTAGCAGAAAGCCTGCCCATCGTGTCGATCGGTGACGCGCTGCACGGCGGGCAGGCCGCCGGCGAGGTGGTGTTCGACAACCGGTCCGGGGTCACACTTGCGTTGGAGCATTTGCACAAGCTGGGCCATCAGCGGATCGGCGTGCTAACCCCGACCCAGCCAAGCACGCCGGACCGCCCGGCCGACATCTACGTCACCGCAGAAGCCGAGCGGCTCGGTCTCGACGTGAGCATCAGCAGCTCGCCGCTCGCGCTCACGGCAGCAACAGAGGTAGCGCATGAGGTGCTGTCGAAAACGGACCGGGCAACGGCACTGTTCTGCTTCGCGGACTCCATTGCCTACGGCGCCTACGCGGCCGCTCGTGAACTCGGATTGCGCATCCCCGAGCAGGTGTCGATCTCCGGTTACGATAATCACCCGATGTCCGCGCTGCTGACACCGGCGCTCACCACGATGGACTGGAATACCGACAAGATCGTCCGCGCCGCTGTCCGGCTCGTTCTCGCGGCTATCGAGCGAAAGCCCTACCGCCGCCGCACCGTCCAGCCACCGCGCCTGCTTGTGCGCGGCTCCACGGGACCGCCTGCAGCCAGCCGATTAGGGACGGCACGCGACCGCCCGGGCTAAGAAGCTGGGCTGGCTTCGGGCATGACGGCACGGCCATGGCCGGCGAACTGCCTGTCGTCGGCGTAATCGCAGGTGCCCTCGGCCTGGAACTGGCGGGCGGCACGCACGACCTCGGCGCCGAGGGCGCGCAGTTGCCCGGCGATGGCCTCGTCGGCCAGCTGCCCATCCGGGTCAAACGATCGCCACGCCTGTGGCACGGGCAGCACCAGCGGAACGCTCCAGCCGCGCAGCGCGCGGACGATGAAGTCCATCGAGTTGACCGCCTGCAGCCCCTGCACCCCGCCAGCGGTGGAAACCAGCCCGACCGGCTTGTTCGACAGATAGGGCGGATCACGCTCGGCCAGCAGGATCAGCCAGTCGAGGGCGTTTTTGAACGAGCCGCTGACCGAGCCGTGGTAGGTCGGGCTGGACCAGATCATCGCATCACACCGGTACACGGCATCGGCGAACTCGTGCGCGCCCGCGGGGATCGCGTGCTCGGCGGTGTACAGCGGCAGGCCCAGGTCACGGACCCAGATCAGCTGAGTCTCGGCCCCGGCCGCGGCCGCCCCCTCCAATGCCACCTTGAGCGCGGTGAGGCTGGCGGAGGCGGCTCGCAGCGAACCGCCCAGGCCCACCACACGCACCGGTCTGACCACGGCGTCTCCCTCTAGTGAACCCGGGTTACCTGAGCGTACGCTCGCCACGGCCCCCGCGCCTAGCTGCCTGCTGGAAGGCGACCGGGCAGGCGAGATGGGGCACCGGAGTTTGGAGGAGCGCCGGCCGTCGTGCCGGGATGAGGTCGCGAGGCCCGGTGATGAAGGTCGCGGCCAGCACCGCGGCGCAGGCGAACGCCGCCGCGCAGATCCAGCTGATCTGGGCGAAGCTGACCCGGAACTGCACCGGGTCGGTGTAGGCCGCACCGGTGAGGCCGGTAATGGGCGGCAGCGCGGCGATCCAGAGCAGGCCCGCGACCCGCGCCACGGCGTTGTTCACCCCGGAGGCCAGACCGGCCAGGGAGTCCGGGGCGGAGTTCATCGCGCTGGCGATCAGGGGTGGCAGGAGGGACGCCAGGCCAAGGCCGAACAGCAAGGCCACCGGCAATACGACGGTCCAGTAGCTGGCCTGAGGGCCGATGCGCACGGCGAGCATGGCCGCAGCCGTGCACAACAGGCAGCCCGCCACTAGTTGCGGCCGGGGACCGATTCGCTGAGCCAGCCGGCCGCTGGCTCCCGACAGCAGCAAGGTCACGACGGTGACCGGCACCAGTGCCGAGCCCGCCACCACCGGGCTATACCCGGCGATGATCTCCAGGGCGGGGATGAAGACGAAGGCGAAGCCGCCGAGGGCGCCGTTGACAACGAAGGTGACGGCATTCGCGGCGCGGAACTGCGCCGGCCGGAAGATCGCCGGCGGGAGCATGGGATGGCTCCCGCGCCATTCGGCGACGGCGAAGGTGGCCGAGGACAGGAGGGCCAGTACCGCGGCAATGGCGAACCCCGGCGAGCTGACGCCCCCGCTGGGCAGGACGATGATCGCGTAGGTGATCGTGGCCAGCGCGGCGGCGCCGGCCAGCGCGCCGCGCCAGTCGGCGCTCCCGGACGACGTGCCCCGGGATTCGGGGACATGGCGCAGCGTAATCCACGCGACCGCCGCGGCGACCGGGACGTTGATCAGGAAGATCCACCGCCAGCTCCCGGCTTCCAGCAGCCACCCGCCGATGAAAGGCGCGACCGCGGCGGACACCCCGCTGAATCCGGCCCATGTCCCGATCGCATGCGTGCGGTCGCCGGGCTGGAAGGCCGCCTCGATGATCGCCAGGCTGGCCGGTGTCATCAGCGCGCCGCCGACACCCTGGACGGCTCGCGCGGCGATGAGCCAGCCGATACCGGGCGCGGCCGCACACAGCACCGACGCCACGGTGAACCAGCCCAGTCC
>Ga0207664_10000724_pt1 | contig 22459 bp, 22 predicted proteins | sample LARL83metaG_FD_184349 | JGI IMG/M metagenome (GOLD analysis project Ga0207664, IMG submission 184349) | Corn, switchgrass and miscanthus rhizosphere microbial communities from Kellogg Biological Station, Michigan, USA - LAR L8-3 metaG... | ecosystem: Host-associated > Plants > Roots >... | reverse complement strand
CCAGGGCGGCGTCGAGCGGCGGCTGCCTCGCCTCGGCGGTGGCCGGGATCTGGGGCAGGGCCTCCATCAGGTCAGGGGCTGCAGCGCCGCCCCGCAGTTCGAGCAGAACTTGCCCTCGGCGACGTCGGCGCCGCAGGCGGCGCACTTCACCGTCGCCGGCGCAGCGGCGGCCGGCTGGTCCGTGCCCGGGATCAGCTTGCCCGCGGCCAGCCCGACTCCGAGAGCCGCGGCCCCGGCGACCCCGCCGCCGCCGTGCGCGGCGCCTTCACCGATGCCCTCGAGGGCTTCGGCCGCGGCCGCCTGCTGGAAGCCGCCCGCCAGCTTCGAGTACTGGACCTGGGCGAGGTAGCGCTTCAGCTGCTCCTCGTCCTCCGGCTTGATCGTGATCGTGAAGTTCCCGAGCCGTGCGACCTGCAATCCGTAGGCCGCCACCGCCAGCTGCGCCGCCGCCAGGGTCTCCTGCTCGATCTGGGGCGTGTGCGCGGCCAGGCCCAGGATCGGCCAGGACTGCGCCATGATGTCGCCGACCAGCACGGTCCGAAACGCCTTCATCAGCTGGTCGCGAGCCCAGTCGGTGACCTCGTCGTTGGCTCCCAGGTCCTGCGTCCCGACCAGCTTCACCACCAGCGTCGCGGGGTCGGAAACCTGCAGCGAGTACTCGCCGAACGCCCGGAGGCCGACGCCCAGCTGCGTCTGCGGGTCGACGACGTTGTCGACGGCGCCGCCGAACGGCAGGTTGGGGAACTCGCGGGTGGAGACGAAGTAGAGCTCGGTCTTGAAGAACTGGCCGCCTGTCAGCTGGTCGACGAGGTTGCCGAGGAACGGGACCTCGGAGCTGTCGAGCACCGACACGCCCGGTGCGAGCACGCCGGCGACCTGCCCGGAGCGGAAGAACACGGCCTGCTCGTCGGCCTCAACGGTCAGGCGCGTCTGGCGCCGGATGTTCTCGTCCGGCCACTTGAAGACGATCCGGTCCTTGAACTCGTCAGGCCGGGCGATGAACTCGCGCTGCACGTTGCCGATCAGGCTCATTGGCTCCTCCCTCGTTCCTCGCCGCTGCGCGGCGGCAGAAGGGTACTACGCTCCCTCCTCGATGCCAACGCTCGCCGCTCTGGCCCTTCTGCTGTTGACGACCTTCCTCCCGGCCCCGGCCCCGGGGTGGCGCGTGGCGGCGTCGCTACCCGGCGTCTTCGACGTCGCGGGTCCGCGACCGGACGGGCAGCTGGTCGTGGCGGGTTCGCAGGGCCTCTGGCTACTCGACCCCAGCTCGGGCACCACCCGGCGCTTCGCCCCCGTCTACGGCGCGACCGGCGGGTCGGAGGCCTACATCGCCGTCGCACCTTCCGACACGGGCTGCTTCCCGGCCGGCGACGTCTATGCGCTCTCGGCGAGGGTCAAGGGCGGCGTGACCCGCATTGCCGCGAACGGCGACGTGCATCCCCTGACCGTGGTGCAGAAGGTCGACGGCCTGGGCGGCATCGTGTTCGACAACGTCGGCCGGTTCCAGCACCGCCTGCTGGTCTTCGGCGGGCACGGCGGAAAGACGACTGTTGCCGCGATCGACTGCACGGGCAAGGTCTCCGTGATCACGACTCAGGCGCACGTCGCCGAAGGCGGCCCGGCGGTGGCGCCCGCCGGCTTTGGGGCTTTCGGGGGCTCGTTGGTCCTGACCGACGAGCTGTCGGGCAGTGTGTTCGCGGTAACGGCGAGCGGCTCCATCCTCTCGATTGCGACGCCGAAGCTCGCCCACGGGGGTGATATCGGCGTCGAGGGGGCAGGCTTCGTGCCGCCCGGGGACGTCGCCTCTGACGAGGCACTCTTCGCCGATCGGGCCACGCCTGGCAGCCCGCACCCCGGCAGCGATTACCTGCTGGCCGCCCCCGGAGACTTGCTGGTGAATTCAGGAGTCCGCGCGGGCGACCTCCTCGTCGCCACCGAAGGGGGAGCCGGACTCGACGCGATCCGGTGCGCGTCAACAAACTGCGAGGTCATCGCCGTGATCCCCCCGAACGCAGGCTCACACGGCGAGGGCCACGTCCTGGTTCTAACCCGTCAGACGTCCAGCCGAGCGCCGAGCGTGCTCTTTGGGGCGGCCCCGATCCCACCACGGACGCCGTTCCCGGGGCTGCAGGTGGCGCTGCTGGCGTTGATCGCGATCGCGATCGGGCTGCTCGCCGTCCGGATCAGGGCGCGTCGAGGAAGTAGATCCGGGCCTCCGTGATCCTGCCGCCCGCCAGCTCGTAAACCACGCAGAGCGGGACGCTGACCTCGGCGCCGTCGCTCTGACGGCGGCCGCGGAAGTCGTACTCCAGAGTCGCGGTTCCCGCCCCGATCACCCGGTGACGCTCCACCGCCCGGGCGTCATAGAGGACGTTGTACAGCCTGTCGAGCGTGGCGCCGATGGCCTCGCGGCCGCGCCAGACCTCGCCAGTGCCCATCTCGCGGTAGACGGCGTCCTCGGCCACCCGGTCCAGGCCCTCGTGGCCGAGGTAGGCGTCGAGCGCCGCCTCCGTCTCCGCCGGCGTCATATCGCCCCGGTCGGCGCCTCTTCCGCAGCCACTTCGGCGGCCTGCTCGGCGGCCTGCTCCGCGCCAGCTTCCGGGGCCGCGTCTCCGGCGGCCGGCTTGGAGGGCCGCCGGCGTGAACGGCGCGCGGGCTTGCGCGCGGCGTCGCCGGAGGCTGCGGGGGTTTCGAAGCTCGCCAGCGCCGCCTTGGCCGCCTCCTGCTCCGCCTGCTGCTTGGTGGCGCCGTGGCCGGTGCCGAGCGGGTTGGCGCCGGCGTAGACGACCGCCGTGTACTCGCGCCGGTTGTTGGGGCCGCGCGCCGCGGCGCTGTCGTAGACGGGCGTCTGGCCGAAGCGGTCCTGCGCCACCTGCTGCAGCCGCCCCTTGAAGTTCTCGTCCATCACCGGCTGCGAGAGCTGTCGGAACCGCCCGAGATAGAAGTGATAGGCGACGTCATAACCGGCGTCGAGGAACACCGCGCCCAGCACCGCTTCGAAAGCGTTGGCCAGCAGCGAGCGTATGCCGCGGCCGCCGCCCTTCAAGATCCCGCGGCCGAGATAGAGGTAGTCGCCGATGCCCAGCTCGTCGGAGAGCTGCGCCAGGGTGTTGGTGTTCACCATCGCCGAGCGCGTCTGCGTCATCTCCCCCTCTCGAGCCGAGGGGTCGGACTTGTAGAGATACTCCGCCGTGATCAGCTGGAGCACCGCGTCGCCCAGGTACTCGAGGCGCTCGTTGTCACGCGGGAAGACGTTCGGGTTCTCGTTGGCGAACGAGCTGTGTGTCAGAGCTTCCTGCAGCAGCGTCTCATCGCGGAAGGCGATGCCGATTTTCTGCTGCAGCTCCTGGAGATTTCCGTCCGGCCCCTCGGGGTCCGAGCGGCGCGAGCGCGCTATGAGCCGGCCTTCTCCTGGATGTACTCCCAGGCCTGGCCTACAGTCGTGATCTTCTCCGCGTCCTCGTCCGGAATCTCGAGGCCGGTGTTCTCTTCGAACGCGTAGATGAGCTCCACGAGATCAAGGGAATCGGCGTTCAGGTCCTCCTGAAAGGAGGCATCCATCGTCACCTGCTCGGGCTCGCAGCCGAGGCGCTCGACGATGATGTTCTTGAAGTCGTCCCACGTGAGCTTCTGGTTCTCCAAACCGCGTTCCTCCAATTGGCCGGGAAGTCGCTGACTACTGTAGCAGGGCCGTTCTGGCATCCTCGGCGCTCGCCACGTTGAGCGTCGGGACGCCGGGATCGAGTTCGCGGAGCATACCTGTGAGCGCCCGTTTCGGCCCCACCTCGACGTAGGCGTCCACGCCGAGCCGCTTCAACGCCGCGATGCAGTCCGCCCAGCGGACCGGCGAGTACAGCTGCCGTTCGAGCGTCTCGGCGATGGTGCCGGCATCTCCATAGGGCTCCGCGTTGACGTTGGCCACCACGGGCAGCCTGGGGTTCGACCATTCCAGGCCCTGCAGAGCCTCCCGCAGCCGCGCCGCCGCTGCGCGCATCAGCGGCGTGTGAAAGGCGGCACTGACGTTGAGCGGCACGATCCGGCGGGCTCCCGCCTCGCGGAGGCGCTCGGTGGCCTGCTCGACGCCGTCCACCGTGCCCGCGATGACCGTCTGGGTCGGCGTGTTGAAGTTGGCCGGCCACACCCCCTCCACTCCGGCAAGCTCGGCGCGGATCGCCTCGGGGTCGAGTCCCAGGACCGCTGCCATCGTGGAGGTGCCCGGGGGCGCCGCCTCCGCCATGGCGCGGCCTCGCTCGACAACCGCTTTGATCGCGTCTTCGGGGCTGATCGCGCCGGCGAGCACCAAGGATGCGTACTCACCCACCGAGTGGCCCGCGGTGGCGATCGGCCGGAACTCCTCGCCGCGGCGGCCGAACAGCGCGCCGAGGCCGATGCAGGTGAACGTGAGGGCGGGCTGGGCGTTCTGCGTCAGCCGGAGCTCGTCCTCGCCGGCGTCCGTCAGCAGGTGCCTGAGGTCGATCCCGGCCGACTCGGCGCAGCGGTCGCAGAGCGCGCTCCAGCCTTCGTCCTGGAGGAGGTCGGCACCCATGCCCGGCTCCTGCGAGCCCTGGCCGGGGAAGAGGAAGGCGAGTTTCGCCGCTATTCGGTCTTCAGGATCTCCCGACCCGCGTAGAAGCCGCAGTTCGGGCAGATGGTGTGCGGGCGCCGCGCGTGACGGCACTGCGGGCAGGCCTGCAGCTGCACCAGCCCGAGAGCGAGATGCGAGCGCCGGCGCCCTTTGCGCCCCTTTGAGAGCTTTACCTTCGGAAGTCCCATGGCGGAACTCGAAGTCTACTAGAAGAGATGTGTGAGCCAGCCCTTCAGCGGCTTCCGGCCACCCGGGTCCGAGTGCTCCGGCAGCAGGTCCCGCACGGTGGCCTGAGCCAGCTCGGTCAGCGACTCCGGCGTATGGCCCACGGGGTCAAGGGGCGGCCCGATGCGCATCTCGATCGTCTTGCCGAGCCAGACCTCCTGGGTCCCCGCAAGGCCGACCGGCACTACCGGGACGCCGGCCTTGATCGCGAAATGGGCGAAGCCGCGGCGAAACGGCAGCAGCTCGCCCTCGGCCTTGCCGTAGTTGCCCTCGGGGAAGATCGCAACCGCGCCGCCCAGCTCGAGGCAGCGGTCGACGTGGCGGTAGAGCGAGGGGTCGCCGTGGTGGCCGCGGTCGACCGGGACGTAGCCGCCGGTGGCGCGGACCAGGTACCACTCGACGGGACGCTTCACCAAGCCCTCCGGATCGCCCAGGAAATGAATTCTCGGCTCGATCGGGAACTTCAGCAGCAGCGACACCCAATCCACCCAGCCGAGGTGGTTGGCGATCACCACGTAGGGCCGGTGGCGGGGCACGTTCTCACGCCCCGTGACGTGGAATCGGAAGAGCAGGTGTGCCAGCGGGACGGCCAGCAGCCGCACTGCGCGATAGGGCGTGTTGGCGCGGGGCGAGACCGGCAGGAGGTCCGCCGCCGGCGGCCCGCTCGTTAGGCCTCGGCCTCGGCCGGCTGCTGGGTCTCCTCGGCGGCACCGGCACCCGATTGCAGCGCCTCCACTCCGCGCCGGACGGTGGCCAGCGTTCGGGAGAGGTGCGCCTCTAGCTGCTGCAGCTGTTCCAGCGCGTAGGCCTCCGCCTCCCGGATCACCTGCTCAGAACGCGTCTGCGAATCGCGCAGCAGCTGCTGCGACTGGCGCTCGGCCCGCTTCATCACCTCGGAGTCGGTCACCGCCTGCTCCGCCCGCTCGTTCGCCATGGCGACGATGCGCGACGCCTCGGCGTGCGCCTCCGAGATCAGGCGTTGCTGCTCCTGCACCGTCCAGTTCGCCTGCTTGATCTCTTCGGGCAGGTTGAACCGCAGCTGGTCCAGGAGGTCCATGACCTCGTCCTCGTCGACCATCACGTGCGTCGAGAAGGGCACGTGGCGGGCGTGGTGGACCAGGTACTCGAGCCGGTCGAGGATCTCGTCGACTTTTATTCGAATTTCTCCTTCAGCCGGCGGGCCACGGCAGGTGGCACGAATTCTCCCACTTCGCGCCCGTAGCTGGCGATGTCCTTGAGGATGCTGGAGCTGACGAAGATGTGGGCGAAGCTCGAAGGCAGGAAGATGGTGATCAGGTCGGGGGCCATCTTCCGGTTCATCAGCGCGAGCTGAAGCTCCGCGTCGAAGTCCGAATAAGCGCGCAGCCCGCGCAGGATCGCCGAGGCACCCTTGCGATGCCCGAAGTCGACCGTCAGCCCCGTGAAGGCCTCGACCTCGACCCGCCCATTCTCCTGAGCCGCCTCCTTGATCATCTCGACCCTCTCTTCGACGGTGAACAGCGGCTGCCGCTTGTCAGGGTTGGCGAGCACGCCGATCACGACGCGGTCGAAGAGGGTCAGACCGCGCTCGAGCACGTCGAGGTGCCCGTTCGTGAAGGGGTCGAAGCTGCCCGGGTAGACGGCAATTTTCATGTTGATGGCGCTTCGTAGATGCGGAGCTGGCTGTCACCGTAGCGGCGCGCACGCAGCTCCCGCAACCGCGAGAGCTCCGGCACCCTGGTGTGCGTCCCGATCTCGGCGACGACGAGGGCCCCCGCGCCGGCCCGGCGATCGAGCTCCCGGAGGGCGAGCGCCGCCGAATCGTCGGCGTAGGGCGGGTCGAGCAGGATCACCGAGGCGGCCGCGACCTGCTCGGAGTGGCTGCTCAGCCAGCGCAGGGCGTCGGTGCGAACGATTTCGGCGCGCGAGGCGTAATCGAGCTCGTCCAAGTTCCGGCGCAGGATGCTAGCAGAGCTCTCCGCCCGCTCCACGAACGTCACCTGGGCGGCGCCCCGTGAGAGCGCCTCGATCCCCAGGGCGCCGGAGCCCGCGAAGAGGTCGATCACCGCGGCGTCGTGAATGGCCGCGCCGAGGATGTTGAAGATCGCCTCCACCACCTGGCCCGAACTGGGCCTGATGCCGCGCGGCGCGTGGAGCACCCGGCCCCGCGCCTCACCGCCATGGACTCGTAGTGGCAATCAGTCCGCGAACTGGGCGGGGCGCCGGTCCCGCCAGGGGCGCGCCTCCTCGAGCTGCGCCGCCGCCCCGAAGACGACGTCCTCGCCCCGCGGCGGCCCGACGAGCTGGACGCCGATCGGCAGGCCGTCCGAGCTCATCGCGATCGGCACACTGATCGCCGGCTGGCCCGTGCAGTTGAAGGGCTGTACGAAGGTGATGAACTCGAGGAAGTGGCCGGTCGCCTCCTCCGGCGTCCGGCCGAGCTCGCCGTTGCCCGGAGCGGTGCGCGGGATCGTCGGGGTGACGAGCAGGTCGTGGTCGCCCCACCAGGCGATCGCCTCTCGCGAGAGGCGGTGCATATTCGCCTCGGACTTGACGTAGTCGGCAGCCAGCAGGCTCGGCGCAAGCAGGAAGCCGAGCGCGTTGAAGGGGTCGAGCTCCCCGTTGGGATCGACCGGCATCAGTCCCGTCGCGCCGATCACCAGCGCGGCCATGACGTCGCGGAAACCGAGCAGGTCGGGACCGCCCTCGTCGACCTGGTGCCCCAGCTCGGAGAGCAGCTCCGCTGTCGCCTCGACGGCCTGCGCTACCTCGGGCATGACGTCCGTGCCCTTAGTGGTGAAGCCGACCCGGAGCTTGCGGCCGTTCGCCCTGGCCATGCCGACGTAGTCGGACGCGGGCTCGGTCCAGTAGGGATCGCCGGGGTCGTGGCCGACGGACGCCTGCAGCCCGGCCGCGCAGTCCGCGACCGTGCGGGCGAGGACGCCGTTCATCGCCAGCCCGGCCCACATCTCACCGTGGTAGGGCGCTTCGGAGATCAGGCCGCGCGAGGGCTTGATGCCGACCAGGCCGTTGCACGCGGCCGGGATGCGGACGGAGCCGCCGCCGTCGTGGCCGTTGCTGATCGCGCAGAGCCCCGCCGCGAGCGCCCCGCCGGCGCCGCCGCTCGAGCCCCCGGTGTTGTGGTCGAGGTTCCAGGGGTTGTGCGCGGTGCCGTGCAGGCCGTGCTCGGTGACCGGCCGGGAGCCGAATTCGGACATCGTGGTGATGCCGAGGATCGGCAGCCGCTCCTCCTTCAGCCGCTTGGCGATGAAGGAGTCCGCCGGCGCCATCAGCTCGCGCATCTGGAAGGCCCCGAAGGTCGCCGCATGCCCCTCCAGCGGTTCCTCCGCCTTCAGCGAGACCGGGACGCCGTTCAAGACGCCGCCATCGTCGGTGTGCGCCTCGGCGTCGTCCGCCATCTGCAGTGCGAGGTCGGCGGTGACCTCCCAGTAGTGGTTCAGCTTCGGGTTGTGCCGCTCGATGCGGTCGAGGTACATCTCCACCAGCTCGCGCGGGCGGACCTCGCGGCGGCGGATCGCCGCCGCCTGGTCAAGGGCTGAAGTGAATGGGTCCATCGGCCACGCTCCCGATCTGAGCCGGCCGGTAGGGCGCTCTGGCCAGGGCCTGCTCGAAGTCCCGAGCACGCTCCGGAGGAATGGCCACGAGCAGGCCGCCGGAGGTCTGGGCGTCACTCATCATGACCTGTTCGGTGAGGCTGAGGCTTCCCCACTCCACCCGCCCGGCGGCCGCCTCGTGGTTGCGCCTCGTGCCACCCGGGACGATGTCCTGCCGGGCCAGGTCCCACGCCCCCTCGAGGACCGGGACGGCGCTCAGCCGGATCTCGGCGCCGACACCCAGCTCGAGCAGGTGTCCGGACAGCCCATAGCCCGTCACGTCGGTCGCCGCGGTGGCACCGGCGGCGACCATGGCTATCGCGGCATCGCGGTTCAGGTGCGTCATCAGGGCGATCGCCTCCCGCTCCAGCTCCGCCGGGCAGAGACCGCGCTTGATGGCGGTCGCGATCACGCCGCTGCCCAGCGGCTTCGTCAGGTAGAGCAGGTCGCCCGGCCGCGCGCCGCTGTTCCGCACGATGCGATCCGGGTGGACTTCGCCGGTGACGGCGTAGCCGAGCTTGGGCTCGGGGTCGTCGATACTGTGACCGCCGACGACCGGGACGCCCGCCTCGGCCAGCTTGGCCGCGCCGCCGGCCACCATGCGCTCCAGCAGGCCGGAGTCGAGCTTCTCGCGCGGAAACGCGACCAGCCCGAGCGCGAAGAGCGGCGTGGCTCCCATCGCGTACACATCGCTCAGGGCGTTGGCGGCCGCGATCGCTCCGAAGTCTCCCGGGTCGTCCACGATGGGCGTGAAGAAGTCGACCGTCGACACGATGGCGCGATCAGGCGCGACCTGGTAGACGGCTGCGTCGTCACGCCGGGCGGCGCCCACCAGGACGTGCTCGTTCGTCACGGCCGGGAGTGCTTCCAGAACCTGCCCTAGCTCCACCGGGCTGAGCTTGCAGGCTCAACCGGCGCCGTGGCTGAAGCGCGTGAGCCTGAGCTGGCTGTCCATGGCGAGATCCTAGGGTTCCGGCGGCGGGTGGAAAGGCTGGAGCTTGGCGACGTCGTCCTCGGTCAGGTGGGCGAACAGGGCCATGTCGTCGGCGCGGTCGAGGAAGCGCACCGGCAGTACAAGCGGCTCCGAGAAGAACTGATGCGGGCGCAGCACGACCCCAATCAGCTCGCCGCCGTCGTAGATGAGGTCTTCGACCTTTCCCAGCCGATGACCCGTTGTGCCCAGCATCACGTTCTCGCCGCTCTCGACCTCGATCTCGCCGGCCTGCTTCGCCGCCGACTCCTCCGCGCCTCGGATGACCGGGCCGCCGGCTAGCATCGTCGCTGCCGCCTGCGCCAGCTGGCCCGCCGGGACGGGGTGGAAGTGGATCGAGAGGTAGGGCGGCAGCCTGCGCGCCTGGGCGGCGGTCAGGTTGAGATCGACCCGCTCGTGAGCCGCGTCGCGCACGGCGTCGATCGGAACCACGAGGTCGTTGCAAAGCAGCGCGGTGCCCGGGCTCAGCAGCTTGCCGTTGAAGGTTCGCGACACCTCCACGATGATCCCGCGCAGGTCGAACCCTTCCTCCTCGACGATCACCCGGTGCAGCGAGCCCGCGTGCAACCCGTCACTCGTGTAGACCGGCGCCCCGAGGTGCAGGTCCTCGACTGTGTACCGGCTCATCGAAGCTCCGCCGGGAGCCGCCAGAAGAAGTGCAGCAGCATCTCGATGCCGCGGTGGAAGTGATCGATGGCGAGGTTCTCGTCCGGCGAGTGCACGGCGCAGTCGAACTGCGAGAACCCGCTGCACACGATCGGCGCGTCGACGTGGTTGACGAAGTCGATCGCCACCGGGACGCTGTAACCCGCCCGCACCTTCAGCGCCTGCTTGCCGAACGCGGCTTCAAAGGCCGACGCGGCGGCCCGCAGCGGCGCATGGTCGGTGCCGAAGCTCGCGGCCGGCGCCGCCGAACCGGACTTGCGGACCTCGATGGTGACGCCCGGGGTGCGAAGCTCATCGACCCGCCGCGCCAGCGCCGCGAAGATGACCTCCGGGTCCTGGTCGGGCACCAGCCGCATGCTCAGCTTGGCGCCGGCCTCGGCCGGGATCACCGTCTTCTCGCCCTCGCCGCTGAACCCGCCCCAGATGCCGTGGCAGTCCAGCGTGGGCCGCGCCTGCAGCCGCTCGACCGCCGACCAGTCCGGCTCGCCTTCGAGTGCCGCCGCACCGATCAGGCCGGCGAAGACGCCCTCGATCTCGGACCAGTCCGCCCACTCCTGACGCTCCGCTACCGACGGCGGGATCGCTGCGTCATAGAAGCCGGGGATCGTGACGCGCCCGTCGGCGTCCTTCAGTCCCGCAATGACGCGCGCCAGCGTGTTGATCGGGTTCGGTGCGGCGCCGCCGAACTCGCCGGAGTGCAGGTCAACACGCGGCCCTTGTGCGCTCAGCTCGACGTACAGGATTCCGCGCACGCCGGTCACCAGCGCCGGCGCGTCGAAGATGAAGCCGCCGTCCCAGATCAGCACCGCTTCGGTGTCGAGCCCCGCCCCGCGCTCGCGAAGGTAGGCCGGGAGCACGGGCCCGCCTCCCTCCTCTTCCCCCTCGATCAGGAAGCGCAGGTTCACCGGCGGCCCGCCGGCCGCGATCGCGTGCGTCGCTGCGCACAGGGCGGCGAAGTGGTTGCCCTTGTTGTCGGCGGCGCCGCGGGCGAAGACCCGGCCGTCGCGCACGTCGGCCTCGAAGGGTGGGGTGGTCCAGAGGTCGAGCGGGTCGGCCGGCTGCACGTCGTAGTGGCCGTAGATCGTGACCATCGGCGCGTCGGGACCGGCTCCTCGCCACTCGGCCGCGATCAGCGGCATGCCGAGTTCGCCGCCCCAGAGCTCCGCGTCGAAGCCGGCGTCGCGGAGCCCCTCGGTCAGCCAGTCGGCGTTGGTGAGCGCGGCGTCGCGGCCCGAAGGCTCCATCGCGACCGACGGGATGCGCAGCTCCGCGCAGAAATCGCTGAGGTCGGCGTTGCGCTCGGCGCGGGCGCGTTCGAGGGCGGCTTCAAGGCTCACGAGATCACAGCTTGCCGGAGTCGCGCCTCGACCGCGGCGCGCAGGGCCGGCTGGCGTTCGAGCTCGGGGTCGGCCGCCAGGACCGCCTCGGCCTCCTGCCGCACCTCGCTCAGCAGCTCGGGATCGCGCAGCGCGTCCATGCCTAGGTCGGTCAACCCGTGCTGGCGAGCGCCCATCAACTGGCCGATACCGCGGATCTCCATGTCGGCGCGGGCCAGGCGGAAACCGTCGTGCTCGCCCGCGACCAGCTGCAGTCGGTGCAGGGCGTCCTCGCTGGGGTCGTCGGCGAGCAGCAGGCAGTAGCTCTGGTGCGCTCCGCGTCCGACCCGGCCGCGGAACTGGTGCAGCTGGGCGAGGCCGAAGCGGTCGGCCCCTTCGATCAGCATCACCGTCGCGTTGGGCACGTCCACGCCGACCTCGACCACCGCCGTCGCCACCAGGATGTCCGTCTCGCCGGCGGCGAACGCGGCCATGGAGGCGTCCTTCTCCTTCAGGCGGCCGTGCACCAGGCCGAGCCGGAGGTCCGTGAACACCTCGGTCCGCAGCCGCTCGAACTCGGCCGTCGCAGCCTTCGCCTGCAGCTTGTCCGACTCCTCGACCAGCGGGCAGATCACGAAGGCCTGGCGCCCCGCCGCAACCTCCGTCCGCACCAGGTCGTAGGCGCGCTGCCGCGCCTCCGGCTCCACGACCTGGGTGTCGATCGGGGTCCGCCCCGGGGGCAGCTCGTCGAGGAATGAGAGCGCCATCTCGCCGTAGAGCGCCAGCGCCAGCGTGCGCGGGATCGGCGTCGCGGTCATGGCGAGGAAGTGCGGCCGGCCGCGGCCTTTCTCGCGCAGCAGCTCGCGCTGCTGGACGCCGAACCGGTGCTGCTCGTCCACGATGGCGAGCCCGAGGTCGGCCATCTCGACGTCTTCCTCGATCAGCGCGTGAGTGCCCACGACCAGCGCACAGTGGCCTGACGCGGCGGCGGTGCGGACGCGGCGGCGCTCCGCAGCCGGCAGACCGCTGACCAGGAGCTCGACGGTCAGGCCAGGAAGAGACTGCTCCAGGTAGGCGCGGAACTTATGCAGGTGCTGCCGCGCGAGGATCTCCGTCGGCGCCATGACGATGGTCTGGAACCCGGCGGCGTGGGCCATCGCGGCCGCCGCGGCGGCGACGGCGGTCTTGCCGGAGCCGACGTCGCCGTTCAGGAGGCGGTTCATCGGCTGCTCGCGCTCCATGTCCTGGAACACGTCCCAGGTGGCCTTCCGCTGCGCGTTGGTGAAGGCGAAGGGCAGGCCGGCTTTGAAGGCCTCGATCACCTCCTGGCGGTAGTGGATCGGGCGCGCCACCTCGTCTTCCAACCCCCGGCGCATGAGCACGAAGGCGGCCTGGAACTCGAAGAGCTCCTGGAAGGCGAGCCGGCGCTTGGCCTCCTCCCAGTCGGCCTCGGATCGCGGTTGGTGGCCCTGGCGGATCGCCTCGGCGAGCGGCATCAGACCGTGATGCCGCCTCACGTCGTCCGGCAGCGTCTCCTCGAGCTCCTCCGCCACGGGGAGCGCGGCCGCGACCCACTCGGCCAGGCGCGCAGAGGAGAGGCCGGCCGTCTCGTGGTACTTGGGGATGAGCTCCCCGACACGGCGGGTGATGGTGCCACCGACCTTCTCGTGGTGAGGGTTCCGCATCTCCAGACCGCCTCGGTAGCCGAGGACGACCTGCCCGGCCACAGCGATCCTCTCGCCGGCGCGGTACCTGTAAGCCAACCGCGGCTGGTGGAACCAGACGACGCTCAGCACCTGGCCCGCCGCGTCGCGGATCTCGGCCTTGGCCATCTTGATCTTCTGGTAGCGGGCGCCTTCGGCCCGAATCGACTTCACCGTGCCGACGAAGGTCGCCTGCTCCCCGGGCCGGAGCTCGGACAGCAGTTCGACGCGGACGTAGGGCTCCCAGCGGAACGGCAGGTTCAGCAGCAGGTCGCGGACCGTCGCGATTCCGACCTTGTTGAGCAGCTTCTCGAACTTCTCGCCGACGCCTTTCACGTCGCGCACCGGGGACTCCGGTGTCAGGCGGCCTGCGCCCTGGATGACCTTCAGCTGTGGCCGCGCCATTTGCGCCGGTAATCCTAGGCCGGGGGTCGAAGCACCTTTACCGCCAGCGGCGGCAGCAGCACCAGCACGGCCAGCGTCGCGAAGGCCAGGTCGGCGCCGCTCCAGAGGCCGAACTCCCGGACGATCGGGACGGGGCTCACGGCGAGCAGCAGGAAGCCGAGCACCAGCGCGGCGGCCGACGCGATGATCGCGGGCCCCACCCGGCGAGAGGCGATCGCGGCACAGTTGACGGCGTCCTCGGCGCCGGCCGCCAGCTCCTCGCTGTAGCGCGCCAGCCAGAGCACGCTGAACTCGGTGGCGAAGGCGACGACCACCCCGGCCAGCAGGACCGTCACCGGGTTCGCATGGACGTGGCTGAGCCAGAGCACGCCGGTCGCCCAACCGGCGGCGACCGTCGCCGGCACCACCGCCAGCAGCGACCGCCGCAGGCTGCGATAGGCGATGAGCAGGACGGCGAGCACCAGCCCGATCGCGAGGAGGTTGAGCTGGACGTCCTCGGCACGCAGCGCGTCGAGGGCCGTCGCCGCGACGACTGCGAGGCCCGCCGGGAAGACGGTGAACCCGGCCGGCGGCGAGGAGACCTGCTGGATGCGCTGCAGGAGCTCCGCGTCCTGCTGCACCGAGGTGATCTGCGTCTGCCCGAACACGATCCGCGAGATCTTGTGGTCCTTCGTGACGACGGCCTGGCTGAAGTAGGCCGGCAGGTTCTGCAGGATCGCCGTGGTGAGCTTCTGGTCGGGGACCGCGTGGGTCGGGCTGAAGGAGTCCAGGAAGTAGGGCACGCTGTTCACCAGGCGCAGCTGGCCGTCCGACCTGGCCACGGCCTGCTGGCCGGCCTCCTGCTGCCACTGGATCACGTCCTGGCGCGTCACGTCGGGGCCGGTCACGACCAGGTCCAGCTCGCCGGCCAGCCCCGTCGCCTTCTGCACCGCCAGTGCCTGCTTGACGGCCGGGTCGCCGGCCGGCATCAGGTGCTGGAGGTCGGTCTCGATCTGCACGAAAGGCAGGCCCGCCCACCCGACGAGCCCGATCACCACCAGGCCGATCACACCCCACAGGGGCAGCCCACCGAGTCGCGCCACCCACGGCCAGGAGGGCGCCGGCCGCGGCTCAGCATCCGGCCGGGCGCGGCCGGCGAAGAAGGCCAGGAGCGGGATTCCGACCAGCAGGTTCGCCAGCCAGGCGGCGCCGACGCCGAGCGCCATGAAGAAGGCGAACTGCCGCACCAACGGGATCGGCGAGACCGAGAAGGCCAGCACCCCGGCGGCCGTGGCGACGGCGGCGAGGAGCGTCGAAGGCAGGATCGATCGCGCCGCCAGGACGACCCGCTGGCGGCCGTCCGCACCGCTCACCTCGGCCAGCCGGTTGGCCGCCTGCAGGCCGTAGTCGGTCGTCAGGCCGAGCACGACGGGCAGCACCGCCAGCGTGGCCGGGGTGAGCCGCAGCGAGGATGCCCCGGCGAGTCCTGCGCACCAGAAGGCTGCGAGCACCGCCTGGGGTACCGCGACCCAGCGGAGGCGGACTCCGCGGAGTACGAAGATCGTGACCAGCAGCATCGCGAGCACCGTCAGCGGCAGCAGGACCAGGAGCCAGTAGAAGGTCGTCTCGGCAAGCGACTCGGCCAGTGCCGGCGTCCCGGAGACGCTCACCGACATGCCGCTCAGATCCTTGTCCTTGGCCGCCGTCTTCACGGTCTGCAGGAGGTTGCGGACCTGCTCCTGGCTGGCGTTGGGCTTGAGCCGGACCGTGACCATCATGTGGTTGCGGTCGGGCAGGGTCCAGCTCCAGAAAGGCCGCGGCGTCTTGCCGCCCGGTTCGAGCAGGATCTGGCCGTAGAACACGGGGTTGTCGGGCCGCGGCAGGCCGATGTCCGGGAACTGCTTCACCAGCTGCTGGGCGCACTGCTGCACCGCGGCCTTGAAAGCCGCGTCGCCGGCCTTGACCTGGTCGGCCGCCGATTTGCCGGCCTTCTTGGCGGCGGCGATGGCCGCCTGCTCCGCGGCAGTACCCTCGCGCCCGCAGATGTCGAGCGCCTCCTTGGTGACGTCCTCGGCCAGGACGTAGATCAGGGAGCCCGTTCCGTAAACCTGCTGGACGCCTGGCTGCTTGTGCAGCGTCCCCTCGAAGTGGAAGAACCCGATCATGTGCGACGGCGTCAGCAGCTCGTGCCCGGCCTGGACACCGAAGACGACCACCACCGGGTCGGCGCCGAAGTTGCTCGCGAACCGCTGCTCGTCGGCGTAGATCGGCGAGGAGGGATCGGCGAAGAGGTCGAGCCGCGCATCCGCCTTCAGGTGCGCCGGGAGCACGAAGAAGCCGGAGACCGCGCTCAGAGCGACGGCCAGTAGGAGCAGGACTGCGGCCGGGCGCCGCGCGGCGCCACCCAGCAACGCGCGGATACGAGCTTCAGCCGCTGCTATCGGACCGTCCCCACGCAAGAACTATGCCGAACGTGGTGGAGCACTCGGACGTTGCTGTAAGGCCTGGCTTTGCCAGGCCGTTTGAGTCCCTTCATCGCTGCCCAGACCACGCGCGTTCCCGGGAAGAGGGCCCGCGGGAGGCCAGGAGCTTTAGGCGCTGGATGAGGCCCTGGCTGCGGGTGGCACCTGGGTTCCTTCCGCGTTCCTTATGAGCCGCCGCTGCCCAGGAACAGGTCGATCAGCTGCTGGTCGGTGAGCGACGAGGTCGGCAGCGCCTCGGTGCCGCCGCTGAACTGCTGGCCGCCCGACGCGTTCTGCGGCATGCCCGCGCAGGCACCGCCGCCCTGCGCCTGCTGGGGGGTGTCGCCGGCGCTGGGCGCGCCGGTCGAGCAGAGGCCGGCGAGCGAGTAGACGCGCGCGAAGTTGCCGTAGGCGTCCTTTCCGGAGAAGGCCGATTCGGTGTACATCACGGCGGTCATCAGCGCCTGGATCGAGCTGTCCGTGTAGCCGTCCTTGGCGTCGACCGCGTTGACGCCGGTCAGCAGGGTGTCGCCCGCGGCCAGCACGGTCTTCAACCGCGTGACGGTCTCGGGCAGCCGCGAGAGCACGAAGGCGAGGTTCTGCTGATTGCCGCTCATGACGACGTCGAGATGCGCGAGGACGCCCGCCGTCTGGTCGATGCCGTCGCCCAGCTGCTGGTCCACCTGGGCGACGCCCGAGATGGCGCGGTTCGTGTCGGCGATGTTGGCCGAGATCGGCGCGTACTGCACGTCGCGGTTGAACTGCTCCGCCGAGATCAGGAACTGCGAGATGTCGGCGTCGCGGCCCCTGAGCGTCGCGGTCGTCGTCTGCAGGTTCTGCGCCGACTGCCCGAGGGCCGCGAGAGCCGCGTTCATGTCCGTGCCGCGGCCCTGGGAGCCCTTGCCGAGCTCGTCCAGCAGCACCTGCAGGCTCTGCCTGACGTCCGGCTGCAGCGAGTCGACCACCTGGTCGATGTCGATCGACACGTGCACCCGGGAGGCCGGGATCGTCCCGCCGGCGGCAAACGTCCCCGAGTGACCGACGTCGAGCTGCACGAATTTCGGGCCGAGCAGGCCGTGCGGCTGGATTGACGCGGAGGCGTCGGCATGGAGCAGCTTCGCGTACTGCGGCTGGATCTCCACGTCGATCAGCTGCGACTCCGGCTCGAGCCCGGTCACCTGCCCGATCTTGGCCCCGTTCATCTCCACCCAGGACCGCTGGTCCAATTCGCCGAAGCCGGTGGCCTGGAGCTTGAGATGGAACTGCTGGTTCCAGGGCAGGAGCGATGGCGAGAAGGCCAGCGCCAGCGAGACGATGGCGACCACCGTGGTGAGCAGGCCGACCAGCCGCTTGCCGCCTGCGCTCATCTGGGCGTGCGCGGCCGGCTTCTCCTCGCGGTGTGTGAACGGCAGCCGCAGGCGCGGCGCGGTTGCCGCCATCAGCTCAGCATCCCGTTCAGCCAGCCGCTCACCGCGCTGGTGAGGCCGTTCAAGACGCCACCAAGGAGGCCGCCGCCGCCGGTCGTTCCGGAGGTGAGGCTGCAATTGGGCGTCGGGCTGGGGCTTGGGGTGGGCGCGCCCGGCACGCAGGGCAGCGGCGGCGGGCAGATGCTCGGCGACGGCAGCGGCAGCCCGGGGAGGATCGGCGACGGCGACGGCAACGGCGTCGTCACCGGGCAGGGGCTGGTGCCGGAACCGGAGCCGCCCGACCCGGGCTTGCTCGCCGGGCTGGCCGGCACCTGCGAACCCGCGCAGGACTTGCTGTTCTGGAAGGAGCCGTAGCACTGGTCGTTGACCAGGTACTGGCGCAGGAAGCTGCCGTTGGGATCCGAAGTGTTGATGGCGCTGCCGATCTCGTTGGTGAGCGTGCCGATGCCTTCCTCGAGGACGCCGACGTTCGGGTGGAGGTAGCCGTTGACCGTCACCACCAGCGAGTTCAGATCGCGCTGGGTGGGATCGAACTGGACGATCGAGGTGTGGAAGTTGCCCTCCTCCCCGTTCAGCGTCTGGTCGAAGTCCTGCATCGAGTTACCGAGGTGCAGGAGCAGGCCGTCGAGCTGCACGTCGCGGGAGTCAAGCGTGCCGGTCACCTCACCGGTGTGCTGGACGAAGCCGCCGAGCTGCTCGTGGCTCTGGCCGAGCCGCTGGGACACGATCGCCAGGTTGGCGACGATCCGGTCCAGGTCGGCGTCGTGCTTCGAGAAGGTCTGCAGAGGGGCGACCGACTGCGCGGACAGCGGGCGCAACTGGCTGAAGAGGTCGTTGATGGCCGCGGCGCGGCCGTCAACCCCGCCGCCCGCCTGCTGGACGACGACCTGCAGCTCCTGCCGCGTCTTCGGGTCCAGCGCCGTCAAGAACTGGTCGAAGTCGACGGGCGTGACCGTCTGGTCGGTCTGGAGGGTGGCTCCGCTCGAGAGCGTGCCCTGGCCGCGGCCCACCGACGAGAGCTCGATGTACTTCGCCGCGAGCAGCGTGCCGTAGCGGATGCGGGCGATCGCGCCGGTGTGCATCGGCGAGTAGGCCCGGTCGATGCGCATCGTCACCACCGCCACCTGGCCCCGCACGTGCACGCTCGTGACCTGGCCGATGGGGTTGCCGGCGATCACGACCGGGGCGCCCTGGGCGACGCCGTTGGCGTCCTTGAAGTCGGCGTTGAGCGTGTAGTCGAAGCCGGGCGGGAAGCCGAGGCTCAGGTTGAACGGAACGCCGAAGCTGGCGTTGATTCCGGCGGCCAGCAGGACCACGACGATCATCCCGGCGAGGAGGCCGATGCCGGCGCGGAAGGCCTTGCGGCCGCTGGTCAGGACCATTACGGCGCCTTCCCGTTGCAGGTTGCCGCGCTCGGCGTAAACGAGCCGTTGTCATTCCCGGCCGCCGCTCCGCCGGTCAGCACCGGGTAGACCCGGAGCATGGCCCCGAAGCCCGCCGGGTCGGTCGAGCCCGCGGCGTGCGAGTAGTGCGTCGCGTTCTGCATCTCGGCGAGCGTCTTGATGACGTCGCCCATGCAGGGGTAGATCACGCTCAGCGTCTCGGTCGACTGGAGGTTGAACTCTTGCAGCAGGGACAGCAGGCCGGGGAACTCCTTGAGCGTGGCGTTCAGGTCTTGCTGGTGGCCGTTCAGCGCCTGGTTGAGCTGGCCGAGGGCCGAGTTGGCATAGATGAGCTCGTTCTGCAGCTGCTGGTCGTGCGCCGACATGGTGTCGAGGATCGAGGCGCCGCTGGTCAGGTCAGAGCGCAGCGACTGGTCTTCCGCGGCGATCTGGAACGCGATCTGGTCGAACTCGACGTTCAGTTCGTCGAGCTGCTTGTCGCGGTCGGCCAGAGTGCCGGTCACGGCCGCGCTGTTCGAGGCGATCGAGGGCAGCTGGGCGAGCAGCGCGTTGAGGTCCTGCCCGCGGTTGCCGGCGAAGGTCTTGCCGCCCTCGAGGGTGAGGATCTTGATCCAGTACCTCGTATTCGGGTCGAACACGTCCTGGAACTCGTCCAGCGTCACCGGCGCGGAGGTGTCGTGCAGCGGGATGACGCCGCCAGACGCCAGCGGCGGGTTGGCGGCGCCGGCCGGGTGCAAATCGATGTACATGCTCCCGAGCAAACCCTTGGGGCGGATCTCCGCCCGCGTGCCCTGGTGCAGCGGCGCGAACTTGGGCTGGATCTGCATCGTGATCACCGCACCGCCGTTCTGCTGCTGGTCCTGCGGCACCAGCGAGACGTCGGTCACCTTGCCGACGATCTGCCCGTTGATGGTGACGTCGTTCTGCGCCACGATGCGCTCGGCGTTCACGAAGTACGCCGACACGGTGTAGTCGTGGCTGCCGGTGCTGAGGAAGCCGACCCCCCAGATCGCCGCCAGCACGACAGCCCCCGCCGCGAAGAGCTTCCAGCGCATTACGGACCGCCTCCGATCAGGAGGAACCGCAGCGCGCCGGGGGCGTCTGTCGGCGGGGTAGTCGTGCTGGACGTGGTGGCGGGGGCGCTCGCCGGCGCCGCTGCCGGCGCCGCGCTCCCGGACTGGTTGCAGTCCTTCTTCGCGTAGCTCTGAACCTCGATGCTCTCGCAGCCGAAGATGCTCGCGATCCGGAATGAGTAACCGTTCTGGTCCACCTGGCTGAACGCCGACATCCACTCCAGCGCCAGCTCGATCGCGTTGGTCTGCGTCACCTCGAGCTGGTCGTTGGGGTAGTTGATCTGCCCGAGCAGGAGCTCGGGGAAGAGCCGCGCCACCTCCGGGCTCGAGACCGCGAGCATCTGCCGCGTGGCCTTGATCGTGCCGGGGCTCTCCTCCAGCGACTTGCGGTCGTAGGGCGTGAGGTCACCGAAGATCTGGTCCAGGTCGGTGAAGAACGTGTTGGCCTGCGTCACCGTGCCGGCGAGATCCTGGTCCCGCGCGGAGATGGCCCCCATCACGTTGTTGCCGCTGTCGACGATGTCGCCGAGCTGCTGCTGCTCGTCCGCGAACGACTGCATGATCTTGTTGAGATTGGTGAGGATGCGGTCCAGCTGCTGCTGACGCCGCGTGCCGGTCTGCGCCAGCGGCTGCAGGTTCTGCACGGTCTGGTCGATGGGATCGATCGAGCTGTTGACGTTCTGCGCGTTGTTGTTCAGCGCGACGCCCAGCTGCTGCAGCGACTGCGACATCGCCGCGCGCGTCGGGCCGTCCATGTTGTTGAGGACGTCGTCGATTGAGACCGCGTCTCCGGTCTGCTTCTGAGGCAGGGTGGCACCGCTCGCCAGCATCGGCGCGGAGCTGCCAGGAGCGCGGATCAGCTCCACGTACTTCTCGCCGAGGAGGCTCTTGGGCCGCACCACGGCGCGAACGTCGCCGCGCAGCTCGTAGGGCTTGTCGAGCTTCATGGTCACGAGGGTGCCGCCGTCGGAGGCCTGTGACTGGCCGACGACGTTGCCGACCTTGATGCCGGCGATGTCCACGTCGGCGTACTGGACCAGCCCCTGCGCCGACTTGAAGTCCGCTTTGACGATGAATCCCTGCTGGCCGGGCAGCGGCAGCTGCAGACCCAGGTTGACGGCGGTGAACATGATCCCGACCACGCAGAAGCTCGTGAAGAGCACGAACGCCAGCACGTTGGTCACGAGGCGACTCGTCTTCATGGCCGGGCCTCGCGGCGAGTCATGCGACCATCCAGGTGCGCCGGCTGCAAGGCGCCGACGAGCACGCGCGGGAGCGCACTTTCGTGCGCGACCAAGCGCGCGCAGGAGCTTGCTTTGGGGTCCCCGCTCGCGGGGAATGGCACGCCGCAGACGGCTCGCCTGGGGGTCGCAGGGCCGCCGAGGGGCCCGGCCATGAAGACGTCCTTCATGGCGTGGGCGTGCTCGGACATTGGATTGGCGGCGCCGTGCCCGGGATCGGGCCGAACAGCGCCAGGTCGTTGCAGTTGACGACCTCGTAGACGCGCCAGTGATGGCCGGTGGTCGGGTCGTTGTAGCTCATCACGGACGACAGCTCGTAGAAGAGCCGCGTGATGTCGACGGTCTCGTTGGCGACCTTCGGGAAGACGACGCCGCCCTCCTGCAGGTACTGGCCTGAGCTGTCGACCAGGTTGGGCGCCTTGGCGATGGCGTTGTGCAGCGAAGTGTCGGCGCCGCCTCCCAGCGCCTGGTTGAGGATCGCGAGAACGCGGTCCTGCTCGACGATCGTGCCCTGGAACTGCTGCTCGCGCGATGCGAGCTCCTTCATGAGCGAGTCCCAGTTCGCGATCAGCTGGCGGAACTGCGTGTGCCACGCCGCGAGCGTGTCCATCACCTTCCGCAGCGCCGTGATCAGGCTGTCGAGGTCGGCCTGGTTGTTCGCCAGGGCGGTGGCGATGCCCTGCAGACCCTGGGCCAGCAGGCGCAGGTCACCGGCCGATGAGTTGAGGTTGGCGCCCTGGCCGGCTACGCCCTCGCCGAGGCTGTTGATGGTGATGGTCAACTGGTCGCGCACGTCCGGCGTGAGCGCATCGAGCACCTGGCTGACCTCGACGGGGGTCAGCGTGTGGCTCTGCGGGATCATGCCGCCGGCCGGGATGGAGTTCGCGGTCGGATTGCCCCGCATGATCTCGAGGTACCGCTCGCCGAGCAGGTTCTTCGACTTCACGACCACGCGCGCGTCCTGGTACAGCGGCGCGTAGTTCTGCTGGATGTCCAGGGCCGCGATGGCGCCGGCGCCGGTCGGCGTCAGGCTGGCCAGGTGGCCGACGCGGACGCCCGAGATGGTCACGTCGTCGCCGGGCACGAGGTCGGCCGCGGAGCGCAGGTTGGCATTGACACGGTAGGTCGGCTGGAAGAGGCCCTGGCCGCTCATCTGGATGAACAGGAAGGCGGCCACCAGCAGGCAGAACACGCCGTAGCCCGCGAACACCGGCAGGTTGAGCCTGCTTCTCACGGCTGGGTCCCCGCTGCCTGGTCGGAGAAGCCGCCCATCAGGAAGTCGACCAGGCTCTGCAGCTCGGCGTCGCTGTTGGCCTGAGTGCCCGGCGCGGGCGCGCCGGGGGTCGGGGCCCCGACGGTTCCCGGGCCGGCGACCACCGAAACGCGGGTG